>QWCB01007465.1_pt1 | contig 15413 bp, 7 predicted proteins | sample 1972511 | NCBI WGS metagenome assembly QWCB01 (sample SAMN09866719, study PRJNA288562) | Human gut metagenome isolate term5_stool, whole genome shotgun sequencing... | isolation source: gut | host: Homo sapiens | place: USA: California
CTATAACATTAAATAATTTATTCAAATCTTCAATAGCTATAATTTTTGGAAGCACAAAAGATTCCTTAATTTTAAGCTTAATTTTATAAAACGGATTAAATTCAATATACTCCTGATAGGTAAGAAAGCTAAAAAAAGCTTTTAAAGAAGCAATCTTTCTTTTAATAGTTTTAATTTTGTAAGACATACTTTTAAGATAAGCAATATAATCTTCAATATTGTTTTTATTTAAGAAATCTTTATCGTTCATAAATTCTCTAAATTGAGATAAATCACTTTTATAAGCCTTCAAAGTTTTAAAACCTAAATTATTTTGTATACTACAATGTTCTAAATAAATATTAATTAAATGTTCTAGATTCATAATAACACTCCCTTTATAATATATTATCTATATTATACTAATAAAAGAATCATTTAACTAATATTCTTCAAATATTATTCAGCCATATTAAATGGATAAGTGGAATGGTTTTGCTTGTAGTTATGATTATGTTTATGCAAATGGCAATAGAAAAGGACCACATAAGCAGTCCTGATAGAAAAATATATGTGTGACTTTCAAAACTCTAATATTTTTCATTTTTTGAAAGTGAGAAATAGTTTTTAAAATATAGTATTAAATGTCTTCCAAGTTCTTTTTTACTTCTTCTGAAGTATATGTCCTACCGTTATCAAAATCATCCATCGCTTTTTGCATCTTGCAATCAAAGTCTTCTTTGCTAAAGTCCTCGTATACTAGTGGTTTTTTGCTTGGTGTTTTCATTTCATGTTCAAGAATTATATATGAATTTGATGATTTTGAAATAATATCACTTCCTTTGGATGTATTATTCTACTTTGTATTGTGCATATAAAGTTTTATCTTGGTAATTTTCATCTACTGTTACGTCTGTGTATAATGGTGAATCATCTGCTTGAGCGTCTGACCAGTATCCAAATGCTTTACCTGCTTTTTCAACTCCGTCTGTCAGCTTTTGATCTTCTAAATATTTTATTGCATCTGAAAGTTTCACTCCTGTTAAAACTTGCTTCTTAACATTATTTACAACTCCATCATTTCTCTTTCCACCGTTAAAGTCGAATATTACAAATTTGTAGCCTTCATCTGGCGTAGTTTGACCATTGTCATCAATAACTTTGTCTTTGTATTGTGCATATAAAGTTATATCACTACTTATATCAAATAATTTATTCTTACCGTCTTTAAAATAGTTAAACTCACCATCTTCTGTAGCAGACCAATATAGTAGTTTGCCTCCATTTTTGCTTGGTTTTGAATCTGTAAATAAATCATTTATAAGCTTTTCTAATTCAGAGATTTTATAATTTTGTATAACCGCATATTCCAAGTTTCCTGAATTGTTATTAAATACCCCGCCGTTTAAATTTAAAGTTAACTTTGAAAATTCTTTATTATATAATGGTCCTATATTAATAAATTTGATTTCTTTATCTTCAAGATTTTGTATTTTGAAATTATGTTGTCTAATCGCAAATGTATTTTCATTAAGTATCTCGTAGTAGTCCATAGTTATTGATTTTTCATTGTAATTATCAATAATAATTTTGCTCTTACCATTTTGATCATTAAAAAACTCATAATCTTTTCTTTCAGAAGGGTCATAAGAAAATCTTTTAAAAAATAAAAATAAAACAATAAGTGATATAGAAATTGCAATAAATAAATAATTTTGTAAATCTTTAGTATATTCTAAATCTTCAATACTTTTTTTCTTTTTCTCATTATCGAGTGTCTCGTATTCAATGTTGTTTTTAAGATTGATTCTTTTTAATACTTTATTTGCAAATATTCCTAATAAAATTGAAATTGCCAGACATGCTAATGCAATATATGCTTGATATTCACCAGTTATATTAAATATACCAACTACAAATATGTATAGTATATAAAAATTGCAAAGCCCCATCAATATAGGATATAATATACTATCAAATCGTGTAATTTTAAAAGTCTTCTTGTCATTATAATATTTCAAAATAAGCGGAGCAAAAATAATTGCCAAAATAAATATTATAAAAAATATTATAAATATAAGCTCAGATGCAAGACTGTTTTCAAAATATTTATGTGGTATTCCATAATAATCTTCAGCATCAAGAGAATAAGTATATTTTTTAAAGCTAGCAATCATTGCAAGCAAAGACGCACCAGCTGAAACCATTTGTATTATATAGTTAAGCCATTTATTCTTATGTTTCTCTGAGTTTATAACATCTGCATCTTTAGTTGATTGAGTTGCTTCTTCAATGATAGAATTATCATGATTAGAATCTAATTCTCTATTGTTCAAACTTTCCTTTGTAGTTTCGTCCATATTTCACCCTTCCTTTATCTAATAACAAAGGCATGTGAGATTTGCTCCCACATGCCTTGCCATTATGTCAATTAATTATTATAATTGAATTTTATCTACTTAACTTCAACCCAATCTTCAGCTATTTCACCCTTCACTCTTCTCTTGAATAAGTGAGTGTTAGTAGCTTCTACCATATCATTGAAGCCCCAGAAACTTGGTGCTAAGTCAATAAATCTCTTGATATATTCTTTGTTCTTTGCGTTCATAGCTGACATTGCATCGTAATTTCTTTCAAATATCTTGTTAAGAATTACAACAGCTTCAGCTCTTGTAATGAATGCATTTGGTCTGAATGTTCCGTCTGGATAACCCATGATTCTGCCAGCTTGATATTCGCTGCCTATAGCTCTTTCAGCCCAGTGGCCCTTAACATCTGCGAATGGTGCAACGCCATATGGCTTGTTGTCGATAGTTGATATCATTTGAGTAAATTCTGCTCTAGTGATAGGAGCGTTAGGTCTGAATGATTTATCAGGATAACCCTTCATTATGCCTCTTGCTACTGCAGCGTTGATGGCTTTGTTGTACCAAGAGCTTGGTGTATCAGTAAATGCTGGTTCAGCTGCTGAAGCGAATGTGTCTAGACCAAGTAGTCTTGTTACTAGTGCAGCTGCTTCAGCTCTAGTGATATATCCGTTAGGTCTTACAGTTCCGTCAGTGTAACCGAACATATAAGCCTTGTGTTCGCCAACTTCTCTAGTGTCAATTGGTTCTACTTCTTCGTCATCTTTAGGCTTTTGTTTAGACCAAATTGCATATAAAATAGTTGAGTATTCAATTCTGTCTCCAGGTCTTACTTCATCAAGACGTCTGCTGTTGTAGCTCCATCCTTCAAATACATAGCCTCTTCTACGAGGAGTGTATAGATAACGTTCAATTAATTCACCTTGATAAACATCGTAGTGAGTAATTTCGCCACCTCTGTAGTTTTCGTCTAAAGTAAGAGTTAGATAATTGTAAGATGGTGGAGTTACCTTATCAATAACTGTAATAGTAACATCAACAGTTTCATTAGATCCATCTGGATAAGTTACATCAACTGAAACTACTATAATATCTCCAACTTTTGCATCTTGTGGAATTTCTACTTTGATAACTCCTGTATTAGAATCTACATCTACATCTACATTTACATTTACATTATTTAGAGTAACGCCATTCTTAGCAAATGTTGTTTTCTTAGTTCCATTAGTTGGTGCTGGTACAGTACCTGTTTCACCTTTCTTAGTAAATATTGGCTTATCTATTTGAACAGTTTCACCAGGTTTTCCAGATTTATCTTTATAATGTGGATCGTAATCTTCAGAGTTTTTAGTAGCAGGTGCATTTTCGCTTGATGTTGCTATAAATGTCTTGTTATTAGCAGTAACTTTTTTATCATCAGGTGTCCATACAACGTCATGTGCATTTGCATTTGTTTTTTCAGTTCCTTCGCCTAATTTAAATTCTACTTCTATTGCATCTTTTGGAACTACTGGTGGATTTTGTGGATCAGTTACTTCGTTTTTGTGCTCAGCAACTATTAAGTTTTGTGGTTTGTTAGCTTCTTCTCCTACTATTATTGAAGAACCATCTGCAAACTCAACTTTAATCTTACCAGGTAATGTCTTTGCTTCATTTGTTTGTCTTGCTGGTACTGTAGCTTCTGTAAATGTTGCATTAGCATATGCATCTTTTAATGTTTGGTCTGTTACGCCAGCTGCTAGTTTTGTTCCGTCTTTCCAAGTAATGTTTGCTACTGGTGTATCTTTCCATACTACGATGTCTTGTGGATCTATTCCACCTGCTTCTTTGATTTGTTCTGCAGTTGCTTTTACTACTGATGTTGTGTCTGTTTTAACTGCTGGTGTCCATGGATTTTTTGTGTCTTGTGTATATTCTTTCTTTTTGCCATTTACTTCTTTTGTTCCTGTTGTTAATAACGCTTTAATTTCTCTTTGCAAATTAGCATTATTATATTTTACTGGATTGTTAACATCATTTCTAACGTCTATATATGATAATTGTTGTCCTGCGTATGCTCCAGCTGTGTGTTTACCTGTGATGCCTGTCTTACCTGGATCAACTTTTTCGTTTGCATCAAAAGTTAAACGAACATATCCATCTGCTACATCTACTGGTTCGCCTGAACCGTCAGGTTTTGCTGGTGGGATTACTACATCTGGTTGAGATACCATAAATATTGTTCCTACTTCTTTAGGATTTGGTTGTGATATGTCAACTAGATAAGTTTTTTGACCTATTGTTACTTTTGTTACATCATCAACTGTAGTTGCTCCACTAACTTTAAATGTTAAACCATTTGCTGCTGTGTTTAGTTCATCTTCATCTATTTTTTTGGCGTCTTCTCTCATGTTGATTTGTCCGTTAGACTTTGGAAGTGCGATTGCAACACCACCTGTTAATTCATCTGCTGTTACATTTGGCATTGCAGCATCTGCTGCTGGACGATCTTCTTTTTCTAGATCTCTTCCATAAGGGTCAACGTATTTTACGTCAGCTCTTGGTTCAGCTAGTTCTTTGATTGTTATATTAAATAACAAGCCTCCTGGAATACCATTGCTATCACCAGAATCATATGTTACACGAATCTTTATATTTTGATCAAAGTCTGCTTCTATAGAGGCTGTTTTATCTAAAGTGCCATTAATTGGCCAACCAACATAGTGTTGAGTTTCTCCAGCTGCACTTATAGTTGCAAAAACTTTTGAATGTTCTTGTCCATCTGCTGTCTTCCACTTAGCAGTAAGTTTAAACTCGCTGCTAGGAAGCGATGCCCAATCAAATTCTCCTCCGTTAAGTCCTATTGCTGTTAAATTTACTATAGTGTCGTTACCTTGATTCAATGGAGCTGCTCTTCTTACTCTTCTTCGAGCTTGTCTCTCAGGCAATTCAAAAGTAAATATTTCCTTATTTCCATCTACTTTTCCTTCTAATACAGTTGCTGTTACTGAACTTTCAGTGTTTGCGTCTTGAGTTTTTAAATCATTAGATTCTGCAAATACTGATCCACTGAAAGTTGAAACTAGCATTAAAACTGCTAAGAAAAATGAAAGTAATCTTTTATTAAATTTCATTTTACCTCCTTTTGGGGAGCAAAGCTCCCCGCCTAAAACTACTATTTTTTTCTTGTATCGATCTATACTACTTAACTAATTTTTCGTATGGATTTGTTGTGTAATTCTTGCTTCCTTCTGTTGCTATACCTGATACTACTAGAATGTCTTTTGATTTTAGCTCGTTATCAAATGTAATTCTTTCGAATGTGTTAGCTTCTGTCAATGTTATAGTTTTTGTTTCAACTTCTGATCCATTTCTCATAACTTTTACAGTTACTTTTGCATTGGCTCTATCTGCTCTAACTTTTATAAATATCTTTCCAGCTCTAACTCCGCTTAGAATTACTTCAAGTTGGTAAGTCTCTGTGTAATCAACATTCTTTTCTTCTTTGTTACCAAATTCATCAACTGCTGTTATCTTAATGGTTGGCACTTGATTAGTTTCTGCACCTTTTCTCAAGATATTGTTTAGATATTCAATAGCGTATGACTTATCAGCGTTAGGATTGTCTGTTGAAATTTCAAATGTTTTTTCAACTTTTTCCCCATCAGGATAATTTACTTCTACAGTTACCTTTCTTCCTTCCGGAATTTCTTTGATAGCTGCACTGATATCGATAAATCTTCTAAAGGCTTCGTCCTCAGCTTTTTGTTTTATGATTTCAGGTCCCTTCATATCTAATTGAACATAGTTCCTGCCCTTAACTGATGTGCTAGTAATGCCATCCTTTATATTGCCTTTTACATTACCTAATGTATCCATTGTTTGAGTTGATGCGCTTTCTATCAAGTCTGGTTGTTTTGACACAATTCTAATGACGTCATCATTTTCTACTCCATCTGAATTTTGATTTGTCTTAGGTGGTAGTGATATTGTCTTTGTTTCGCCAAGTTTGTCTGTATCTGTCATAGTGTACTTAGCATCTGGTACATCTACCCATTTCTTATTACTATCATCCCACTTTTGTACTTGATAAACTGTGTCTTTACCTGGTTTATTTAGTGTAGGGTTTGGAATATCAAATTCTACAACGGACTTGCCACCTTGGTTTGGCACTTGCTTCATTCTATCTACTGGTGCAGAAGTGCCCTTTTTGTTAATTGTTACACGTCCTTCCGGACCGTCGATGTCTTTGCCGGCTTTTTTAACCACGTACTTAGCTACAATGTCTTGGCCTGCCTTTCCTGTTAGATCCAGTGTACCGATAATTAACTTACCTGCATCGTCTCCAGTGCCTTCTGTAGCTGTCAATCCGCCACCAGTATAGCTGCCGTTCGGTTGTTTTACAAGTTCTACTTCAGCGTTACCTGGTACTGTTAATTTAATCTTTTCGATGCCTGCCTTCTTTTCAGCTTCGCCCCAAGTTAGTTTAGCAGTAGTATCTGTATCCCAAACATTGCTAAATGCTGGTTTTGGTATATCAAGAGGTGTTGAAGTATTCCAAATTGTATAGCCTGTTACTTCTTTAATTCTAGTTCGGTCAACTGTTACTGCCTTTCTTGATGTTGCAGAAGTATATGCATCTAATCCTATACTGTAGGCTTGATCTTTTGCAAGTGGATCTCCGTAAGGGTTACCTGCATTTTCGTGTAAGTTCTTTGGTGCATTTGGATCCACAGTGGCAGCAGCGCCTTGCAAACGAATGTAGGTCTTCAAGCCTAAATCGCCCCAGTTAGGTACTTTGAAATTCTTATAGGCATCTTCCATGCCTGCAGGTACAACTACTGATACATAAGAAAGTCTTTGTCCTAATTCGTCAAAGCCAGGAAGATTCCAGGTCAATGTTTTTTCTGTTCCATCCCATTCTTTTAAACCTGCATCTCCCAATGGGTAGTAGTTAGCGTTTTGATGAACAGTTGGTGTACCATAGTTTGTTACTGCTGTTCTTCTAAGAAGACCGATCTTAGCTGCCTTTTTCTTTCCAGCATCTACTGTGTCTACATACTTACCATTTGTTCCTTGAGCCGTATCTATGTTCTTATAAGAAGCTACGACATTGATGTCGAAGAATGGTCTATAATTAGCATATAGGTGGATGTCTTTTCCTTCTTCTATAGCTTTTTTGATTTCTGTGTAGTTTCCGTTTACATCTTCTGGTCCTACTGCTACTGAGTATCCATTTGGTATATAGTATTTGTTTTGAAGAGTGTTAAGGTCTTGTAACCATTCAGTTTTTTGTGGGATTCTCTTAGTACCATTGGCTACTAGACCCTTTGTGATTTCCCCAATTCTTTCATTGTTATTGCCTGCTGCGAATTTAGAAGTATCTTTATCATTAGTGTATCTTGTAGTTGTCCAGCCGATGAAAGAGTACTTTGGAATATTAAATAATTTAGCCTTTGTGTCGGTAATCTTATCCATGTCAGCTTGTTCACCAGTCACTGGGACTTGTGGAAGCTCTTTTATTATTAGATTGCCCTTCATGTTGCTAAGTGTTGGACTTGAAACAGCATCTAAGATCTTATCAGTCTTATCAACGTCAGATATAACTAGTGGTACTGTTATTGTTGTTTCATCCTTAAGGTTAGTTGTATTGTTGGAGTGAAGGATTAAGTTGATACCTTCGCCATAAACTGCGTAAACTGTTCTGTTCTTATCGATTGGAGAATTTGCATCGAAGATGTAGTTTTGTGTATTTCCTGTAGCATCAACTGTTGCCCAATCAGCTACGTCTTTAATAATCTTATTCTTATCTTTTAGATCATTAAATTGTTCAGCAACTGTAACTTTAACACCATTATCTACCTTGTCTGCTAGCTTAATAGTTGTCCAACCTAGTAATTTCTTGCCTTGTGGTACATCGATGTCGTACTTATCAGGCATTTGTCTAAGTTTTAGTGCTTGTTTTTCTTTATCTGCTATAGCTGCATCTTGGTTATTGATGTCATAAACTTTTCCGTCATGATTTAGTACATTTTGGAATGTTCTTTCAACATCATTTCCATCGATAGTTTCTGTTACTGTTACTGTCTTTGCCTTTTCGTCTACTTTTACATTTTCACCTTCAAAGCCAGATGCGTTATAATTTGTATTTGCATTACCTGTTTCTATATCAACAGCATATTCTTTACTTAATGGAGCAATCTTTTCTATGACATCTTTGTTGTCCTTTGATTTTACTCCATTAAGATCAAAGTTTACTTTTGCTTGTACTTGTTCAATAACTGCTGGTCTTGATTCTTCTGCAAGTACCTCTACGTTTGTGTTAGTGAAAAGTAGTGGCATGTCTCTCTTAAGCTCAGGCATTGTGAATGTTCTTGGTGTTTTGCCATCTTTTTCATTGCCAGGTTTTGTAGTGTCAAATTCATAACCTTTTACTTTAACATTGTTTACTACAACGTCTATTCTTGAATCGTCTTTATTTGAAGTGTTACCAGGCTTTGCGATAATTGTTTGTACATCTTGATCAACCTTAGATTTTCTGATATTTACTTCAGCTTCTTCATAAGCTGTACGTCCAGTGATGTTTTTATCTCCTAAGAAAATTTCATCAACGTCCGGTTTTTGGAATGTTGTTGTAACAGTTCCTGCTGAGTAAGTTCCTTGCCAGTCGAGAACGATAGGGTTCTTGTTTACTTCATACTTAGCTTTGTAAAAATCTGCTTTATTATTATTAAAATATAAAGTTGCTTCTCCACCATCTGGATAGTTAGCAAATAAATATAGTTCTGTATTAGCTTTTAGTGTCATTGCCATACCATTTTGTATAGTGTATGAATAATGCTTACCGTTCTCACTATTTAGTAATGAATATGGTCCTTCACAAGCAAAGTTCGTTCCTAGGAACATTTCAGTGCCGGCGCCTCTAATTCCTAAACGCATTTCCATAGTTCTAAGACCGGCTTGACCACCGGCAGTATTGTCGCCCTTTCCATATCTGTTCTGGAAGTCTATACCTATCTTCTCGCCTGCATTTAGTGTTATATCTTTATCTAGTTTAAAGGTGTACTTGTATTGTCCGGATTTGTTATCCAAGATAACCGCTGAGTAGAATGGGAAGTATTGAAGTCCGTCATCTCCGCCCAATAACTTATCAACTTTAGCAGTATCAACATAGTATCTAACTGTAGTGCCTTGACCGTTATTTAAAAGTGATTCAATACCATCTAGCCAAGAAGCAAGTGGTTGGTTTGTTGTAAAATTAGTTTTTATACCTTCTTGTGCTTCGGCATCTCTAAAGAAGTCATTTGCAGCAACTTGTATAAATCCAAGATCTGAACCGTCGGGGAAGTTGATGTTATCCTTTAATACTGCAACAGAGCCTGTAGGTGTTGGGTCGCCGTTGGCGTCCAGTCTGCCGGCTGTTGGAAGTCCATCATTCGATGTTGAGAATATATGTGCTATCGTTCCCGAAGCATCCTTTGGATTTAGAACATCAAAGAATTTCTTGTTTACTGTTTGTCTATAACCAAGCTTTGAACCATAAAGCCCATTACCAGTAATCGCCACCTTGTTGTAACGATGTCTTACTTCGATATAACCTTTTTCCTTGTTATATAAAACAGAGGATCCTGCTCCTCTAAAGGCTCTATCTGTTGTAACTGACGTACGAATTTCTCTTAAAAGATTTTGTTCGTAGTTATGCTTTAAAGGAACTATAGATGAGAAAGTATATGTTGAATAGTTACCTTTACCAGAACCTGCATCAGTGTAGCAGGCAACTTGTTTCTTATCTCTAGCCAACATCCTTATTTGAACCAACGGTTCGTTGGTAAATGAAGCTATACTTTTTGTATCTTTTAATACTAGGTTTATAGGCACTTCATTAAGTGCAGCTGTAGGACCTGTATTTCCATTATCTGCAATGTTTACTTCTTTTACATTAATTGAACCCGCATCAGTGATCGTAGTTGTTGCAAAATTTGTTATTTCTTTGTACTTAAGATCGTCGTTGTACCAACCGGTCTTTGATCCCGATGACACACCTTTATAGATGCCGGTTTCTAGGTCGTTCCAGTCAACCAGTTCGTCAAAGCTGTCTTCCAGCTTCATTTGCATAATGTGCCAAACACCTGTACCAACCTTATCAAACTTTCTCATAGTAAGTCTGATTACAGTTCTTCCGTCTGGTCTTATAAAATAACCTCCATAACCTATCATTGGGTTTTTCATTGGTTCAGCTGTTGATGATACTTCTCTCAAGTATTGCTTAGCAGCTAGTGGCCAAAAGTTTTTACCCTTTAGGTTTTCTTCTGTTGTTTGCCAGTCTGTTGTGCCAACGACTGCGCAAGTTATCTCGCTTTTGATCTCTGTGCCGCTCGCTTTACTTTACTAAAGTCATTAAAAAAGACGGGTCGTGCCACCGACTCGTCTATAATCGAAATAATTGCTTGTGTTTTAAGTAAATGATTGAAAGCCTAGCAAATTCTTTCTCTAAGTGAGCATGCAATTTAGTGAAATACTTTTGCTAAGTATGTCTTTAACGAAGTTTTTCTGGTGGCACAGAAAATCTTATCTGATTTGGTTTAATTATAGCACATAATTTTTCAAAAGGCAATATTTTTTTATAATTTAACATAAATGTAACAATTATTTACATAGATGTGCTAGAAATTTATTTTTCTATTTTTTATTTTTTCAAATGTATAACTTGTATCCAAGTGTTACAACGAAAAATGCTAGGTAAGTGATGTGTACCCTCTTTACTGGACAAATCAGTAAGGAGGGTACATATCAAAATACATAGCATAATTTATATTTATAAAGTTTCTTCCTTATTATATAGGGGTGGATTTATGAAATAATTTATACGTGCCATATAGCTCCTTCATTTTTACCTAAATTTATGCGCTCTTTAAGACATAAGGTTAAATACTCTAGTCCAAATCTAACTGCTTCTTCCATTTTATATCCTTTTGCTAAATATGTGGCGATGGCGGTTGAGACTGTTGCTCCGAGTCCAAAGGCTTGTCTATCGACTCTTTTTCTATCTATAATTTTTTCCATGCCATCTATAACTAGTACGTCTTTTAGCTCGCCCTCTAGTGCGCCTCCTGTTATTAATACGCTTATGCCGTAGCTGTCGTGAAGTTTTTGTGCTGCTGAGAGCATCTCCATAACGGTAGTGACTTTAAGCCCTGATAAAACTTCTGCTTCTTTCATGTTTGGCGTGATGAGTGTGACTTTATCGAAAATATTTTCTTTTATATAGTCAAGTGTTTCGGCGTCGGTATAGATATAGCCGAATTTTGAGGCGATGACTGGGTCTAGTACGACTGGAACGTCATTAAAGTATTTATCTAGTGCGTCTTTGACTGCTTTTGCCTGATTGATGTTTGATATGAGTCCGATTTTAACGCATCCGATATGAAAGTCTTCGCTCGCTGCCTTGATCTGGTCGTAGACCATGGACGAGGAAAGGGCAAGTCTTGAGATTGACCTTTGTGTGTTTTGGCTGGTCACTGTTGTTGTCGCGACTGTGCAGTAGGTATTTAGTTTTAGTGCTGTCTTGACGTCTGCCTCGACGCCTCTTAGGGCGCTTGAGTCTAAGGCTGAGATTGACAGTATTACAGGCTTTTCTTTTAGCATGACTAGTCTCCTTTATTAAGATGATTTTATTACATTAGGCCGTTTTTGTCAAGCTCTTATGCTTATGGAATGGCTTTGCCATTATAATAATTTAGCAAAAAATAAAAGCTCTCTGAGATGTTTTCTCAAAGAGCTGATATAATTATTTACTTTCTATGAATTTAATAATTTTATATATTGTTAGTGCAAGTTCTTCTCTTGTGTATGTGCCTTTTGCATTATAATTTTCCATATTTTCTCCGCTTACTAGGCCTATCTCATCAAGGTATTTAACTTGATTAAGTGCCCATGAAGCGATTTGGTCTTGGTCTTTGTAATTAAAGTTTTTAATTTTTGGCATATTGATATTGTGTTCTTTTATGAAATTATAGATAACTGAGGCAAATTCTTGGCGTGTGATGTTTTGTGCTGCCTTAACTGTTTTGTCTGGGTAGCCTTTGTAGATGCCGTGTGTTAGTGCCCATGTCATAGCATCTGCGTACCACTCGTCTCCTTTTATGTCTAGGTAGTCAATGAAGCCTACTGATTTATCTTTGGAAATTGTCATAAGGACTTGGGCTAGCATGGCGCGATTGATGGCTAATTTGCCTTTAAACTCTGTATCTGAAACGCCGCTTAGTATGCCTCTTGCGATAAGTTCTCTGATTGCTTCGCCTTTTTCGCCTTGTGGCAGGTCTTTGTGCTGAACTAGTCTAAGTGCTTGTGCTGGTGCTAATATGCCGTGATCTTGTTTTGCTTCTGTTTTTTCTTCTGGTTTTGTTTCTTTAGCTACTTTATCATTTTTACTTTCTTTTGTATTTTTTTCTTTGCTTTCGTTTTTCTTGTCTTTATTATTTCTATCGTATCTGTCATTTCTATCATATCTGTCGTATCTATTATTGTCCTTATTATTATTTTCTTCTGCTTTTCTATCATCTTTTACTATTAGTTTTTGATTTTCTAGTGTTAATTCTGAATCGTCTGAGAATGTTAATTTGATTTTGCCGTTTTTCACGCCTGCTGTCATTGTGTCTCTGTTTGATTCGTCTGTAACTTTAGCATTGTTTATATATTTTTTGTAACCATCCCCTGGGTCTGCTACACCATCTTTTACTTTAACGCCGTCTTTCCAATTAACATCAGCGTTTTTATTTACTGTGATATCTTTTGCTTGGATTTTATCTTTCATTTCGTTAACTATGGCGTTACTAAATGGTATTCTTAACCAAAGGAAGGCTTCTTTGTCTTTGCAAGTTTTTTTACTAAGTCTCATATAACCAGTTCTACCTTTTATATCTACTAGCTTTGTATTGTCGGCAATTAACATAGATTTTACTAATCTTTTTTTGATTAAGTCGTTTATTTTATTTTTTCTTTCTTCATCATCATTTATATTAGCAAGTTCATCTTTTAAATTTGTTCCTTCTTTTTCGCTTGTTATAAACTTGATTCTGTCTACCTTACCTTCTTTATATAGATCATTTATAATCCCTGCTAAGCCTGTCATGTCTAGATCGGAAATTGTTTTTTCTTCGTTTATTACTGTAACAGACAATTGATAATGTTCTTGGTAATTACTTGGGTCTTGATCCTTTATTGGATCTTTTGATTTAGCAACTTTGACAATATAGTCTTTATTTTTTATGTTTAATTGATCCATCTTTTTATCCATAGCTTCTGTAAGCTCTTTAACTGCTTGTTCATGTGTTTGGCAGCCAGCTACATTTGTTTCTTGTGCGTCTTGTTCGCCTTCTTTTACTTCTTCTTTTTCTACTTCTTCTGAAGCTACAACTGTCTCTGCGTTTTGCGCATTTGTCATATCTGCCTCAACGCTCTCTGCTTTAACGTACTCGAATTGTGATAGTGCAAAGGCAATGATGAATGCTAGGGAAATAATTCTTTTTAATTTGTTCATTTTAAAACTCCTCTCTTAAGCCTAAATATTTGGCTTGTGTATAAATTATGCATAAGCTTAGTAAATTCAGGCTTTATCTGCCATATATTACTTGCGATTGCGAAATAATTATAACATTTACGAAAAGCGAAAATATTTACAAAATATTTACAAATTTATCGAATTAAAATTTTACATTGCTTGCTCCATAAACATACAGCTATAAAATGGCATAAAAAAGCTCTTCAAGGCTTTACCTCAAAGAGCTTACTATATTAATTTTCTTTATTAAGCATATCGTTTTTGATTTTCCAAAGTTTTTTGCTAAGGTCGACGTAGTACTCGTGTGGATTTTCAAGTCTTTTGACTTCGTCCCAAAGCTTATCGACTTCTTCTAAGGAATATTTTTGCACTTCATCGATTGTTTTCTTATTATATACTAATTTACCTTTATCGAAAATTTTCTTTAGAAGTGGCTTTGCTGTGTAATTTTTAAGTGTTTTCTTCTTCCATGTGTATAATGGATGGAAAATCTCTATATCTTTTGTGAAATCGATCTCTTCATCGTGTGTTGTAACTAGGTCTGCAAGCGCCTTTCCTGTTTCATTGTCATATAATCTATATAGCTTTTTAAATCCAGGTGTAGTTATCTTTTCAACGTCGCCACTAATTTTGATCTTGTATATTTCTTTTCCGTCCTTGAATGTGGATACAAGTTTATATACGCCGCCAAAAACTGGCTCGCTTCTTGATGTGATCAGTCTTTCGCCAACACCAAAGCCATCGATTTGTGCGCCTTGACCAAGAAGGTCTTTAATCACGTACTCATCGAGTGAGTTTGAGACCATGATCTTAACATTTGGGTAGCCTGCTTCGTCAAGCATGCGTCTTGCTTTTTTCGAAAGATAAGCAAGGTCACCTGAGTCTATCCTTATACCAACGCCTTCATGACCATTGGCACGTAATTCATCAAAAACTTTTATCGCGTTTGGAATGCCTTCTTCGAGTGTGTTGTAGGTGTCAACGAGCAAAACGCAGGAGTCTGGATAAACTTTTGCGTAGGCTCTAAAGGCTTCTAGCTCTGTATCGAACATTTGTACCCACGAGTGAGCCATGGTGCCTGTGGCCGGAACGCCGAAGAACTTGTCTGTGATAGTGTTTGCAGTAGCTTTAGCGCCGCCGATGTAGGCTGCTCTCGCACCAAGTATCGCCGCTTCGCTCGCTTGAGCGCGTCTAGAGCCAAATTCTGAAACGGCTCTGCCCTTAGCTACTCTAACGATTCTGCTTGCTTTTGTCGCTATCAAGGATTGGTAGTTTATAGTTAGAAGTATCATCGTCTCCATGATTTGTGCTTCTTTTACAGGTCCCTTGACTATGATGATGGGTTCTTGTGGAAAAACTGGTGTTCCCTCTTCAACCGCCCATACATCAGAGGTAAACTTGAAATTTTTTAAAAAATCTAAAAATTCTTCTGAAAATATTTTTTTGCTTTTAAAATATTCTATATCATCATCTGTAAATTTAAGATTTTCTATATATTCAATGACTTGTTCAAGTCCTGCGCAGATGGC
>QWCB01002466.1_pt1 | contig 15401 bp, 13 predicted proteins | sample 1972511 | NCBI WGS metagenome assembly QWCB01 (sample SAMN09866719, study PRJNA288562) | Human gut metagenome isolate term5_stool, whole genome shotgun sequencing... | isolation source: gut | host: Homo sapiens | place: USA: California
CAGCAAGAAGAAATGCAACGCCAATTGTTGCAGATGGCTGCCAGCAGCAACAACGCTGGCGCCATACAGCAGTTGGGACAAAATACGTCGACTGCCCAATTGAAGAAATTTGAGATTCCCGCCACTTTTCCCGTAGGTATCGAACTGGATAAAGCCATCGCCGACCCCAATAGCGACGCGAACATTGTGTTGCGTGAAGGCGACCGCCTCATCCTGCCACAATACACCGCTACCGTCAAGATTAACGGAGCCGTGATGTATCCCAACACCGTGGCCTACAAAAAAGGAAAGAAAGTCAAGTACTACATCAATGCTGCCGGTGGATTTGCACAAAACGCCCGTAAGAGCAACGCCTACATCATCTACATGAACGGCATGGTAGGTAAGGTGAGCGAGGGTGCCAAGGTAAATCCTGGCTGCGAGATAGTGGTGCCCACCAAGCTGTCGCGCAAGATGAGCATCGCCGAGACCATAAGCCTGGGCAGCGGCATCACCAGCATCGCCGCCATGATAGCGACAATTGCAAATATGGTGAAATAAATGGATATCTAATCAAGATTAAAAAAGAAATTCACACAATGCAGTACCAAAGAAGCATTACAACTTTTATGACATTGATTAGTTGGCTCGTTGTTTATGCAGCAAGTCTGTTTAACAACGGGAAAACTGACTACAAGATTGTTTTGTTTCAAGATGCTTCAGTTACAGAAAGGACAGCTGCAGAGGAACTTTGTACTTACCTAAAACTAGTAAGCGGAGCTGAATTTCCCATCATTTCGTCTTCAGACGCTTACATTAAAGGGCACCATATATTTATTGGTTACCACCACAGTCTCGCAAAAATAACATCCATGATAAAACCAGAACCAGAAGACGATGGCTTCACATATAAGACTTCAGGAGATAATCTGTATATTTATGGAGGAAAGCAGCGCGGAACCATGTTTGGAGTTTATGCTTTCTTAGAAAACGAACTAGGTATAAGATGGTATACCAAAGACGTGACAAAAATCCCAACCAAGGCCCGATATGTTCTGCCACCGTTAAACCATTCTGAAAGTCCCGCTGTGAAATACAGATTCGTTGAGTTTAAACATTTCCATACAGATGCCGCTCTATATGCTCACAACAAGATGAATATGGTATGGGACGCATCGCCAACAAAATATGGGAAGCTACATAACTACTGGGGAATACATACCTCTGAAACATTGGTACCCACAAAAAAATACTTCAAGACGCACCCTGAATTCTTCAGTTACAGAAATGGAAAAAGAGTTCCTCATAGTCAACTTTGTCTTTCCAATCCAGAGGTTTTGAAAGTTGTAGTTTTGACGTTGAAGACAAAAATCAACACGGTCATAAATTATTGGGGATATGATGTTTCCCAAAATGATAATCAGCTATACTGTGAATGTGATAGATGTAAAGCTATAGAACGACAGTTCGGCGGACATTCAGGTATATGGATTTGGTTTGTCAATCAAGTGGCTGCACAGCTTCCACACATCACCATCGGGACCTTTGCGTACCAATACACAAGACATGCTCCCAGGAATATCAAGCCAAGAAGTAACGTATTGATTAGATTGTGTTCTATAGAATGTTGCTTCGCACATCCATTGGAGGCGTGTGTAGATAATCGTTCTTTCATGAAAGATTTTCGAAACTGGAAGAAGCTTACTGACAACATCTTTATATGGGATTACGTGGTCAACTTCAACCAATATTTACTGCCCTTCCCGAATCTAGCTGTTCTTAAGCCTAACTTACAAACCTTTGTCAAGAATAATGCCGTAGCTGTATTAGAATCTGGACAGTATACATCAGGAGACGGCGAATTCTCTGAAATGAAAGCATGGATTATTTCCAAACTTTTATGGAATCCTCAGCTGGATACAGACAGCCTGATAAATGACTTCGTATACGGCTATTATGGAAAAGCTGCTCCCTGCGTTATAAGATACATCCGCTTGTGTCAAAGTTTGGTGCAGCCTAACACACATTTTGGCTGTCATATTAAAGGAAACCACAAGGTTTTTACAGCTCGATTCATCACAAAAGCGGAACCAATTATTCAAAAAGCCTACCAGTTGGCTGAAAATGAAGAAGTACGACGCAGAGTGAAAATGATTGACCTACAAATTCTGTATCTTAAATTTGTACAAAACAGAAGCAAGTCATTTACTGATGGGACATACCAAAAGCTTTTACAAATCATCAAGGATGAACACCCATACATCAACGAAGGAATCAGCGCTGACGACTTTATCAAGAAGCAAGGTTATATATGACTGGCTTTGGCATGTTTCACCGGTCTATTAGTCGCCGCAACTATCTTTATAATTAGAAAAATCAAACGCTTATGCAGGAAAGAAAAGAAATACATCCCATTGACTTAACCAAAATAGCAAAAATGATATGGCTACGAAAGAAGACATATTTCATCATCTTACCCATTTCATTTGTACTGGGATGTTTTTACGTGTTAAGTATTCCTAGATATTATACCTGCCAAGTAAAACTGGCTCCCGAAGCAACTGGTGCCGACATGGGTAACATTGGAAACATCGCATCTGCTATCGGCATAGATGTTGCCAGAAAGTTAGGGAACAACATAGACGCAATTTCGCCGGATTTATATCCAGACCTCGTCAGTTCCATAGACTTCCAGACGAGTCTTTTTCCTCTACAAATCAAGACAAGAAATGGCGACATTCAATCCAATTATTATACTTACCTCGAACGACACCAGAAATATCCATGGTGGGCTATCGCACGCAGTAAAGTGACCGACCTATTCAAGAAGAAAGAAAAATCTACCTATGATGGCAAGGAAAAGGTCGACCCATTTCTGCTCTCAAAACGTCAACATAACATTGCAGAAATGATAGGGAAAAACGTGAAATGCACAGTAGACAAGAAGACGAGTGTAATATCCATAGAAACCAATGATCAAGACCCACTGGTAGCAGCTACCGTTGCAGACTCGGCGAGTTCTTTACTACAAAATTTCATCACAGACTACAGGACGAAAAAGGCACGCAACGATTTAGAATACATCAAGAAACTGTATGCCGAGGCTAAAAACTCGTATGAAAAAGCAAGGAAAAGATATGGTGCTTACGGGGACGCCAACACCGATCTGACATTGCAATCTTACAAGTTACAGCAGGAGGACTTAGAAAATGACATGCAGTTGAAGTACAACAACTACACGGTGCTGGCCAATCAATACGCAGCAGCCCTGGCAAAAGTGCGGGAAAACACACCAGCGTTTACAACCTTACAATCTGCCTCCGTACCTATCAAACCGGCAGGCCCGAAACGTATGATCATCGTATTAGTGATTTTACTTCTGAGTTTCATAGGAACAACTCTCTACCTTTTCAGAAAAGACATTCAATAGAATTATTGTTTAGCATAAACAAACTTGATTACAATACTAATCATAATCCTGTTATTCACCTGCCTGCTAGCTTTATTTGAAGAGCGACTAGGTAAGATCAGATGGTATGTATATACAAGTTTGGGTATTTTACTGATTGTCCTTACGGCTACCAGACCTTTGGGCATGGACAATGATGCCGAAAATTACGAACAATATTTTCTACATTACGATGACCCTATCAATGAGATGATGGTAGAATACTCTTTTCGCCTGGCTTCAAAATGGCTGTATCACCTTTTTGGTGACGTTCACAGCATCTTCCTGTTATATGCTGTCTTGGGCATTTCTATTAAGTTTGCTGCCATTAAAAAACTAACGCCTTTGGTATTATTAGCTGTTGTTATATACATGGGCAACTATTTCATTCTGCACGAATTTACACAGATAAGAGCTGGAGTTGCTTCCAGCATCATGCTGTTTACCATCAAACCGCTCGGCGATGGAAGACGATGGCACGCGCTGGGTCTGATGCTGATAGCCATATTCTTTCACTACTCCTCACTCCTCATGCTGCCATTACTTTTTCTCACAAATCAAGATATGAAAGGGCAACAAAGAGCGATATGGGCTCTTTTGGTCCCAGCAGGTTATGCGATCTACATGTTACAAATTAGTATTACGGCATTGCCTATCCCATACATCGGTGATAAATTGGAAATCTATCAGGAACTTAAGGATAAAGGATTTTTTGACGACATCAATGTCTTTAACCTGGTATTCCTTGTTCATATCGTCATATACTTGTACTTACTATATATGTATGATATTATAAAAGAACACAACCCCTATTTCCCTATCATGATAAAAATGATGGGGCTTTCGATATTTTCATTTGTCACCTTGTCAGCTTTACCCGTGTTAGCTTTCCGCATTAGCGAAATATATGGAATCGTAGAAATCATTCTCTTTACAAACATTTATTACACCGTGAAGCCAGGATGGTTATCTAAGTGTATTGTGATGACCATAGGAATAGCCATGTTCTGTATCAATGTGTTCTACAACGAACTTTTACAAATTATGTAAGTATGCTAAAGAAGATTTTTGATAAATACATGCAGGGCAATGAGCGTACAGTACTACTGAAGAAAAATATCCTTGGATCTTTTTTCATTAAAGGATGGACCTGTCTTGTTCAGCTGATATTGGTTCCTGTCACCCTCGGCTGCCTGAACCAGTACGAATATGGAATATGGCTGACTATCAGCAGTCTTCTCATTTGGATAGACTCTTTTGATATTGGCTTAGGAAATGGGCTAAGAAATCTTCTTGCCGAGTCCATTGCCAAGAACGACATTAAAAAGGGGCGGCAGCAAGTAAGCACAGCTTTCTTTATGCTTATAGTCATCATATTACCGACGATACCCATATTTACAAGTGTGGTACATCATATAAATTGCTATAAGTTATTCAATATTGATCCACAATTAACGCATAATTTAGAATATATTTTAATTGCATCTTATACCATTGTAGCTATTACGTTTATATTTAAATTCATCGGTAATATATACATGGCTCTTCAATTGCCTGCAATAACCAATTTATTAATTGGAATAGGACATACTATTTCGTTGCTGCTTATTTATATTGTTTCAAGAATAGGTGATGTAACTTTGCTCGATGTTGCTGTTATCTATACGATTTCTCCACTGATAGTGTATCTTGTTTCATACCCCATTACATTTTCAAAATACAAATATCTCACGCCATCCATTAGGCTGTTCGACTACAAAGAACTCAAACCCTTATTTGGGTTAGGGATAAAGTTTTTCTTAGCTCAAATATCTGGCATGGTTATTTTTGCTTCATCCAATATATTAATATCTCGACTGTTCTCGCCCAAAGAAGTTACACCCTATCAAATAGTCTATCGATATTTTGGAATGGTCAATATAATATTTACTCTCATTTCTGCTCCACTTTGGTCTGCAACAACCAATGCATATACACAAGGAGATACTGCATGGATTAGTAATGCAGTAAAGAAAATGAGAAAAATAATACTCCTACTTTCGTTATTACTAATTATTATGATTATAATATCCGACTTCGTCTATACTTTTTGGGTTGGAGATGCCATAGAGATTCCCTTAGGGCTATCTATTTCCATGGCATGCTATATGCTAATCATTATTTATGGTACATGCTATTCTAATATAATCTGTGGAATGGGTAAAATTCAGTTAATCACCATCATTACAATTATTGAAGCTTTTTGTTATATTCCTACAGCATTATTTTTGGGTAAGCATTTAGGTGTTTATGGAATTGTGGCTGCACTTATATTTGTTAATTCGATTAGTGCAATTACTAATCATCTACAATACAAGTATATTATATCAGGACGCGCACATGGCCTTTGGAACAAATAAAAATATGGATATTCAAATATTAGCTATTGTCGTTTTATATAATCCAGACATCGAACTTCTCGACAAAAATTTATCTGCATTTCAACAGCATGTAGACAAAATAATATTATGGAACAACAGTAGCGATGCGATAGCGACTCTCCAAATAAACCAATTGGCTGAGGCATCTCCAAAAATAATAGTTATGCATCAAAAAGAGAACACGGGCATATCTGTTGCATTAAATCATGGATGGTCTTTTGCCAAAGAACATGGGTATAATACACTTCTAACCATGGATCAAGATTCCGTCTTTCATAATTTTCCTGCTTTTAAGAGCAAAGTAATAGATATTTGGAAGAAAGGACACCTATGTATTTGTGGCCCTATATGCACTCCTAAAACAGCGTGTAAGACCTATGATGATTTTATTGAGAAAAAACATATTATAACCTCTGGCATGCTTGTTCCAATTGAATTGTTAAATAAAGTTGGTGGATACTGTGAGGATTTTTTTGTAGACGGAATAGACATTGAACTGTGTGTAAAAGCACGAAAATATAACTATAAATCATTAATTTATAGAGGGGCATATTTAACTCAAATATATGGAATACCACAAAGCAAAAGGATTCTTGGCAAGACTATACACAGTGCTGGATATCCCCCAAACAGACTACGCGAAATATTCAGAAACCACATTATCATCTATAGAAAGTACCGCTATCCATTCGATATTCTATTACATATTTTGTACCTTTATGTACTAGGGTTCGCGATAAAAGGTGTATTACTTATAGAAAACAATAAAAAAGAGAAATTAAAGGCTATCTGTCAAGGAATTAAGGATGGGCTCTCTACAAAAATATAAACAGGATATTACAATGAACAAATGCATTTTTACCATTGTTGCCAAAAATTATATTGGTTTAGGTCAGATTTTAGAACAGTCTGTCAGAGATCATCACGATGATATAGATTTTTATATCTTTGTTGCAGATGAATTCACGGCCGTGCCTGTTGACTTAAACAATAATATCATTATAGCAAAAAGTTGTTTGAGGTATACTGATTCAGAATGGACAGACATGTCTTTCAAGTATGACTTAACAGAGTTCTGCACTGCTATAAAGCCGGCGTGCTTCCAACATCTATTTGAAAAAGGGTATGATGCCGTTGTATATCTTGACCCAGACATCTATGTATTTTCTCCACTCACCTGCATTTTTGACAAACTAGAGAACTATGATATAGCCCTAACTCCACAGATTGCAGGTATTCATATTCACTACACAGGCGAGCATCCCGAGTGGGCTATGAACGTAAATGGTATATTCAATCTTGGATTTTGCGGCATGAAGTCTACCAAACTCACTGACAACATACTGAACTGGTGGTGCATTCGTCTCATGGATAACGCCTTCATGGATAGGAGCGTCGGCAATTTTACTGATCAAAAGTGGATGGATTGGATGCCAGGATTTCTTGGCAACCACCACTTATACGTTTTTCACGAATTAGGCATGAACATGGCACCTTGGAATTTTTTCGAAAGAGAAATATTCGTGAAAGAAGACAACAAATTATTTGTAAGATATCGAACCAATGACAATCCTCAAAGAGAAGATGCGTTGGTCTTCCTCCACTTTGCGGGATATGATTACCAAAAAATGAAAGAAGGTGTCATCATAAGGAAACGAATAGAAAACCTTCAGGAATACAGTGATCTGAGTTTGGCCACCAATATCTACTGCAAGGCCATCATTAAGCACCAGACTACTTTCGATAGATATATATCCTATCCCTATTCGTATGCTGCTTATGACAATGGAGAGCGCATCGCATCTTTTCATCGTAGACTATACCATGGGATGACAGAGGCAGGCATGTATTATCAGAACCCATTTGCCACAAGCAAGCACTCTTTTCATGAACAAATCAAAAAGCGCGGCATGATCATTGCCGAAAACACAGATAAGTTGAATAAGAGAAACATAAAAGAGTTTGACAAGAAAAAAAGAATGATTGGCATCCTATTCTCGCTGCTCTATCATGTGATGGGATACAAGCGATATTCCCTATTCATCAAAAGTCTATATAAATACTGCAGGCCAGAACTGCACACCTTCTTGATTCGTAAAACCAAACACTAGATGAAAAAAATCATATACATCAGGAGAGCACCTCAAGGAGCTGGTGATGGAACCGCAAATTATTGCAAGGCACTATATGCAATGTTCCGCAATGATTCAGAGATACAGGCAAGTCCCATAGTAGACTATCCCGCCATCCCATCCAGAATCTTCAAATATTATTATCGCAGGCAACCACTAATCAAAGCCATCCAAGATGCCGATATCATACACATCAACGGCTATACCGCCATGGGTACAGCCCAATCTCTGTATTATGCGCACAAACTTGGAAAGGAAGTCATCTACACAGCACATTGGCACCCATTTAGTTGTTTGCACCATCCAACATTAGGCAAGCTATTTTTCAGCTGCGTCATAAAACCACTTGTCAAAAGATGTGCCAACAAAGTAGTTACTATTAATAACGAAGACACAGCTTTCTTCCAATCATTTCACCAGCATGTTCATCAAATCCCCCATTGGTTTACACAAAAAAAAGTAGAAAAATGTGTTCCAAAGAAAAAGAACATGATTCTTTTCATTGGCAGGATTGACGACCCCGTGAAAAACATAGAAACGCTGTACAGCCTGCCAATTGGAAAATATGAAGTTCATTGCGTCGGCCGTGGAGAACTACGCAAACGGCCCGACTTCGTACAACACGTCAACATCCCAGATGAAGAGCTTGCTTCCCTCTATGCACAAGCCTCGCTGGTTGTCATTCCGTCAAAATACGAAGCCTTTTCGTATGTAGCCTTGGAGGCGATGGGGTTAGGTACACCCGTTCTCATGTCTGAGAGGGTAAGAATAGCTGACTACTTGCACGGTGTCAAAGGATACAGCATTTTCAAATATAACGACAACGAAGACTTCTGTGTAAAGGTAGAAGCAACCATTGGAACGGAAGTTGATACACAAATCATCAAGGAGTTTTTTTCTCCATACAGAATAAAACGATTATACAACCAACTTTATTCAGAATAAAAGCCATAACTTTGTAGCAAATATATAAAAAAGTTTTTTATGAACATACTAGTTACTGGAGGTGCGGGGTTTATTGGGTCACACTTATGCGACACACTTCTGGCAGAAGGTCACAGAGTTACGGTGGTGGACAACCTAGTGTTGGGTTGTCGTGAAAACATAGCTCATCTTAAAAACAATTCCAAATTCTGCTTTTTCGAGGAAGACTTGCTGAACATGGAACCCATGCGCAAGATTTTTTCAGAAGGGAAGTTCGACATGGTTTATCATCTTGCAGCCAACTCGGACATACAGAAAGGCGGCAAAGACCCACAAGTGGACTATGCCCTAACCTTTAACACCACCTTCAATGTATTGATGCTTATGAAGGAATTTGAGGTTAAAAAACTTTTCTTCGCCTCAACTTCCGCTATCTTCGGAGAAGCCAGCGGAAAGCTGAACGAAGACTTCGGTCCTTTACGCCCCGTATCAAATTATGGCGCAGGCAAGTTGGCCAGCGAGGCCTTTATCAGCGCATTCAGCAGCACTTACGAGATCAAGACGTGGATAATACGTTTTCCTAACGTAGTAGGCGAACGCTTCACGCATGGAGTGATTTTCGACTTTATTAGGAAACTCAACGACAACCCCAAAGAACTGGAAGTGCTGGGTAATGGAGAGCAGTATAAGCCTTACATCTACGTGAAAGATCTCATAGCCGGCATCCAGTTTGTCATTAACAATTCCTGTGAGCGTTTCAACGTTTACAACCTTGGAACTGCCAGCCGAACTAAAGTTAAAGAAATTGCCAACATGACCATTGAAGAGATGGGACTTGACGCCACTATCCGCTACACTGGCGGCGACCGCGGTTGGGTGGGCGACGTTCCCGAATTCAGCTACGATTTATCGAAAGTCAATACACTGGGCTGGAACGACCCAAAAACCTCAAATGAAGCTGTGAGATTGGCAATCCAAAAAGCATTGCGAAAATGAAAGTCATCATTATAGCTGGTGGTCAGGGAACACGCATTGCGTCAGTAAACAGTGAGATACCCAAGGCCATGATACCCGTTTGCGGAAAACCCGTGATTGAACATCAGGTGGAAATGGCAAAGCGATATGGCTTCACCGAGTTCATTTTTCTAATTGGCTATTTGGGAGAGCAGATTGAGCATTACTTTGGTGACGGGAGCCAATGGGGGGTTCATATCGACTATTACCACGAAACTAAGCCTTTGGGAACAGCAGGAGCAATAGCAGAGGTACGAGATAGGCTTTCCGATGACTTTTTCGTTTTCTACGGTGATACAGTAATGGACGTCGACTTGAGGCGTATGGAGACCTTCCACAAAGAACATAAAGCCGATGCAACCCTATTTGTTCATCCCAACGACCACCCATACGATTCGGATATTATAATATTGGACAAGGAACATCGGGTCATGAATATTGCCACAAAGCCACATGCTGACAACTTTGTGAGTCATAACATTGTAAATGCCGCATTGTTTATCTTCAATAAAAAAATAGTTGACTGTATTGAAAAAGACACCAAGACCCATATAGAAAAAGATGTACTGCCCGAGTGCATCAGGCGCGGCATGAGGCTTTATGGCTATCTTTCGTCTGAATATGTAAAGGACATGGGAACTCCCGAGAGGTATGATGAAACTTGTAAGGCTTGGAAGAGCGGTCTGGTGGCGAGCTTAAACATGAGCAATCAGCGCAAGGCTGTATTTCTCGATCGAGATGGCGTTATTAACAAGGATAACGGATTGGTGTACCAACCCAGTCAACTTGTGCTCATTGATGGTGTGGAAGATGCCTTGAGATATATTCATCATAAAGGATACTTAGCAGTGGTTGTGACAAATCAATCAGTAATTGCTAGAAATCTTTGCACGTTTGACGAGCTGGATGCAATAAACGCATACATGGAAACGTTATTAGGTAAAAGAAACGCATACATTGATGCGCTATACTTCTGCCCTCATCATCCCCATAGTGGATACCCAGAGGAGCGTAAGGAATACAAAATCGTTTGTAACTGCAGAAAGCCTGCACCAGGCTTACTTCTTAAAGCAGCGAAAGAGTTGCACATCAACTTATCAGAGTCGATGATGATTGGTGACATGGCGAGTGACGTCCAAGCGGGTATCAACGCTAAAGTAAAGCGTTCTATACTCATACCAACAAATCAACCTGGTGCACTTTTAGACTTGTTGAAGAAAGAAATTTAATAATGATCATTACACGAACTCCTTTTCGAATATCTTTTGCCGGTGGTGGTTCAGACCTTCCCTCTTTCTATCGAAGAGAGCCAGGCGCAGTGTTAAGCACCACCATAGATAAGTACATGTACATTGTAATCCATCCGTTCTTCAACAAGAAGAAAATTCAACTGAAATACTCCAAAACAGAACTGGTTGATTACATTTCCTATATTCAACATCCTATTTTTCGTGAAATCCTAGGCATGTATGATCTTAAAGGTGTAGATGTCAACTCAATCGCTGACATTCCAGCAGGAACAGGCATGGGGTCAAGCAGCAGTTTTACCGTTGGGCTTCTCAATGCAGTTAGAGCCTACATTGGCAAGTTTTCCAGTGCGGAAAAGCTAGCATCACTGGCATGCGAGACTGAGATAAACCGTGTCGGCAGTCCCATTGGTAAACAAGATCAATATGCCGCAGCCTACGGTGGCATCAACTACATGACGTTTTATCCAGACGAATCTGTCAAAGTAGAGAAAGTATTGCTGAGCAATTCACTGAAGACACAACTTGAGGAGAACCTGCTTCTTATTCATGTGGGCGGCCAGCATTCTGCTAACGACATACTGAGAGATCAACAGCAAGCCATCAACAATCAAAAAAAACTGGATACTCAAAGAAAAATGGTGAAACTGGCCGAAGAGCTTTACAAGAGCTTACAAAATGGAAACATTGAGGATTTCGGCATGTTTCTTCATGAAGGATGGGAGATGAAACGCTCCTTAGTAAACAGCATCTCTAACAACGAAATTGACGATATATACCTGCAAGGAATTAAAGCTGGAGCCTTGGGTGGAAAGCTCCTTGGTGCCGGCGGAGCAGGATTTCTGCTATTCTACTGTCCAAAAGAAAAGCAGGAGCATTTCAGGCATGAGATGCACAAATTCATGGAGCTGGACTTCAAGTTCGACAATTTTGGCTCACAAGTTGTGTATGTTGGCGACAAGTTCATCAAATAATTAAACTATCATCTATGGATTATAGAAAAGAGATTACTTTATATTTTGAAAAAGTAAAGGCCGCCATTGACAAGGTTTCCAAAGACGACCTGAACAGTCTCCTTAACTTGTTAAACAAGGCCCGGGACGAAGGGAGATTCGTGTTTGTCTGTGGCAACGGCGGCTCGGCCTCAACGGCATCACACTATTGTTGTGATTTCAACAAAGGTATTTCCAACGAACAAAAGAGCAAGTTCCGTTTTGTCTGCCTAAGCGACAACGTACCCTCCATGATGGCCTATGCCAACGATTATAACTGGGAGGAAATATTCATCGGACCGCTCCGGAACCTCTTCAATCCTGGCGACTACGTTATCGGCATCAGTGGATCGGGTAATTCATCTAACGTAGTGAAAGCCTTGCAATATGCTAATGAGAACGGTGGTGTATCCATAGGTATCACAGGTTACGATGGCGGCATTGTCAAACAGATTAGTCAGCACAACATTCACATCCCCGTAATGGACATGCAGATATCAGAAGATCTTCACCTGATGCTCGATCACTGCATGATGAGCATCCTTTGCAAATATGGAGAGCAGCGATAAATCATACCACCCACTGGTTTCTGTCGTGATGGCTACATTCAATGAATCCGTAAAATTCATTACAAGTGCCATCAACAGCATCCTCCACCAGACATACAGTAATTTGGAGTTGCTAATATGCGATGACAGCACCGATGCAAAAACCATTGGTGCTATTGACAGTTTGGCAAGTTCAGACGCGCGAATCAAAGTAATCAGGAAACATGATAGAATGGGATTTGTCACAGCCCTCAACGAAGGACTGGAAAATGCCAAAGGCGAACTTATTGCAAGAATGGATGGCGACGACATCGCGTTAAACTCACGGCTGGAGAAACAGGTAGCTTATGCTGCTGCCCATCCTGAAATTAGTCTTTTTGGTGGCAACATCTATATCATCAATGAACAAGATGAGGTAGTATCAGAAAGACGTTACAAAACAACGCCCAACAAAATACGTCAGATGTTCATGTACAGAAATCCATTAGCGCATCCCACCATCATGTTTCGACGCGATATTATTGACTGCGGTTTCTTGTACGACCCACGATTCAAGAAAGCCGAGGACGTAGAGTTCTACCTCCGCCTGTACAAACATGGGTACCAATTTGGAAATATTGATGCTTTTTTGCTGAAATACCGAGTGGTCGGCGATATGCAAAAGAAAAGAAAATCAGACAACTGGTACTACAACCACAAAGCAAGGGCTAAAAACTTCATCGTATCTAAGCCTTTGTTCAGTATATGCTCTTGGACTATTTCCCTGATATATCAATACATGCCTCAACAAGTAATATCATATCTATACAAGAAGGAAAATCAAACCAGATGATTTTTTTAAATGAGTCCATTTCTCGAATTCTTGCCTTAGTAACGCAATAAGGAACGTCAACAAGCGTTATAGGTTAAAAGCGTTGATGAATGACTACACGAATCCCGCCCTACATCAAATACAATGACGACATCAAGAACCCTCGGTTCATTCCCGATGGTATGAACGAGTTGGAGCGTAACATCAAGCGCACTGCCGATTTCTTGATAGCCACCATAGCACTGATTGTTTTTTCACCCTTGTTTCTGCTTTGTTATTGCTTGGTGAAGCGTGAAGACGGCGGACCCGTGATCTTCAAACAGGAACGAATCGGGCGCTTCGGCCGACCTTTCACCATTTACAAATTTCGCAGCATGTGCATCGATGCGGAGAAAGATGGACCACAACTCTACAGGCACCAACACGACAAGCGCATGACCAAAATAGGCAGATACCTGCGCACACATCACTTGGACGAACTGCCGCAACTGTGGAACGTGATCAAAGGGGACATGGCCTTCATCGGTCCACGACCGGAACGAAAGTTTTATATCGACCAAATCATGCAACGCGATTCCAGGTACGCCTACCTTTATCAAATCAGGCCTGGCGTCACCTCGTATGCGACGCTATACAACGGCTACACGGACACCATGGAGAAAATGTTGAAACGACTGGATCTCGACTTGTATTACCTGGAACATCGGTCATGGTGGTTCGACATGAAAATACTTACCAAAACCTTCATCAACATCGCATTCGGTAAAATTTTCTAACCTTAACCCATTTAAACCTTTCACATAGAGAGAACAGGCTTCCCAATCTAAAGTCTAACTACCCAGGCAATATCCACAAGCATATTATCACATGCTTGATGACAAAGATGAAGCATTTGTAAGTATCGAATCCATAGTTTTGATAGCGGATGGCGCACAGATATTTCACTAAAATAAACCAATACAGGTAACAAAAAGAAACATCACGGCTCTTATGGCGGTTAATTTTTGTTAACAATTACATTAATTAACATAAAAAACAAAGCAAAACCATTGTGATTTTCTTTACTTTGCGGTCGCATTTAATAAACTGTAAGTAAAAACTAATGGCTACGACACTCATCATCTTACAATTACTCATTGTATTTGGTTTCATCTTTATTGGCGCCCGCGTAGGCGGCATCGGCATGGGTATCTACGGTATGGTAGGTACTTTCTTATTGGTCTTTGTTTTCGGTCTGGCACCGGGAAAAGCACCCATCGATGTGATGATGATCATCGTTTCGGTCATTGTAGCAGCCTCAGCCCTACAAGCCACGGGAGGTTTAGATTATCTGGTGGGTGTCACGGGCAAGTTCCTGCGCAAGCATCCCAGTCAAATCACCTATTACGGTCCGTTGGCATGCTGGATGTTCTGCCTGTTGGCTGGCACGGCGCACACCTGTTACTCCCTGCTCCCCATCATTTCTGAGATAGCCCAGGCCAACAAGATTAGACCTGAAAGACCATTGAGCGTCAGCGTCATTGCTGCATCGTTGGGCATCACCGGCAGTCCTGTGAGTGCCGCTACGGCTGCCATCATCAGTACGGATATCCTGGGCATGAAAGGCATCGACCTGGCCGATGTGTTGATTGTGTGCATTCCAGCCTCTTTCGTAGCCATCCTCGTGGCAGCGTTTGTGCAGAACAGGATAGGCAAAGAATTGGAAGACGACCCCATCTACCAAGCTAAGGTGGCATCTGGCGAAATCAATCCAGAAGAAGAACAGAAACGCATGCAGCAAATAAACGCCAACCCCAACCCACGCGCAAAATACTCCGTGTATGCTTTCTTGCTGGGCGTTGCGCTGGTGGTAATATTCGGTTTGTTCCCTCAACTGAAGCCTCATC
>QWCB01002468.1_pt1 | contig 15395 bp, 12 predicted proteins | sample 1972511 | NCBI WGS metagenome assembly QWCB01 (sample SAMN09866719, study PRJNA288562) | Human gut metagenome isolate term5_stool, whole genome shotgun sequencing... | isolation source: gut | host: Homo sapiens | place: USA: California
GGGTATCGGGAGCCATTACGCCGAACAGGAAGCCATGAGCAAGAAAGTGGCCGAGAAGATGTTCAATGAACTGACCAAGGGGCAGGATGTGCAGCACCCAACGATTACGGCAGAGCAGTTGACAGATGCAATGTTGGACAGTGTTTCGGGCATGGAAGGATCCACGCCGGAAGCACTGGAACAGCTGCGGAACGGTCTGCTGGGAATCTTGCAGTCTGCCGCAGAGCAGGAAAACGCCCATGAAGCAGACGAATGAACGGCTTTGTGCGCTGGCACAGAAAGGCGATGCTGCCGCGCTGGACAGCCTGATCGACAACAACAAGTCCTTTATTGGCAAGGTGGCAAATGACCTTTTCCGCAGCATGAATCTGGCACAGTCTGGCTTGAACCTTGACACGGACGATTTGAAACAGGCCAATATGTTGATAAACTTATAAAAAAGGAGAACATATATGAATTGTGCAAAAAGTGTAAAAATGATAGTGATTCTAGGTTGTATTGTGGTGAATTTGGTGGGATGTGGAATGAATGATACAACAGCATCATCAATGTCCACAGTAGTTTCGTCACAGGATACATCGTCAAGTTCATGCAATTCTGAAGAAAAAAATGATTTGCAAGATTTTTCCCAGACGTTAGTTGATTCGACCTCGGTATTTTTAGATCAAGATCAATATACTGTTTTTGAAAAAGCGCAGAAAATAGACTATGCACTTTGGGGACAATCAAGTAACTTAAAAGGACTGAATTTTAAAATTGAAGATGCTCCGACTTTTGTGCCTATGACGCAAAATGCGCCGACATATGTAAAACTGAACGGACATGATTATGAGGTCTATCAAAATTCTTATAAAGAGTTTGAAGAATATATGAAATCTATTTTTACAAATGATTTCTTGTCACAAGATTCAATTGAGAAAAAGTTTGTGAATTATAATGGAAAACTTGCCGTTTGTGATGACTATGATTTGGCACAAATTCCATATTTTACTGGATATGTGGGAGAATATTATCCGGATGATTTCTGCTCAGTGCGATACTATTTGAAAAATAAAACGGAAGCACAAGTAAATTTTGTAATGATTGCATACTATAATCCCAATGAAACGTATGAGGAACATGATGAGTATTCATATGATGACATGAATAAAGTCGAATATGAAATGCAGTTGGTAAAAGTTGGGGATGTGTGGAGAGTAAATAAATATCACTCGCCTGAGCTTGGATAAGCAGATAGTGAAAAGTGTTGCATATAATAGGCATTGAAAAATCCCCCCCGAAGCCTTTTCGAGAGTTGAGAAAAGACTTTGGGGGGGATATATGTTAAAAATGATGCTTTACAACTTATTGTTGATGAAGAGAGTAGAGATATTTAGGAGCGACGAGCGGTTGCGATATAATCACCGTATACGGTTTCATTGCGTGCAGTTCCCGCTTCCTCAAGAGTTCGAATGACACCACCAGCAGGATCAATGACGGAAATGCTGCTTGCAGAGGAGCAACTGCCAGTATAAGCAATCGCTGTGACAAAATGCGTCTTTTTGCCATCGCTACTGTTGAGCCGAATAATGATGGGAAGGTTATTGTCAATACTTGCTTTGACTGCACTGAATACAGTCGCCTGCTCCTTACCGCCATGAGTGTAGTTGCTCGTGTCGATTTTACCATTGCACTTGCTGGGAAGAGCCCAAGTATTCAGACCGTTTGCACCCCAATTTCCACAGGCAGTCAGGACTTCGTTAGGGGTGAATTCACGAGGCCCATAGATATTAGCGGTATTCAACACGGCAACAAGAGAGCAACCACTATTTCCAACAAGCTTAACAATGTCCGGATTCTTCTGTGCCCAAAGATAGTTTCTATCAGTAGGCAGAGTGATTGAATGAGATTGACCACTTGTACCGCCCGAAGAAGCGTTCAATGCGTTTAGGGTGGCACTGCCGACCATACCATCGGCAGTCAAGCCGGATGCTTTCTGAAAACTGATAACAGCGTTATAAGTGCCTGAACCTGCAAGGCCATCCACTGTACTGGCGTAATAACCTTTGTTCTTCAGGAGCTGCTGGATGGTTTTAATGTCGCTTACCAGTGCGTTCCATGTACCATCGCCAACAATGCCATCTTGGGTAAGACCTTTTTTGCCCTGATACTTCTTAACAGCATTTTCAGTACCAGAGCCAAATTTGCTGTCAAAACTACCCGGAGGGCAGCACATGATATGCAGTCCATACTGCAGGTACATAACATAGTTGCCAGTACTTCCATTTTTGAGTAACATAGTAATAATCTCCTTTTTTTAGTAGGACGTTTATGGGGCCCTTCATTTGCGTCCTTACGTAATAGAAAGAGAGAATCACAGATGTTTTGTAAACATAGAGAGATAATTTAGGATATCTGGGTCGGTCACTCAAACCATTGCCGTCAAGTCGGTGGTGGATAGTGTGATTTTTGTTTGTCAGAGAGTAAGTGCACGGTTTCTGCACGGATTTTGCACGGTTTCAAAACGTGCAAAGGGTGCTTTTCGCTGCAAAATTCGACAAAGGGCGCAGAAATTGCCGGGTGAAAAATCACGTCGTCTTGTTCAAAAGCAACGATGACTCGAAACTTTCATGAATTGAGACGAACCGGCGGCTTGCTCTCTTAATCAGTGGGCCCAGGGTTCGAGTCCCTGGAGGTGCACCAAATAATGAAAATCCGAACCTTTTCTCGATAGGAGAAGGGTTCGGATTTTTTGTGTTCTTTGGAAAGCAAAATGCCGCGGTTGCGCAGCAATGAAAGCCCCAGTGGGGCTTTTGAGCGACCGAACGGTCTTGCGTTAGCAAGATGGAGGGGCCTCCGCCCCGACAAGTGACCATAAAAGAAAAATACCGCCCACGCAGCGCAGCGATGGATTTTGTCGGGTGAAGTAAGCGGCAAAATGAATCGGGTGTGTTGCGGGAAGGTAAGTTCTTTCGTGGACTTTTCCTCACGGAAGTGGTGGGTCTCACGGTGATAACCAACCACTTTCTGTGCCTGTGTTCAAAATGAACACGACCACATTTTGTGGGTGGTTTCAAACCAATCCACAAAGACGGTGGGATTTACAGGAAAAATACCACTGTATGTGAAATTCGTCAAGAGGGTTTTGGAAAATCCCTATTCTCACACTCATCCACCCTATCATGTGGGGAACCACGGGCATGATCTTGTGATCATGCGTTCTCCCAAAATGCTGACCCCAAATGAATACGATGTGTTTTTCAGCTTTCTGGAAAACACGGTGATGAAAAACGCATACTGACAGTAAAACCGCTCCGAGCGTTCTGCCCGGAGCGGTTTTGCGTCAGCAGTATTTATGCAGAACGGTCATAGACGGAGGGAGAAGTCATGCGTCCTTGCACAGCTTGGTCAATTCTTCGATGGCGGCATCCTCGTCCGGGCCATCGGCGGCGATGGTCACGGTCTCGCCGCACTTCACGGCCAGACCCATTACGGCAAAGATCTTCTTCATGTCGGCGACTTTGCCGTTCTTAGTCATAGTGACTTTGCTCTCAAAGCCTTTGGCAGCTTTGCTCAGGATACCGGCGGGACGGGCGTGCAGACCTTCTTTGTCCTGAATGGTGATATCGATGCTCTTCATAAAAAATCTCTCCTTTTTGGAATCGTTATTGTAAGTGCTCCAGCACATAGTTCATATCGGAAGTGGTCTTGAGCTGTTCCAGCGCATCCTCGTCTTCCAAAATCTCGCAGACATTGCCCAGCAGGTCGAGATGGTCGTTGCCGACACCGGCAATGCCGAACACGAGGTAGGCTTTTTCATCGCCGAAGTCCACGCCCTGCGGATATTGCAGCAGGACAACGCCGGACTTTTTAACGGTGCCCTTCTTCTGGCTGGTGCCGTGGGGAATGGCTACGCCCATGCCCATGTAGGTGCTCACCAGCTTTTCGCGCTCCACCATGGCATCGGCGTAACTGTCATCCACATAGCCGCGCTTTGCCAGCAGCGCACCGGCGGCACGGATGGCCTCCTCCTTGGTGACGGAGGGCAGACCCAGCTGGATGTCCTCCGCCTGGATCTTCATCACGGAACCGTTGGCTTTGGAAGCCTCGGTCACGGCAGCCGCCAGAGGGGCTACGGCTGCATTGCGCAGGTCGGATACGATCTCCTCATTGGCGGCAGCTTCGGCCTTGGCATCCAGTGCCGGGGTAGTGGAGGTCAGTGCATTGTACAATGCGTCCAGATGCGGATCTGCAAGGAAGTTATCCAATGTAACAAGCTGTGCCTGCGGGGCGCACTTGGCGGCACGGTCAGCCAGAACGCGCTGGCAGACCACCACGTCCGCGTCGGCGGGGATGGTATCCACGCTGGAGTTGGTCACGGTCAAGTCGGGGCGCTCCGCCTTAATGCGGTTGTGGAACTTGGTAGCACCCATGGCGCTGGAACCCATACCGGCATCGCAGGCAAAGACGATCTTGCGGATCTGACCGACATTTACGGCAGTAGGCTCAGGAATCTCGCCCTTAGCCTGTGCCTTCATCTCCTTCATTTCATTCTGGGCATCGGTCAGGCTCTTGGTGTGACCGGAGGTCGCTTTCAGAATGACCGAGGACAGGATAAAGGAGACTGCACCGGCGATGACAACGCCCAGCAGAACGGTGAGAATGGAATCCCGGGGAGCCATTGCCATGTAGGCGATGATGGAACCGGGAGAAGCAGGACCGGACAGACCTGCACCGGTCATAGAGTAGAACAGGATGGCGCAGAAGTTGCCCACGATGGGGGCGATGATGATCACGGGGTTCATCAGGATGTAGGGGAAGTAGATCTCGTGGATGCCGCCCAGCAGGTGGATGATCACAGCACCGGGAGCGGACTGGCGGGTGGTGTCGTCCTTGCAGAAGAAGCAGTAGGCCAGCAGGACACCAAGACCGGGACCGGGGTTGGCTTCCAGCATATACATGATGGAGCGGCCGGTCTCAGCAGCCTGACTTGCACCGATGGGGCTGAAGATGCCGTGGTTGATAGCGTTGTTCAGGAACAATACCTTGGCAGGCTCAATAAAGATGGACACCAGCGGCAGCAGGCTGTGCGCCACAAGGAAGTCCACACCGGCGGTCAGCACGGTGAGGATGGCAGTCATGAACGGGCCGATGACGTAGTAGCCGAGGATGGCCAGCAACATACCCAGAATGCCGATGGAGAAGTTGTTGATCAGCATCTCGAAACCGGCGGGGATATGGCCTTCCACCTTCTTGTCGAACTGCTTGATGACCCAGCCGGCCAGAGGGCCCATGACCATGGCGCCCATCAGCATGGTGTAGTCCGAGCCGCAGATGCAGCCCACCACGGCGATGGCGGCGATGACACGGCCGCGGTCGCCTGCAATCATCTTGCCGCCCTGCCCTGCAATGAGGATGGGCAGCAGGTAGGTCAGCATCGGGGAGACCATGCTGGCCAGCTTTTCGTTGGGGAACCAGCCCGCTTCAATGAACAGAGCAGTGAGGAAGCCCCACGCGATGAATGCGCCGATATTCGGCATGACCATGCCGCTGAGGAACTTGCCAAAGCGGGAAACAGCGTTTTTCATTTGTAGCTCTCCTTTTTCACTTGAAAGGCAGGCGGTGCAGCTCCTGTGGCATGGGAGCTGCGGCCTGCGGACGGTTGTTCGGAGGAGCTTTCGTTTCGTTCTGGCACTATTCTAGCCGATACTGCGCCGGATTTCAATGGTGACAAGCGGTGGGGTTGTCACCGGAGGATGGTGACACCAGTGGGCTGATACGGCAACATTTCCAATGGATGCGCGGGTGATTTGTGCATATTTGCTGATGCGCCGGGATACAAGACGGGAACAAGGAAGCTTTTGTCACCGGGCAATGATGACAAAAAACACACAACTTCTTTTCTGCGTTGGGGGCTGGCAGACGGGGTGGCACTATGTTACAATAGAAGCAATGGGTAACTTTTGGGAAAAGGAGAGAAGCAACATGGGTGCGGTGTATCGTAAGGAACTGTCGGCAAATGCACGGAAGCTGATCGAGCAGCTGCTCAGCCTTCCGCAGGGCTGGGTGACGGCGGCGGCGCTGGCTGAAAGCATCGGGGTCAGCCGCCGCACCGTGCTGCGGGAGCTGCCCGCTGTGGAGCAGTGGATGCAGGCTGCCGGGGCGCATTTTGTGCGGAATCCCGGCAAGGGTCTGCTGCTGGATGAAGCGCCGGAGCGGCGAGACGCACTGCGCACCCAGCTGAACAGCGGCGACAGGAAAGAACTTTCCCGCGCAGAGCGGCGGCAGCAGCTTTTGACAAGGCTGCTCAGCGAGCAGGAGCCCTGCAAAACAGCGGTACTGGCACGGGCGCTTGGCGTTTCGGAAAGCACGCTGTCTGCGGACTTGGATGAACTTGAGACCAAGCTACACCCCTACCGGGTGGAGATGTTCCGCCGCCCCGGCGTGGGGGTCTGGCTGCAGGGGGATGCTTCTTCCTACCGGAGGGTGGTGTCTGCCCTGCTGCGCAGCAGTATGCCGGAAAAGGAACTGGCAGAGGTGCTCTGCGGACGGATGCCGGAAAACGAGATCTTCTCGACCCTGCTGGATACAAAAACGGCCGAAAAGGTCTGGGCGGTTTTGCAGCAGTTTGAACAGGAAGAGCAGCTCCATCTGCCGGATGCAGGCTTTCTGGCGCTGGCGATCCATTGCACCCTGACCATTCAGCAGCTGCGGCAGGGCGGCGACAAGGGCAGTGCCCCCAGAGGGCTGCGCCCGGCGGGCAATCATGCTGCCCGGCTGGTGGCGGCGCTGAACCGCGCCTTCGGGCTGACCCTGCCGCCTGAGGAAGCGCAGTATCTGGAACTGTATCTCGCTGCTTATCTGGGTGCGGAGGATCCTTGGGGCAGTGCGCAGGAGATGGAACTGCGGAATCTGGAAGCCGCCCTTATCCGGGAAATGGAAAAGGCGCTGCACACAGACCTTTCCGGTTACACCTCCCTGCGGGATGACCTGTACTGCCACCTGCGCCCCATGCTGCTGCGGGTAGAGCAGAACATTCGTACCGAAAACCCCCAGCTGGACACCATCCGCACCGCCTACCCCGGCTTGTGGAAAGCCACCCGCACCGCCTGTGATGCGGTGCAGCAGCAATTCGTCCTGCCCGCCATCTCGGACGACGAAGCGGCCTACCTTGCCATGCACTTTGGCGCAGTGCTGGAACAGAATGCCATGTTCCGGCTGCGGCTGCGGGTGGTAGTGGCCTGTCCGCTGGGCATGGGCTCCAGCCGCTTTCTGGCTTCCCGGCTGGGAAACGAGTTTCCCTCTTTGCAGGTGGAGGGGTGCTGCTCGGTGCGGGAGCTGAACGCCGCCGACCTGTGCCGGAGAAAAATCGACTTCATTATCTCCACCGTGCCGCTGGAGCTGGACTACCCGGCGGTGTGCATCAGCCCTTCCCTGCTGGAACCGGATCGTGCCGTGCTGAAGGACGCTATCACGCGGTACAGCCAGAATCGCGCAGAACCGGAACCGGCGGTGCAGCCTGTGCAGGATGCACCGCACGCAGGCTCCAAGCTGCAGTATTATGCGCGCCTGACCCGGTCCATGACCGGGCTGCTGGAACATCTGACCATCCAGCCCGTCAAGGCTCCCGGCAGCCGCGCTGCCCTCATCCATGCAGCGGCGCAGCTGTTCTGCCCGCAGGAAGCGGACGCCCGGCTGGTGGAACAGCAGCTTCGCCGCCGTGAAACGCTGGGCGATACCTACATCAAACCCCTGTATGCCCTGCTGCTCCATTGCAGAACAAGTGCGGTAAAGGACTGCCGCTTAGGCTATCTGCAGGCACAGCCGCCGGTCTATGAGCCGGGGCGCATCGTGCTGGGGGCACTGGTGCTGCTGGCTCCGGACGACGGGAACGGCGTCCCGGTGGAGGTCATGCAGAATGTCAGCGGGCAGCTGATCGAAACGCCCCGGCTGATGGAGGCACTGCTCACAAGCGTGTGCATCCGGATGTAGCCGAGCACCCCGCCATCATGGGTCACGAGTTCGCCGGTGATATCGTCAAGGTGGGCAAGGCGCATCAGGACAAGTTCAAGCCCGGCATGAAGTTCACCCTGCAGCCCGCCCTGAACTACAAGGGCACCATGTGGAGCCCCGGCTACTCCTACGAGTTCTTCGGCGGCGACGCCACCTACTGCATCATCCCTGCCGAGGTCATGGAACTGGGCTGCCTGCTGGAGTACAAGGGCCGTGCTTACTACGAGGCTTCTCTGGCCGAGCCTATGAGCTGCTCCATCGGTGCTTTCAACGCTGCCTACCACACCAAGATAGGTGTGTACCATCACGATATGGGCATCAAGAAGGGTGGCAAGCTGGCGATTCTGGCCGGTGCAGGCCCCATGGGTCTGGGTGCTCTGACCTACGCACTGCACCGTGATGTGCGCCCCGGCATGGTGGTGGTCACCGATATCAACGAGGATCGTCTGGCCCGTGCGGAGTCCCTCTTCCCCCCGAAGGAGGTCAAGGAGAAGGACGGCATCGACCTGTACTTCGTCAACACCGCCAACATGGCAGACCCCGTTGCCGAGCTGCGGGAACTGACCGGCGGTACCGGCTTTGATGATGTGTTCTGCTACGCCCCCATCGCGCCGGTGGTGGAACTGTCCAGTGCTGTGCTGGGTCGTGACGGCTGCCTGAACTTCTTTGCAGGCCCCACCGACAAGCAGTTCAGCGCCAAGATGAACTTCTACGATGTGCACTACAATTCTACCCATGTCATGGGCACCACCGGCGGTAATACCGCCGACATGATCGAGTCGCTGGAACTGACCGCCGCTAAGCGCATCGATCCGGCTGTGATGGTCACCCACATCGGCGGTCTGAACGCCGCTGCCGAGACCACCCTCAACCTGCCCAAGATCCCCGGCGGCAAAAAGCTGATCTACACCCACCTGACCATGCCCCTCATCGCCCTGACCGATCTGCGTGCCAAGGGCGAACAGGACAACGACCCCCGCTATACCGCACTGGCTGACATCGTGGATGCCCACAACGGCCTGTGGTGCCCGGAAGCAGAGGAATATCTGCTGGCAAACTTCAACCCGGAGGACTAAGCGGAACGTGCCATGGGACAGGACAAACGCAGACAGGAGGAATCCCCCATGGAACAACGCCGCAATCAAATCGTGGAGCTGGTGAACCGCAAAGGCAGCATTAGCTTTGCCCAGCTCAAGGAAGCTTTCCCTTCCGTTTCGGAAATGACCCTGCGCACCGACCTGAAAGCACTGGATGAAGCCCGCCGTGTGGTGCGGGTGCATGGCGGTGTCAAGTCGGTGGAGCAGGTGGTAGGCACAGACGACCTGCTGAGCCGCCGTTCCGCCCGCAATGCCGAAGCAAAGCAGATCATTGCCGAAAAAGCCACTGCTCTGCTGCGCCCCAACACCACTCTGTTTCTGGATTCCGGCAGCACCGCCACAGCAGTGGCCCGGTGCATCCCGGATCAGCCCATGCTCATCTACACCAGCGGCCTGAGCTGCGCCATGGAGCTGGCAAAGCTGGAAAAGCCCCATGTGTCCCTGCCGGGCGGCAGCCTGAACCGGTTCAGCCTGAGCGTCTGCGGTGCACAGAGCATCCAGACGATGGAGGGCATCAACTTTGATCTGCTGCTGCTGGGCGTGACCAGTTACAGCCCGGAAACCGGTTTTACCTGCGGCGTAGAGGATGAAGCACGGCTCAAGCAGACCGTGCTCCGCCGCTGTGAGCAGAAAGCTGTGCTGCTGGATTCCTCCAAGATCGGACTGAAAAGTACATTCCACATCTGCGAGCTGTCCGATATTGATATTGTGATCTCGGACGGAAAGCTGCCCGTAGAATTTTTACAGGCCTGCCGGAACGCAGGCGTAACAGTACTATAAAAGGAGTATTATTATGAAGATCATCCGCGCAAAAGATTATCAGGATATGTCCCGCAAAGCGGCCAACATCATCTCCGCACAGGTCATCATGAAGCCGGACTGTGTACTGGGTCTTGCCACCGGCGGCACCCCGGTGGGCACTTATGCCCAACTGGTGGACTGGTACAACAAAGGCGATTTGGATTTCTCCGAGGTCACTACTGTCAATCTGGATGAGTACCGCGGCCTGCCCAAGGAGCATCCCCAGAGCTACTGGTATTTCATGAATGAGAACCTGTTCAGCAAGGTGAATATCGACCCGGCCAAGACCAACCTGCCGGACGGCACCAATCTGGACACTGCCGCCGAGTGTGCCCGTTACAACGGTATCATCCACAAGCTGGGCGGCATCGACCTGCAGCTGCTGGGCATCGGCCCCAATGGTCATATCGGCTTCAATGAGCCGGGCGAAGCCTTTGAGCTGGAGACCCACTGCATCGACCTTGCGCCCACCACCATCGAAGCCAACAAGCGCTTCTTTGACGGCAACGAGGCCCTTGTCCCCAAACAGGCATACACCATGGGCATCAAGACCATCATGCAGGCACGCAAGGTGCTGGTGGTAGCCAACGGTAAAGCCAAGGCACAGGCCGTCAAGGACGCCGTGACCGGCCCTGTGACCCCTGCCTGCCCCGGCAGCATCCTGCAGCTGCATCCGGACTGCATCCTTGTGGCAGACGAGGAAGCACTGAGCCTGCTGTAAACTCCCAAAGCCAACTTCTTCATTTACCATAACTTTGCTTAAGATCCAACCAAAGCACAGAAAGAGCCGGACTCGTTGCACGGGTTCGGCTCTTTCTGTCAGAAATAAGATTTATCTTGCAATCTTACGCAAAGAGCAACTCCAAAAGAGCCGTCATGGAGATGGTGGGTTCGCCTGCTGCGGGATTTACGCTGAAAATACGCTGAAAAGAGGTCACCCCGATCGGTGGCCTCTTTTTTGCTGCCGCGAACTGTCTGGCTGCGGCAGCGGATAACAGCAAGGTCCATTGCGCTTTGTTTTGCCCGGATGCGCACCCGCAGAAAGCGCTCCCTCGTCAAACTGCCCAAAATACGCCCTTAAAAGTTTACTTGACACAATTTTCAAATCAATATATAATTGGGTCAGAGACCAATTATAGAAAAGGATGATTCCCAATGGCGCGCGGATACGACAGCAAGGAAGCAAAACGGCGGATCCTGACCGCCTGTGTCCGGCTTTTTCTGGAAAAAGGCTACACGAACACCAAGGTGGCAGAAATTTTAAAGGAAGCAGATGTTTCCGCCGGGTCGTTCCAGAATATTTTCCGCACCAAGGACGGCGTGCTGACCGAGCTGATCGGCATGATGTTCAGCAGGCAGTTCGGCGCGGTAAGGCCGCTGGCGGCAAACGCCCCCTCGCCGGTGTACCTCTACGCGGTGGAAACGGCTTTGCAGCTGGCGATGACCGAGCTGAGCGAGAATCTGCGGGATATCTATGTGGAAGCGTACACCTTCCCCGCCACGGCGGAGATCATCCACCGCAGCACCACGGCGGAGCTGCAGGCGGCGTTCAGCGCGTATCTGCCCGGGTGCGCCGAGTGCGATTTCTACGAGATGGAGCTGGGCACGGCTGGCATGATGCGCGGCTACATGGCACGGCGGTGCGACCCCTACTTTACGCTGGAGCGCAAAATACGGCGCTATCTGAGTATGAGTCTGAGTGCGCTGCAGGTCCCCGCGCAGGAGCGCGAGCAGGTCATTGCTTTTGTGGCGGAGATCGATATGCTTGCCGAGGCGCGGAAGGTGGTAGATGCCGTGCTTGCATCGCTGTCCGTACAGTTTGATCTGAAAGGATAACAAGGTTTGATGACAAGGAGGGAGCAACATGAAAAAATGGCTGATCTGGTGTTTGACGGTGCTGGCAATGGTGTGCCTGATACCGGGGATCGTGTTAAAAGCGGCGGCAGAAACAGTCCCGGTGTACTGCGCCTTCTGTGGGATTAGGGAAGAACGTGAGGCCCGCAGATACGAAAAATATGATTCGACCTATCATAGGGTTTATGTAACTGAATGCCAGAACTGCCACAAGGATGGCAATATTACGCATTTACAGGTACATAGCGGCGGTACCCAAGGTCCCACCTGCACCGAGGGCAAAATCTGTAAAAAATGCGGCGCGGAATACGACATCCCCGGTCACGCATGGGGCGAGTGGAATCCTAACGGCGACGGCACGCACACCCGCATATGCACGAACCCCAACTGCGACGCAAAAGAAGAGAACGTACCCTGCGGCGGCGACAGCCGCGCGACCTGCATCAGGCCGGGAACGTGCACCACTTGCGGAGGGCGGTACGACGGCGGTCACGACTTGGTGCAGCACGCAGCAAAAGCCCCTACCTGTACGGAAAAGGGCTGGGATGCTTACGAAACCTGCTCCCGTTGTGACTATACCACCTATGCGGAGCTGCCCGCATTGAACCACGATTTAGTGCGTCACGATGCAAAAGCCGCCACCTGTACGGAAATTGGCTGGAATGCCTACGATACCTGCAAAAACTGCGACTATACCACCTATGCAGAGGTGCCCGCGCTGAACCACGATTTGGAGCAGCACGCAGCAAAAGTCCCCACCTGTACGGAAATCGGCTGGAATGCTTACGAAACCTGCTCCCGCTGCGACTATACTACCCGCAAAGAGCTGCCCGCACTGAATCATGATTTGAAGCAATACGCAGCAAAAGCCCCCACCTGTACGGAAAAGGGCTGGGACGCTTACGAAACCTGCTCTCGTTGTGACTATACCACCTATGCAGAGCAGCCCGCACTGAACCATGCTCTGGAGCAGCACGCAGCAAAAGCCCCTACCTGTACGGAAAAGGGCTGGGACGCTTACGAAACCTGCTCCCGCTGCGACCATACCACCTACGCGGAACTGCCCGCGCTGAACCACGATTTGAAGCAGCACGCAGCAAAAGCCCCCACCTGCACGGAAAAGGGCTGGGATGCTTACGATACCTGTTCCCGCTGCGACCATACCACCTATGCGGAACTGCCCGCACTGAATCATGATTATCAGGCTGTTACCGTAGAGCCTACCTGTGAAACAGACGGCTATACTGTTTTTACCTGCTCCCGCTGCAAAGACAGCTACACCGCAGACCCGACCGATAAGCTGGGACACCAGTTCGGTGCATGGTCCCCGAACGAAACCGGCTCTCAGAGCGCCGATTGTCTGCGGCAGGGCTGCGCGCACACCGGCAGTACCGATTGCCGGAAGTTCACTTTCCGCACTGCGGAAGGCGAAACGCTGACCTTCTGCCCCGTGTGCGGGCAGGCAGAAAACGCCGCGCAGCTGGAAAAGATCGACGCCGCAACGGCGTGGACTATCAGCGGCAGTCTTTCTGCGGAGGATGTGACCGCACGGACGAACGGGGAATACCTGAGTGTGGCATTTGAGACTGCCGGCAGTCTGACGCAGCCCACCGGCCTGGTAAGGCTTGCGCTGCCCGCCGGATTGCTGGAAGGCAAAAAGCTTGTGCGCATTGCCCCGGACGGCACACAGACCGAGATGCCGTTTGAAACAGAGCGCGGAAAGCTCATCTATACGCTGGATTTTGCAAACAGCGCGCTGCCTGTGATGCTCTTCCGGCTGGTACCCCAGCCCACCGCCCTCTGAACGCTTTTACAGCGCGCAAACGATAAACCATAAAATGCCCGCCCACCGTGGTTTTCCACAGGTGGGCGGGCATTCTTTTGTGTTTTTTGGGCATAAAAATACCCCCGGAGGATGCAGCGTTTTTTACGCTGTCTACTCTGGGGGCAGGATAGCAAGCGCTGCGCGGCAGCTCCCGGAAGCGGACACTGTATTGCTGAAAAAGCACTTCCTAGCGCTGCTCCTCCGGCGGGCAGCAGCTCTCCCGGGGGATGAGCTTATGCGGCACGATGATCTTTGTGGCCAGAAGGTTCGGGTTCTCGATGTGGTTGATGGTCTGGCTGGCGGCTTCCATGCCCAGCTGGTAGGGGTTGACGTCCACGGTGGTCAGCTGTGGGCTGCCCTGCCCTTTGTTGCGGAGTGCCCCTTGGCAAACCGGACGGGATTGCGCTATAATAGAGCCGTAACAGTTCCACAAAGGTGTGGTAAGGGAGGTGCGGTCATGATCCGGGTGGCGATCGTAGAGGATGACGCGGAGGTGCAGGGGGTATTGCAGGAGTATGTCCGGCGGTATACCTGGCAGTACGGGACGGAGTTTGAAGTGACGGTCTTTGCGGACGGGGTGGACATTCTGGAGGATTACCGCGCGGTCTACGACATTATTTTTCTGGATGTGGAGATGAAGCATCTGGATGGCATGACCACGGCAGAGCGCATCCGGCAGATGGATGCAGACGTCATCCTGATCTTCATCACCAATATGGCGCAGTATGCCATCCGGGGCTACTCGGTGGGAGCGCTGGACTATGTGCTGAAGCCGGTGCCCTACTTTGCCTTTTCGCAGCAGCTGCTCAAGGCGGTTGCCCGGCTGGAAAAGCGGGCAAAGCACTACCTGACTGTGCCGGTGGAGGGCGGACTGCGCCGGCTGGACACCGCAAGCATCTATTACTTGGAAAGCGAGGGGCACCGGGTGCACTTTTATACCGATGAGGGCGATTTTTCTGCCCCCGGCGCCCTCAAGGCCTTTGAGGAAAAGCTGGCAGACTGCCCCTTTGCCCGCTGCAACAGCGGCTATCTTGTCAATCTGGCACAGGTGCGGGAGCTGCGGCAGAGCACCGTACAGGTGGGCCCCTGCGAGCTGCAGGTCAGCCGCCCCAAGCGCAAGGCCTTTCTTGCTGCACTGACCGATTACATCGGAGGTGAAGGCTCATGACCGCGCTGCCGGATATCCCCCGGCTGTACACCGCCCTTGCCGAGTGTCTGGCGGTATTGCTGGTCACCCCGGCACTGATGCCCCGCTTTTCCAAGGCAGTTACCGTGGGTGTCACCCTGCTGTGGGCGGCGGGGCTGTCGGCCTTTCTGGGGCTGACGGGCAATGTGCCCGGCGGGCTCTGGATCCCCTGCATGGTAACGGCCATCGGGTTTTCTTACTTATATTTATGGGGTGTGTGGAGCATCACCCTGCTGGAAGCCGGGTATCACTGCGCCCGGGCGTTTATTCTGGCAGAGCTTGCCGCCAGCGTGGAGTGGCAGCTGCACTGCGCCCTCTGGCCCGCCCGCGGCCCGTGGGAGCCGCTGTCTTTGCTGCTGCTGGCGCTGGTGTATGGGGCGCTGTTCGGCATCATGTGCTATTTGCAGCACCGCCGTCCCCGGCCCGCCGGGCACTTACAGATCGGCGGCAGCGCCGCCCTGACGGCGGTCATGCTGGCGCTGACTGCCTTTGCGGTAAGCAATCTGGGCTTTCTGCCCGGCAGCGATATCAACATGAGCATCTTTTCCATCCGCACACTGGTGGATTTTTCCGGTGTGCTGATCCTGACCGTGCAGCACGAGCAGCTGCGGGAGAACGCTTTGCACGGTCAGGATCAGCA
>QWCB01002472.1_pt1 | contig 15387 bp, 15 predicted proteins | sample 1972511 | NCBI WGS metagenome assembly QWCB01 (sample SAMN09866719, study PRJNA288562) | Human gut metagenome isolate term5_stool, whole genome shotgun sequencing... | isolation source: gut | host: Homo sapiens | place: USA: California
AGCTATTTCAGTCAAATAAGCGTCTGGATTGTCAGTAAGATAGTTTTTAAGTCTATCTCTATCAACTTTTCTTGGTTTTGTTCCTTTTACTTGATGGTTTAATTCTCCTGTTTTCTCTTTTAGCTTTAACCAGCCATAAATGGTATTACGTGAGATTTGGAAAATGTGTGATGCTTCTGTTATACTGCCTGTTCGCTCACAATAGGCGAGAACTTTTTTACGAAAATCTATTGAATATGCCATAAGAAGATTATACCACAGTGTGTACTGTTTTTGGTTCATTCCACTACAAGTCATCAGTTATAGGACTTGAGCAAACTAATACTCAATGAAAATCAAAGAGCAAACTAGGAAGCTAGCCGCAGGTTGCTCAAAGCACTGCTTTGAGGTTGTAGATAGAACTGACGAAGTCAGCTCAAAATACTGTTTTGAGGTTGCAGATGGAAGCTGACGTGGTTTGAAGAGATTTTCGAAGAGTATAAAAACCAGCGACTTTAATCGCTGGTTACTCATATGATTATTCACTTGATAGGGATGAAGGCTTATCTAGACCTTCTATTTCTACGATAGCCATTTAGTTTTTTATTTTCCCAATAACTGTTAAAGATTTTTTCTTTACTCTCACGGTCAATTTCTAGGAAATAAGCATAGAGGAGATCGATTAAGATCAACATCGGAAGTTGGGCAGAAATGCGTTGGATATAGGAAGCCTGACTCTGGCTTGCTACCAGTACAATTTCTGTAAATTCCTGAGTTTCCTTGCTAGGCGTACTAGTAAAAAGAACAGTTTTAGCCCCCATATCTTGAGCGTCAAGTAGACTATCGATGATGGAGGGAGTTGTTCCTGACAGGGAGAAGCCAAACACTAAACATTTTTCATCGATGATACTGGTCGTCCAGGCAAATCCATCAGGATCTGTCAAAGCCTCACAAACGACACCTAGTCGCATGAAACGTAATTTCATTTCACGTGCAACTAGACCAGAGCTTCCAGTTCCGAAAAAATAGACGCGTTCTGACTGATCAATCATTTGAGCGATGCGCTCCAGTTGATCATCATCGATCAACTCTTGAGACATCTCTCGGATATTTGTATAACTTCTCAAGACTCGTTGAGTCAAGGGGTTCATATCCTGCTGTGGGACTGAAAGGTTGTCAATTTGTTGTAGGTATTTGAATATGAACTCTCGATAACCCGTAAAGCCACATTTTTTGGCAAAACGAGTGAGAGCCGCCTGAGAAATATGAAGCTTTTGTGTGACCTGCTGAGAAGACAAGTCATCGTGAATGGTATCTGCCTGCAAAAAATAGCGGGCAATCTCTTGCTCTAAATCGGTCATTTCTTCAAAGTGAAGATCAATAATCGTAGAGATGTCTTGCTTGTTCATGGGACTCCTTTGTAGCTATTTGTCAAATTTTATTGATAAAAAATTCAGCAAATAATATAGCGCTTACTTCTATTATACCATAGATGCTTTGTTTTTGGATAAAAAGGAAAAGTCTTTTCTTTTTCCATAATTTTCTCTTTAAATTATGGTACAATGAAGAGTAAGATTTTGATTAGAAATGAGACTGATTTGTATGAGAAAATTCAACAGCCATTCGATACCGACTCGGCTTAATTTATTGTTTGCGACCGTTATTTTGCTTTTCATGACAATCATTGGTCGCTTGCTCTATATGCAAGTCGTGAACAAAGATTTTTATGAAGCTAAGTTAGCATCTGCTAGTCAGACGCGGGTTACAACAGGTTCTGCCCGTGGAGAAATCTATGATGCAGCTGGAAAACCTTTGGTAGAAAATACGGTTAAACAAGTAGTTGCTTTCACACGAAGCAATAAGATGACAGCGACTGATTTAAAGGATATTTCTACTAAACTATTAACTTATGTGACGGTATCCTCTCCAGATTTGACAGAACGTCAGATGGCTGATTATTACCTAGCCGATCCAGCAGTTTATAAAAAAACAGTAGAGACCCTACCAAAAGATAAGCGTTTTGATTCTGATGGCAATCAGCTTTCCGAAGCTCAACTGTATAACAATGCTGCTGAGAGTATCACTTCTGATCAACTGAACTATTCAGAGGATGAGAAAAAGATTATCTACCTCTTTAACCAGCTCAATGCAGTTGGAAATTTTGCAACAGGCAATATCCAAACAGATCCCTTAAGTGATACTCAGGTCGCTCAAATTGCTTCTGCATCGAAAGAGTTACCTGGGATTAGCATCTCGACCTCGTGGGATCGCAAGGTTCTTGAAACCTCTCTGGCTTCTATCGTAGGAAATGTTTCAAGTGAAAAGTCAGGCCTTCCAGCTGAGGAAGTGGATGCCTATCTTAAAAAAGGTTATTCCCTCAATGACCGTGTTGGCACCTCTTACCTTGAGAAACAATATGAGGAAGTCCTACAAGGGAAACGTACTGTTAAAGAAATCCATCTCGATAAACATGGAGATATGGAGAGCGTGGAAAATGTCGAAGAAGGTAGCAAGGGTAAAAACATTAAACTGACCATTGATTTGGGCTTCCAGGATAGTGTGGATAGCCTTCTGAGAAGCTATTTTAACTCTGAACTTGCTAACGGAGGTGCCCAATATTCGGAAGGTGTCTATGCGGTTGCCCTCAATCCTAAGACAGGAGCTGTTCTGGCCATGTCAGGGATCAAGCACAATCTGGAATCTGGTGAATTGACTCCAGACTCACTCGGAACTGTCACCAATGTCTTTGTTCCAGGATCTGTTGTTAAGGCGGCAACCATCAGTTCAGGTTGGGAAAATGGAGTCTTATCTGGCAACCAAACCTTGACAGACCAACCAATCGTCTTTCAAGGTTCTGCACCGATCAATTCATGGTACACCCTTTCTTACGGATCCTTCCCGATCACAGCTGTTGAGGCTTTGGAATATTCATCCAATACCTACATGGTCCAGACTGCTCTTGGAATCATGGGGCAAACCTATCAGCCTAATATGACAGTAGGAACCAGCAATCTTGAGTCTGCTATGGCGAAATTACGTTCGACCTTTGGTGAATATGGTCTGGGAGCTTCTACAGGAATTGATCTACCAGACGAGTCAACAGGATTTATCCCTAAAGATTATGATTTGGCTAATTATCTAAATAATGCTTTTGGACAGTTCGATAACTATACCCCGATGCAGCTAGCTCAGTATGTAGCAACTATTGCCAATAATGGTGTTCGCTTGGCTCCTCGTATAGTAGAGGGAGTCTATGATAATAATGAGCAAGGCGGTTTAGGAAGTTTGATTCAGCAAACAGGTAGTACCGAAATGAATAAAATCAATATTTCCGAATCTGACATGTCCATCCTACAACAAGGATTTTACCAGGTATCGCACGGAACAAGTGCACTTACGACAGGTCGTGCCTTTTCAAATGGCGCAGCAGTCTCTATCAGTGGAAAAACCGGTACAGCCGAAAGTTACGTCAATGGTGGTCAAAAAGCCAACAATACTAATGCCGTGGCCTATGCACCGACAGATAATCCGCAGATTGCAGTCGCGGTAGTATTCCCGCATAACACTAACCTAACTAACGGTGTCGGGCCTTCGATTGCGCGCGATATTATCAATCTTTACAACCAACACCATCCAATGAACTAGAAAGGAAGCCATGCTTTACCCAACACCTATTGCTAAGTTGATTGACAGCTATTCTAAACTTCCAGGTATCGGGATTAAGACAGCGACCCGACTGGCCTTTTATACCATTGGGATGCCTGATGATGACGTTAATGAATTTGCCAAAAATCTCCTTGCGGCTAAGCGAGAATTGACCTATTGTTCGATTTGCGGACGTTTAACGGATGATGATCCATGTTCTATCTGTACGGATCCTAGTCGTGACCAGACAACTATCCTAGTATTAGAGGATAGCCGAGATGTAGCGGCTATGGAAAATATCCAAGAATACCATGGACTATACCATGTCCTGCACGGCCTCATTTCACCAATGAATGGGATTAGCCCTGACGATATCAATCTTAAAAGTCTCATGACTCGTCTCATGGATAGCGAGGTTTCAGAGGTCATCGTAGCCACCAATGCGACAGCTGATGGTGAAGCGACTTCTATGTATATCTCTCGACTTCTTAAACCTGCAGGGATCAAGGTTACTCGTCTAGCACGAGGTCTAGCAGTGGGAGCTGATATCGAGTATGCGGACGAAGTAACACTCCTAAGGGCCATTGAAAATCGTACAGAGCTTTAGTCTAGGAGGTTAAATCGCTAAATACTTAGCTAGCAGGTATAAAATATTTAAGAACACAGAGACTGGACTATTTTTCTTCCAGTCTCTTTTCTTGTTTTGTGCTATTCAAGTTTAAAAAAATAGACAAATGTGATATACTAAAAGGCGAGTATTCTAGTAGAAATAGGACAATCATATGAAACAAACAATTATTCTATTATATGGTGGACGCAGTGCAGAGCGTGAAGTGTCTGTCTTGTCAGCTGAGAGTGTCATGCGTGCGGTTAACTATGATCGTTTCACAGTAAAAACCTTCTTTATCAGCCAGTCTGGAGACTTTATCAAAACCCAAGAATTTACCCAAACTCCTGGGCAGGAAGACTGTCTCATGACCAATGAAACGATCGATTGGGACAAGAAAATTGCTCCAAGTGCTATCTATGAAGAAGGCGCAGTGGTCTTTCCAGTTCTTCATGGACCTATGGGAGAAGATGGTTCTGTTCAAGGTTTCTTAGAAGTCTTGAAAATGCCTTATGTTGGTTGCAACATCTTGTCATCAAGTCTTGCTATGGATAAGATTACTACCAAGCGTGTCTTGGAGTCTGCTGGGATTGCCCAAGTTCCTTACATAGCTATCGTTGAAGGGGATAATTTGGCTTCTAAGATTGCAGAAGTAGAAGAAAAATTAACTTATCCAGTCTTTACCAAACCATCTAATATGGGTTCTAGTGTTGGGATTTCTAAGTCTGAAAATAAAGAGGAACTCCATCAAGCTCTAGAGCTTGCCTTCAAGTACGATAGTCGTGTCTTGGTAGAACAAGGGGTAAATGCCCGTGAAATCGAGGTTGGACTTTTAGGAAACTATGATGTCAGGAGCACTCTTCCTGGTGAAGTTGTCAAAGACGTAGCCTTCTATGACTATGATGCCAAATATATCGATAACAAAATTACTATGGATATCCCAGCTAAGATTAGCGATGATGTGATATCGGTTATGCGCAAGAATGCCGAAACTGCCTTCCGTGCTATCGGTGGACTTGGATTGTCGCGTTGCGACTTCTTCTATACAGATAAGGGAGAAGTTTTCCTAAATGAGCTAAATACGATGCCAGGCTTCACCCAATGGTCTATGTATCCCTTGCTTTGGGACAATATGGGGATTAGCTATCCAGAACTAATCGAGCGTTTGGTTGATCTTGCTAAGGAAAGTTTTGACAAGCGTGAAGCGCACCTATTGTAAAGACAGACATAAGGGCGGGAAGAGACTTCTTGCCCCTTTTTAAAGGAGTAAACATGAAACTTACGATTCACGAAGTTGCGCGTGCCGTCGGTGCAAAAAATGATGTGACAGGCTATGCGGATAGCCCGCTAGTCAAGGCTGAGTTTGATAGTCGTTTGATTGGACCTGGGGATTTATTTGTGCCACTCAAGGGGGCGCGTGATGGTCATGACTTTATCGAGACAGCTTTTGAAAATGGCGCAGCTGTAACTCTATCAGAGAAGGAAGTAGAAGGTCATCCCTATATTCTAGTAGATGATGTCTTAACTGCTTTTCAAACTCTAGCAGCTAGCTATCTTCAAAAAACAGGAGTAGATGTCTTAGCTGTTACAGGTTCAAATGGGAAAACAACTACCAAAGATATGTTGGCCCATTTACTTTCTACAAGCTACAAAACCTACAAAACACAAGGGAACTACAATAACGAGATTGGACTACCTTATACAGTTCTTCATATGCCAGATGACACTGAGAAGTTAGTCTTGGAAATGGGACAGGATCATTTAGGAGATATCCATCTATTATCTGAACTAGCTCATCCAAAGATAGCTATTGTGACTCTGGTCGGAGAGGCTCATTTGGCCTTCTTCAAGGATCGTTCTGAGATTGCCAAAGGTAAATTACAGATTGCTGATGGTATGGAGCAGGGAGCTTTGCTTTTAGCACCAGATGATCCTATTGTAGAGGATTATCTACCTGCTGACCAAAAAATAGTTCGTTTTGGTCCGGGTGCAGAACTCGAAATTACAGACTTAATTGAGCGTAAGGATAGCTTAACCTTCAAGGCTAATTTTTTGGAAAAATCCCTTGATTTACCAGTAACTGGTAAGTACAATGCGACCAATGCCATGATAGCTTCTTATGTTGCCTTGCAAGAAGGAGTGACTGAGGAGCAGATTGATCAAGCCTTCCAGGATCTAGAATTGACCCGCAATCGTACCGAGTGGAAAAAAGCTGCCAATGGAGCAGATATCCTATCAGATGTTTACAATGCTAATCCGACAGCTATGAAGTTGATTTTAGAAACTTTCTCTGCTATTCCAGCTAATGAAGGTGGTAAGAAAATCGCAGTTCTGGCGGATATGAAAGAACTTGGAGACCAGTCTGTTCAACTCCACAATCAGATGATTTTGAGCATTACACCTGATGCCCTTGATACTGTTATTTTCTACGGCGAAGACATTGCTGATTTGGCTCAACTAGCCAGTCAAATGTTCCCAATCGGCCATGTTTATTACTTCAAGAAAATAGCTGAAGAAGACCAGTTTGAAGCTATGGTCAAGCAGGTCAAGGAAAGTCTTGGAGCACATGACCAGATTTTGCTTAAAGGTTCGAACTCTATGAATCTAGCTAAGCTAGTAGAAAGTTTAGAAAATGAGCGCAACTGATTTTGCCAAGGCTATACAGAGAATGTTGGCCATCACTGATACTGGTTTGACCTATACAAAGGACACTTATGACCGTGAACGTTATGAGGATTTACGTCAGATTTTATGGAGTGTCTTGCAGGATCAAACAGAGCTTGTTCAAGAGGAATTGACTGCAATTTTAAAACCAACAGGTAGCTATGCAACTCCCTTGATGGACGTGCGGGCTTGGATTGTTCAAGACCAGAAGATTTGTTTAGTTAGAGGACAAGGAGAGGATACTTGGGCATTACCTGGTGGCTTTGGTGAGGTAGGATATTCTCCCAAGGAAAATATTCGAAAAGAAGTTCAGGAAGAAACAGGATTTACGTCAGAAGTAGGCTCTTTATTGGCAGTTTTTGATACCAATCGCTTCCAACTTCAGAACAAACAGTATGCCAAGTTCGTCTTTGACTGTCAGTTATTAGATGGACACTTTCAAGAAAATCAAGAAGTTGCGGAACTTGATTTTTTTAATATTGAGAATCTCCCTCCCCTGTCTGAAAAACGAATAACCCAAGAACAAATGGAAATTCTATGGCAGGTCTATCAGGGTGAGCGGGAACAATATGTCGATTAGAAGCTTTGCCTTATCTTAAGGAAGCTAGCTTCTGTCACATAAAAAATAAGAAAAATAAAATAAGCTGGCAGCAGAGTCCCTAGTGAACAATCAAGATCGCTAGCTTATATGAAAAACGAGGAAATGTACATGAATGTTTGGGATGCTTTATTTAGCACGCAGGCGACAGAGCCACCCCAATTTGATCTTCTTTGGTACGGAAGTCTATTTAGCTTATTGGCATTGACTGTATTTCTTGCCTATCGTTATGGTGAGAAAAAAGTTTGCCAACGATTTTTCCAGATTTTACAAGCCGTTCAATTAATTCTACTTTACGGTTGGTATTTGGTAAATCAGATGCCTTTGACAGAAAGTCTACCCTTTTATCATTGCCGTCTGGCAATGTTTGTAGTGCTTTTGCTTCCTGGTGTTTCTAGAGTCAAACAGTATTTTGCTGTATTGGGAACCTTTGGGACTTTGGCAGCCTTTGTTTATCCAGTGCCAGATCCCTATCCCTTCCCCCACATCGCTATCCTGTCCTTTATTTTCGGACACTTAGCCCTTCTTGGAAATTCCTTGATTTATCTCTTGAAGGACTACGATGCTAGCTTATTGGACTTCAAACGTACCCTAATCATCACATCTTCCCTTAATGCTGTGATTTTTGTGGTTAATCTAATGACGGGTGGAGATTATGGTTTTTTGACAAAACCGCCATTGGTTGGAGACCACGGTCGTCTGATCAATTATCTTGTGGTTACGCTATTCTTGACTTGCGCTATTTACTTAGTCTCTAAAATTTTTCAGACAATCCTTCAGGAACAGGAAGAAAAAAGGTTGAGAATCTGGCAGAAATAAAAAAATATTTTCCCAATCTCTTGACTTTTATCTGAGAATTTTGATACAATAGTAGACGGTATTGTTTACCCCATTTGTAAGGCCCCGGAACCTTTCAAATAACTTGCGGACCGGAACATCCGCCCTGTAAACAAAAACGATATTCATATAGGAGAAATCATGAACAAAACTACATTCATGGCTAAACCAGGCCAAGTAGAACGCAAATGGTACGTTGTTGACGCAACTGATGTACCTCTTGGACGCCTTTCAGCAGTTGTTGCTAGCGTGCTTCGCGGAAAAAACAAACCAACATTCACACCACACACTGATACAGGTGACTTCGTAATCGTTATCAATGCTGAAAAAGTTAAATTGACTGGTAAAAAAGCATCTGATAAGATCTACTACACTCACTCAAACCACCCAGGTGGATTGAAATCAATCTCTGCTGGTGAACTTCGTTCTAAAAATGCAGTACGTTTGATCGAGAAATCAGTTAAAGGTATGCTTCCACACAATACTCTTGGCCGCGCTCAAGGTATGAAATTGAAAGTATTCGTTGGAGCTGAGCACACTCACGCTGCACAACAACCAGAAGTTCTTGATATTTCAGGACTTATCTAAGGAAAGGAACAATAAAGTATGTCACAAGCACAATATGCAGGTACTGGACGTCGTAAAAACGCTGTTGCACGCGTTCGCCTTGTTCCAGGAACTGGTAAAATCACTGTTAACAAAAAAGATGTTGAAGAGTACATCCCACACGCTGACCTTCGTCTTGTCATCAACCAACCATTCGCAGTTACTTCAACTGTAGGTTCATACGACGTTTTCGTTAACGTTGTAGGTGGTGGATACGCTGGTCAATCAGGAGCTATCCGTCACGGTATCGCTCGTGCCCTTCTTCAAGTAGACCCAGACTTCCGCGATTCATTGAAACGCGCAGGACTTCTTACACGTGACTCACGTAAAGTTGAGCGTAAGAAACCAGGTCTTAAGAAAGCTCGTAAAGCATCACAATTCTCAAAACGTTAATCAATACGATTATATCAACGTTTCAAAGCACTTCATGGTTCACGCCATGGGGTGTTTTTTTGATGATTTTTAGCAAAATTCACACCACTTTTCACACCAAATTCACACCATTACTTTTTAAGATTACGATAGGCAATCTCTCCAACAGCCATTGGAATAACATTCGAAGTATTGACATAAGTCTTTGTTGTAAGGGTATCGCTATGCGTAAGTGCCTCTGAAATAGCTTCAAGTGAAGTTCCTGCTTGTTTAGCTAGAGTTGCGCCTGTATGGCGTAATTTGTGGGGTGTAGCATGTGCCAGCTCCTTATGACGGTGTTTGACAGATTTCATTTTATTATTAAGATAGTCAGAGTGTAGAGGGCTATTAACATTACCCTTCATATCGATATAAGTAAAGACATATTGTTCATCAGATTGAATCATACCAAATTTTGCCAGCTCGGTTTTTTGTTGCTTTTTCCAAGATTGGAGCAATTCGGTTAGTTCAATAGGGATTTGAAAAGTTGTTTTCTTGTTCCCTTTTGTAGATTTTACATTTTTATATTTATCTAAGGCTTGAACCAATTGAATTTCCTGTTTCTTGATGTTAATGTGTTTCCATTGCAAAGCATAGCTTTCGGATTTCCTATCTCCTAAGAAGAAAGTAGTATAGAATAGCACATAATCTTTGAATGTGAGCTTCCCGTTTTCTAAGTCATCTTCAAAAGCTGTAAACCATGCTTGAAGTTCTGCTTGTGAAAGATACAAATCCTCGTCTTTTTTAGCCTCTTCTAACTTAATTTTCTTAGTGGCTTTGATACGACTTATTGTTTTAGATAAGCGGTTAGTTTCGATATATTCTAATTCTTCTGCCCAATCAAAGATAGAATTAACGTAGCTTCTAATAACTTTGAAGTTTGCATATTCTTCTGCTTTTTGAGTTAATAGATTTAAAACAACTTGTTTGTTTTGATTTAGAAACTCAATAGAATAGTTACCAAGCATTGGTAAAATATGTTTTCTAAAGGCTATTTCTGTACCAGTTATAGTAGCTTTGGAAGGTGGCTTAGTAGTAGAAGTAGTTTGTCCAGCTTTATAGGATTCCCACCATATGTTTTGATAGAAATCTGAAAAAAGAATAGAACCGCTATTCTCTAATGTGGTAGATTCTCCACTAAGAATTTTATCAATCTTGTTTTGAAGTTCTAGTTCGTATTTTTTTGCTTCACTCCTTGTTTTGAACCGTTTTTCAATCACTTTCTTATCAACACCTAGTGAGGACTTAACTTCCTCAGGAATGTAGATTCGTAAGCGATAAGTTCCATTTTTAGTTTTTGTAATTGACATAGTATTCTCCTTTTTAATTGAGCTAGAAAAATACCGTGATTTCATTATAACAAACCACGGTAGAAATGCTACTGATTTTGTAACCAGCGATTGATTTCTGCTTTATCAAAACGAATAGTTTTTCCAACTCTAATGTAAGGTAATCCTTTTTTAATCCAACTATCGAGAGTATTGTTTGAGATACCCAAGTAGTGACAAGCCTGTTGTTTGTTTAAAAACGGACTTTCAAGGTTACTATTGTTCAATCTATTTTCAATTTCTTTCTTGATGAGTTCAGCAAGTAGAAGCTGAATTTGTTGAACTTGTTCATCTGGTAGAATTACTTGCATCTGTTCCTCCAATGTATGGTATAATAGAGGTATCAAGAGATACCCTAGTTACTTTTCTTGATTATCTGCAACCTCGTCCTCGCTCGCCAAAGTTTCGGATGGGGTTTTTATTTTCTCATATGCCCATATGTCCCATTGATTGTTGAGGCCAACTTTTGAAACTAACATGGATAGAAGCTCTTCTTTGCTTTTCATTTCGTTCCCAGGTGTGAAATCATAAGACAAGTAAACATCATATCCGATCTCTGGTATTCTTCTCTTATAGTTCATAGTTCTTACAGGATGAGATTCGTAAAAAATAGGCTTCTCACTCGTACCCTTTAACGTTGCTAGATGTTCAATTCTCCTAACGTATTGAGATAAATCTTCATAAGCATTTCCTTTGGTATAGTAGAAGAAAGCTAAAGGGTGTTTAGAACTTGTGATAATAATGACCTTAGCAGCACCTATTTTATTTTGATAACGTGCAGATACTGGGCTGATATTATATGGATCCAGAACTTTTAACCAGTCCGAAGCAGTTAAGCTATCTCCTCGGACATCATCAAGTAGTAGTATCTCTTCGCCGTTTACTTCATCAAACATATTTGTGCCTGCGGTCAGGACTGATTGCCATTTTTTGTTGTTTAGTTTTGCCATCTGAATGATATCTTTAGTTAATTCTTTTGCGAACCTTGACTTTCCAAGTCCAGAATTACCATAGATGAATAAGATAGTCTTTTTGAACTCTCCGTTTTCCAGTTCATCTTTTGTTCTGGCCCCTTTAATTTCTCCAACAGTTTTAAACGCATCGTTTATTCTAGTTTTATGTACTATATATGGCGTGTGATATTTCTTATCGAGAAGTATGTCATTTTTAGTGATATTCTCGTTCAAAATATTATCGATTAGGAAATCAATGTCTTCAAAACTTTTCTGTACCTCTTTTTTAGCTTTTCCTTTAAGCCAACTTTCTTTCCTTTGATGATAGATTTCTAAGTACTGTTTTCCTAACAAGGTGAATACCTCGTCAGGGGGATATTGATACTTATCTTTATCTTTTGCATGAATCAAGTATGCTAACAAGTTATCGTAGCCATATCTTCCAGACTTTGATTTTTCGAGATATTCTTCTGCTAATCCGATTTTTTCAGCTAAAGTAGATAGTGTTGCACCTTTACCTTTATCAAACTTGAGTAAAGCATGAATGTGTGATTTGGCAAGTTCGGTAGTTGTTTCTTGAAGTTCATTGTTAAATACTACAGATGTGTCTTTATCATGATTAATTGCATATGCTTCAGTAACTGTTGCCACTTCACTAACTCTTCTGACAATTTCCTCAAGAATTTTTTCGATATTCTCGGATTTAATGAGTTCTTCATCCCAACCGTTTTTCCAATATTTCGTCTCAAAGTATTGTGTAATTGCTACAGAAGTCAAAAGTGCTTCCTTCTTCTTTGAAGTCATTTATATTAAACCTTTCTTTTTTAACTATTCTTTAATTATTCTTTTAATTATTTCAGTGTTAGACTATCGACAAGCCCAGTCTAACACGTGCGTAGAATAATTAAAAATTAAATTTAGATACTCTTGGGGCTTCGCCCCAAACCCCAGCCTCTTCCTGCCCGATGGATCCCCATCGAACCGAGAACGCTTGCCAATTCAACAAGGGACGGGGTAGTATTTTTCTTCGCTTCACTCCTTGCCGTTGGCATCGTTACGCAAAAAAAATCTCCACCCCTCAAGCCCTTGCGAATAGGCATTTTTCTGCTGGTAATGTCGTGCCGACACCTATACCGATGAATTCCTTAGGTAAGGTCAGTGTCGCGCTAAACAAGTGTAGCAGAAAAAGCGCTAGCTATATCTTGAAAATAGCTCTTGTATCCGCTGATTTAATCGTTCTTCGTCTCTTACTTGGATCGTACGAAGCATCTTGACAGCTTCCCCCTCTAATTGGAAATATCCATACCCTCTAGGTTTTACGACAACTTCGCTTTTTTCCATATCTGGGAATAGAAGTTGCCTGTTATTCGTAGACATGAGAAAACTAGTGGATAATGAAATTATACAGTTGAAGTTATAGCGCCCTGGCAAATCAGACATTAAGAAACGTTGACTAGATAAAATGATTCGTAAACCTAAGCTTCTACCCATGCTGTTCATCATTAACATCTTAGAAAGTACTTCCTTATGTTTTTTCTTATCTGTCTGTTCTAGATAAGCGAGAAAAGCTTGCCACTCATCAAAAATTAGGTAAAGATTATGCGAATTTTGTTCTTGCTTATCAAGTCTAGCTTCAAAACGTTGGTAGACTGTTTCAAAAAGTTCTAAGCAGTTAAAACCTCTTGCGACATGATCACTAGTCATTGAAAACATTTCTTCATCTGCTTTAAAATCCAAAAAGTAAGCTTCAGCATCTGTATCATGAAATGAAATGAGTCCTAAAAGTCTTCTCAAAAAAGTGGATTTTCCCGAACCAGACGGGCCTGCAATAATCCATGCGAAAAATCGGTTAATGTCAATAGATGCAGAGGTTGGTTGACCTCTGCTATTGACTTCGAAAATATTTTTTATCATGCTAGAAGTCCTCTTCTCTTTGAGTTTTTTGCATTAGCATCATGTCATGAGTTGACACTAAACGAACTTTGATTGCAAGAAAGGGTTCGCGCTTAACACGCTTCACAACGCTATCTGTAGAATCGTTTGACATAGTTTTTACAACTTGTCTTACTTTTGTTGCAAAGTCTTCAAGAGCTTCGTCAGAGATTTCTTTGTCAATATGAACAAAGTAAATGCCTTGTTCTGCAACTTCGACACCTTGTGTGTAACTTAGTGAAGAGATTGGTAGTTCTGTTACACCGACTTCTGTTAACCAGTTATAGAAGCTATCAAATAAAGGATTAATAGCAGTTTGACTTCTTTGTTTGTATCGATGCCAAGCTACGGAGAAAATTTCTCCATCTGTGGCAAGCCACATGAGCAACAAAGAGCCTAATATAAATGGAGTTATCCATAGCAGAAACTTAAGAAGTAGCGCTAGTAAAACAAAGATTACTGAACTTATAAGTAGTTGATAATACCACTCTATATCCATGAATTTTGTTACAAGTTTCTTCATGTTGCCACCTCTCTTCTATTTGAGTGAAATATCGGCAAGCTCAGCTACAAGAGCGAGTCCGACTGGTTGCTTCAACTTATCAAGTACAAATGACAAGTCATACTTGTTAAGTACGATGTCAGCGTTGACTAAACTATCTAAGTTTTCGTTTTGATAGTTTTTTAACTTGACTTTGAAGTTTGGACAGTATTCTTCTTGTCCAATGCTCGCGAACTGGTCGTAGAGTTTTTTATCTACGCATGTTAGAGAAGCCCAAGGTCGTTGGTTTTCCTGACCTTCGTTGATGATGCCTGATTTGCTGTCAACAACTGTCACAGACGCTGGGATGACAACAGAAGTTGATAAAGCATCCAAAAATGCTCTTGCGCTTTCGCGGTTGCCGGGTGTTAATTTTTTTTCTTTTGACATGTAAATTCCTCCTGTCAAAATCATGGTCAGACTTTCTAGAATGCTGACGAGTGAGAGAGCTCTCTTAACTACCATTCTATGATACCATACTTGCATAAATTTAAATGTACACATTTGTCATATTTCTCGTTGAAAAATTCATAAAATAAGTTATAATTTTGTTAAGGACAATAAAAGATAATGCGAACAATTTATAATTGAAGAAAGAGGTTTGATATGCTTGATTTTGATGAGAAACTTAGATGTTACGAACCATATATTAAGGTAACAGAAAGTTTAATTGGAGACAGGATAGTTGAAAACTATATCAAAAATAACTATGCTAGTATCATTGTAGAGCAATTTGAAGAGTATAAAAAGGATGGAATTTATAAGAGGGCAGGCGATTTTATCAAAGAAAAACTACAATCTGAATTAAAAAATCCCGATGCATTTTATAATGAGATAAAACGTGGAGAAAGTAAGGATGTTACGAACATTGTTCCTAAGTTGAAAGAATTTCCTGTTGTAAAGCGACGTCTTTCAGAGGTAGGTGCGCAATTTGATAAACGGATAGTTAATGTTAGAGACTCTTTAATACTAGGAAGAGAATTTTTATTAGGAAAAAACATATCCTGTAATTCTAATATACTCCCCTTCCTTTTATGGATTTTCGTAAATAATTATGATTATTCGAAAGTAACAAAATATGAAAGTGAGATTTTGAAAGATATCGCCCAAAAAATCAGATATAATCTGAGTGATATTGATGAAATTATTGATAATGATTTCGACATCCCCTTGCAAAATTATAAAGAGTTTATAGATATAAATAATTTTAAAAAAGATGTGGATCCTTTGGATTTATATATTAAGTTAAACTATCCTGAGATTATTAAAGATGAGTTTGAGGTACA
>QWCB01002612.1_pt1 | contig 15387 bp, 9 predicted proteins | sample 1972511 | NCBI WGS metagenome assembly QWCB01 (sample SAMN09866719, study PRJNA288562) | Human gut metagenome isolate term5_stool, whole genome shotgun sequencing... | isolation source: gut | host: Homo sapiens | place: USA: California
CGAGTCGCCCAGGAGGGCCAGCACGCGGGCGCCGTGGATGTCGGCGACCGGGTCCGGCGTGGCCTTCATGCCGTCGAAGAAGGTCTGCTTGCGCACGTAGGTGGACTTGTCGTTCCACGCGAACAGCTCGCCTTCCGGCACGTCGAGGCCCTTCCAGCGGTGGTCGCCGTCGAACACGGAGGCGTAGTCTTTGAGGAACATCTCGCGGCTCACAGTGCCGTCGACCACGGCGGCGACCTCGGAGTTGGTGGGCCAGATATCCTTCAAGTACACGTCATTGCCGTCCGCGTCGGTGCCGAGCGGTTGGGTTTCGAAGTCGAAGTCCATCGTGCCGGCGAGCGCGTAGGCGATGACCAGCGGCGGGGAGGCCAGATAGTTCATCTTGACGTCTGGGCTGATGCGGCCTTCGAAGTTGCGGTTGCCGGAGAGCACGGCGGTGACGGTCAGGTCGTTGGCGTTGATCGCCTCGGAGATCTCGGGCAGCAGCGGGCCGGAGTTGCCGATGCAGGTGGCGCAGCCGAAGCCGACGAGCTGGTAGCCGAGCGCGTCGAGGTCGTCCTGCAGGCCGGCGGCCTTCAGATAGTCGGCCACGACCTGCGAGCCGGGGGCCAGCGAGGTCTTGACCCAAGGCTTGGGCTTAAGGCCCTTGGCATGTGCGTTGCGGGCGATCAGGCCGGCGGCGATCATCACGGACGGGTTGGAGGTGTTGGTGCATGAGGTGATCGAGGCGATGGCCACGTCGCCGTTTTCGATGTCGAAATCGCCGCGGAAATCGGTGGACACGGCCACCGGATCCTTGACGGTTTTCTCGGTCTCGTAGGCGGGAGCGGTCTTCTCGAACATCTCCTTGGCTTCGGAGAGCAGAATGCGGTCCTGCGGGCGCTTCGGGCCAGCGATGGACGGCACCACGGTACCGAGGTCGAGTTCCTCGTATTCGGAGTACTGCGGTTCCACGTAATCCGGGTCGGAGGCGTCGCCCCACAGCTTGTTGGCCTTGGCGTAGGCTTCGACCAACGCGACCTGTTCTTCGGAGCGGCCGGTCAGGCGCAGGTAGTCGAGCGTGACGTTGTCAATCGGGAAGATGCCGCAGGTGGAGCCGAACTCGGGGCCCATGTTGCCGATGGTGGCGCGGTTGGCCAGCGGCACGGAGGCGATGCCTTCGCCGTAGAATTCCACGAACTTGCCGACCACGCCGTGCTTGCGGAGCATGTCGGTGATGGTCAGGACCACATCGGTGGCGGTAACGCCCTCCGGGATGGAGCCGGTGAGCTTGAAGCCGACCACGCGCGGCACGAGCATGGAGATCGGCTGGCCGAGCATGGCGGCCTCGGCTTCAATGCCGCCGACGCCCCAGCCGAGCACGCCCAGACCGTTTTCGGTGGTGGTGTGCGAGTCGGTGCCCACGCAGGAGTCGAGGTAGGCGAGCGTGTTGCCGTTGGCCTCGGCCTTGCTCATGACCACCTTGGCCAAGTATTCGATGTTGACCTGGTGGATAATGCCGGTTCCCGGCGGCACCACGCGGAAGTTCTTGAATGCCTGCTGACCCCAGCGCAGGAACTGGTAGCGTTCACCGTTGCGCTGGTATTCGATGTCCATGTTCTGCTGGACCGCGTCGGCGATGCCGTACTTGTCGATCTGCACAGAGTGGTCGATGACCATATCGGACTGGACCTGCGGGTTGATGACCTCCGGGTCGCCGCCAAGGTCCTTGACCGCGTCACGCATGGTGGCGAGGTCCACGATGCAGGGCACGCCGGTGAAGTCCTGCATGATCACGCGGGACGGCGTGAACTGAATCTCGTGGCTGGGTTCGGCGTTCGGATCCCAGTCGAGCAGGGTCTTGACGTGCTCGTCGGTGATGTTGGCACCGTCGATGTTGCGTACCAGATTCTCGACCAGTACCTTCAGCGAGTACGGCAGATGATCGATGCCGTCAAGATTGGCGATGTTGTAGTAATCGAAGTCCTTGCCGGCTGCCTTGAGGGTAGCCAGCTGGTCGTCGCGTAAGGACATGCTTCCTCCGAAATCATGAATCGGCTTATGATGCCGTTGATTATCCGCTACAAATGGTACGGGTACGTTACTTTGGCTCTGGCGTGTCGGCTTGAAGTGTGAGACAATTCGCCGCTATTAGATATTGAAACCGTGCTGGCGCAGTAGATTGCCGAATATTCTGCCGACCAGCGGAGCCAGCCATAGACAGATCACGAAAAACATGGCCGCGCCGCCCAACGCAATCAGCGTGGCCACCAACGTAGTGCCGGTAGGCAGAATCAGCGCGAAGAAGTTCGCCACGAACGGGATGAACGCGCCGATGATGCCGGCCGCCGCGAACCCCGCGACCAGCGCACCTCGCCAACTGTTGAGCGGCCTCGCCACACGGGCCAGCACAAACACGCCCATCAAAAACAGAATAATGGCGCTGGTGGCGCGCAAAGCCGACAGATCGGCGTCATTGTTCACCACATCCCAGCCCATGACGTTCGGCAGGGTCCATGAAGCCAGCAACACCGACAGCGCGGTGGCGATGCCGCCCGGCAGCGCGAACGTGACCACGCGCTTGAGGAATCCCGGAATATAGCGGCGCGTGTTTGGCGCGAGCGCCAGAATGAACGCGGGCATGCCGATGGTGAGAGCGCCGATATAGGTGATATGGCGCGGCAGGTATGGGTATGGGATTTGCGTCAGCACTACGCCGAACGAGATCAGCGCGGAGTACACGGTTTTGACGAGGAACAGGCTGGCCACGCGCTCCATATTGGCCATGACCTGACGGCCTCGCGCCACGACGTCCGGCAGGTGCGAGAACTTCGAATCCACCAGCACCACCTGGGCCACGGCCTTGGTGGCGGGTGCCGCATTGCCCATGGCGATGCCGAGGTCCGCCTCCTTGATGGCGAGCGCGTCGTTGACGCCGTCGCCGGTCATGGCCACCACGTGATTCTGCGTGTGCAGCGCTTGCACTATGGCCTTCTTCTGGTCGGGCAGCACGCGGCCGAGCACATCGACGTTTTCGAGCACGCGGGCCAGTTCGTTCACGTCCTCAGGCAGTTCGCGCGCGTCCATCGCCACCGGCTCATGGTCGCCGGTGAGTTTCACTCTGCGGGCGATGGCACCCACGGTCACTGGATTGTCGCCGGAAATCACACGACAGCGCACACCCTGCTCACGGAACCAAGCGAGCGTCCGCTCGGCGTCCTCGCGAATCTTCTCAGAACACAACACCAACGCCACCGGCTCAGCCTTGGGGTCGAGCTGCGGGTCGTCCGAGACATTGGCTCCCTCTACAGCTCCCCTCAGTCCGCTTCGCGGACTGAGGGGAGCTGTAGACCGCGCAACCAGCAACACACGGTTGCCGTCATTGGCATACTCGTTAACCCGCTGCAACACCGACGAATAGTCACCCTCAAGCGCAGAAATAATAACCTCCGGCGCTCCCATGTACCAGGTCTCGCCGGATTTACGCACCGCACTCCATTTGCGCGCCGAAGAGAACGGGACACGAGACTCAACCGCACCTGCCCCATATCCTTGGGCCTTAAGCCCGGCGAGTACGGCTTGGCCGGTGCCGTTGGGCTGCTCTTCGTTGCAGCAGTCGTAGAGAGACTGCGTGGCTGCCTGTTCCGCAGTCACATTGGCGGAGCCGAGCATCACGAGCCGGTTGAAGGCGATGCCGCCATCGGTGATCGTACCGGTTTTATCGAGGTTCAGCGCGTCCACGCGAGCCAGTGTCTCCACGGATTCGAGCTCCTGCACCAGCGTATTGTGACGGGCGAGACGCATGGCGGCCACCGCGAAGTTCAGCGAAGTCAGCAGCACCAAGCCTTCGGGAATCATGCCCACCACGCCGGCGACCGCGGAAACCACGGCTTGCCGCCATTCGCCGGTGGAGAGTGCCGTGCCCCAACCGCCGACCGTATGAATCTGCGAAAGAATCAGCAGAATGCACAGCGGCACCACAAGGAAGGTCATGAATTTCAGAATCGTGTTGATGCCCTTGTTCAGGTCGGACACGGTTTTCTTGTATACCTTGGCCTGCGCGGTAAGCGTGGCGGCGTAGGAATGGCTGCCGACCGCATTGACCTTGACCAATGCCATGCCGGAGACCGCGGTGGCACCGGAATACACCTGCTCCCCCACCTTGTGGCGCACGGTACGAGATTCGCCGGTGAGCATGGATTCGTCGAGTTCCAGTCCCCAGGTCTGGATGATCTGCCCGTCGGCCGGCACCTGTTCGCCGGCACGAATCCATAACAAGTCGTCAAGCACGATTTCGTTATGAGATACCTCGACATCCTTGCCATCACGACGCACGAGGAATTCGGAGGCCACAAGGATGGAAAGCTTATCCAACGTACGCTTGGCCCTGAGTTCGGTGACGATGCCGATGCCCGTGTTGATGATGATGACGAAACCGAACACCGCGTCCCTCCAGGAACCGGTGATCAGCACCAATACCATCGCGGCGAAGATGATGCCGTTGAACAGCGTGAATACGTTGGCTCGCACGATATCTCGAACCGAACGCGAGGTGGAGGTTTTCACCGCATTCGATTGGCCACTTTCGATACGTTGCACCACTTCTTTGGATGTAAGACCGGTTGCTCCGATCTCAGGCATTTCCACGGCTGTTGTTGCACTCATATTCCCCAGCCTACCGTGTCTTGTTTCGCAATCCACTAAGGCTCAGGGATGATTCAGGGTGCTTTCTCAGCTTCAAGGGGCTGATTCGGCTCAGGAAACGGTGACTTTGATCTCGCGTTCGTGGGGTTCGTCGCGCGTGATGGTGAGCACGGCGTCAGTAATAGTCATTGGCTTGGTATCGGCAGTGTCGCCAGAATCGGCACTGTTGGTGTTGAGGTGAAGGATGACGGCGTACAGCAGTTCATCTTCGGGCGCATGCTTTGGATCAATGAGAGCGACTGGAATACCGGCTTCACGCGCATTGGTCAACGTCTGGTTCCAGCTCTCCCGGTTGGCGTCGGTAACGTCGATGCCGCTGATAATCACGATTTTGACCGCGCGAGCCACGAAATCGGCAACACCCTGCTGTGCGGTGGCCGCATTCTTGTCGACGCCAGTATGAGCATCCGTACTATCGGCACCGTTTTCGTTGGTATTGCCGGCGTCAGAAGATTCGGTTTCACCGGATACACCATCAGTTGCGTTTGCCGAGCTTGCGAATGTTTCGAGCGAGGCATAGTAGACATTGAGTTTGTCATCAGACAACGCATTGATGGCGGACTTGTCTGCGGCGGTATCAGTCGAGCCCACAAAGCCGACTGTGACATCCGTGGGATGTGTGGAATCGTGGGCGACTTCCGGCATGCTGTCTTGGGTATCGCCGACCGCCCTACCGACCGGCGTGCAGGCAGCCAGGGACAACACAGCCGCCATGCAGGCCAGCAATCCGAGAATTCGTCGTGTCATATGCTCACCTGTCAGCGGGTAAACAGTGCCACCGTCTCAACATGGTGGGTCATCGGGTAGATGTCGAAGGCACGGATGTCTTTGAGTTCGTAGCCTTCGCCGATGAGTGTCGCGGTGTCGCGTGCGAGACTGGTGGGATCACAGGCGATGTAGACCACGCTGGATGCGCCGGCCGCGGCAATCTGGCGGCAGACCTTGGCACGAGCACCGGCACGCGGCGGATCAAGCACTACGACATTCGGTTTGGCCAGATGCGCCGGCACATGGTCCAGCGTGCGCGAGACGTCACCCGCGCGGGCGTCCACGTCGTTCAGGTTCATGGCGCGCAGGTTGCGCTGAGCGTTCTTGACGGCCACACGCGCGCCTTCAACGCTGAGCATGCGGGTGCGTTCACCGGTCATTGTGGCCAACGGCAGGGTGAACAGGCCGGAACCGGAATACAGGTCCCAGATTACGGCGTCCGCCGCTGACTGCAGCTGACCGTTGACCAGATTGATCACGTGCGTACCGAGGGCGATCGGCGCTTGGCGATGCACTTGCCAGAAACCGTTGGCGTCAACCTGATAGTCGAAGGTCGTGCCGTTGATGGTCACCTGTTCGGTGAGCAGCTGGGAGCCGGCGCGCAGTTCGCCGTCCACAAGTACGGCGTAATTGTCGTCTGCTGCCGCGGTATCGACGATCTCGCCGCGCGGTTCGGGCACGGAAAGACGAATCTGGGAGCCGGGTTCAAAGCCGCCTTCCCACACGTGTTCGTGCTTGGCGACGTCCAGCAGCGTGCGCGTGGCAAGCGGCATGGTGTCGATGGCCACGCGGTTGTGTGTGCCGCGCCGGCGCATGGATGGCATGCCGTTGTCGTCGGCAATCATTTCGATGCGGGTACGCCAATTGAGGCCGCCGGCTGCCTTGTCGCCGGGCATGCGCTCGATGGGAACGGCCACGTCGATATGGCCGAGTCGGCTCATCTGTTCGGAGACGGTGATGGCCTTCCACTTGAGCTGGCCGGGCAAAGAGACGTGCACGAGATCCGCGCCGCCCACTCCCCCGCCCATCGCCAAGGGACCGGCAAGTGGCCATGCCGGGGTGACTCGGTCTTCGGACGGCTCGAGAACCTCGACGACTTCGCCGGTCCAGAACCGGTCGTCCCGGTCGTGGGGCTCGTCAAGCTCGACTCGCACGAGTTCGTCGGGCAAGGCGAAGCGGACGAACACCACACGACCGTCGATATGGGCCACGCAGCGGCCTTGGTCGGCGTATCGTTCGATACGAACTTCAGCTTGCATCATCGTCCTTTCCGGTTGCGCTCGGTTCGAGTTCGGCATCAACAGCGACTTCAGTCTGTGTCTTCTTAGCCGCGACCTTATGCCGGTGCATCGGCGTGGCGATAATGAGGTAACTCACCCAAATCGCCAATGCCCAGAACGGAATGCCCATGAGCAGGCGGGTCACGCCGAGTGCAGCCACATGGTTGGTCAGATACAGCGGCACCTGCACCACCAGCCGCAGCAGGAACAGACCGACCCAAAGGCCGGTGACAATCATATAGGCGCGTTTCAGGGCCTTGTCGTCCATCCAGTCATGGAACCATGCCTTGAAATGCTCGGTGGGCAGGCTGCGAATGAATTCGACGACCAAACCCAGTCCGGGCACGCGCGCGATCAGTGACACGGCAAGCAACGCGGCATAGCCGGCATTGGTAATGAATCCGAAAATGTAGTAATTGCGGGCCTCATGAGTCTGCCATGCCCAAATCAGGCAGATGCCTACCGCCACCAGACCAGAGACCGCGCCCATTACCGACTGGCGCTGAATCAGTCGCACAATAACCTGCAATACCGCCAACACGGCCGAAACCGCAATGGTGAGATTCAGATTGCTCGTGGCCACGAACAGTACGACGAACACCACGCCGGGCAGCATGGATTCGATGACGCCGCGAGGGCCGCCGATGGCATCGATGACGGAGAAGTCCTCGCCGTCATTGCCGGCGTCGGCCAGCGCGGATAGACCGGTGCGTTTGTTGTCTGCCAAGTCTCTTCCTATAGATCAGCGAACTTCGGAGAACATCGGGCCACGGGCCAAGGTGGTCTTCACCTCGGTGGTCTGATCCTGGCTCAACGGGCCCTTCGGCTTGTTGTCCGGAATGTCCTTGAAGTGTTCCTTGCCGTTCGCCTCGCCGGCTTCGGCCGCGGCCTTGGCGGCCTTACGCTCAGCGGGGGCGACCGGCGGATGCATCGGGATCAGATCGCGCGGCGCCAAAGGCTCCTCGCCACGCTCGACGACGATGCCGGCGAAGAACTTGTTCAGCGCCTCGGTCTCCGGGCTGTCCGGATCGATAGCAGCCTTGCCGGAGAAGATGCCACGCAGCATCCAGCGCGGGCCGTCCACACCAACGATGCGCGTGTTCACGGTCTTGCCGCCCTTGACATTGACCGGCAGCTTCAGTTCGGTGCCGAACACACCGTCCACTTCAGAAGCGGCCTTGTTGGCTTCAAGCAGGTCACCGCGAACGTCATCCCACAGTCCCAGGGTCTTGGGTGCGGCAAAGGCTTCGATCTCCAGGCTGGAGGAGCCGAAGGTGATGGTGGAACCAAGCACTTGCTGGGTGGCGCGGTTGGCCTTGATACGCAGTTGGATGCCCCGGAGGAAGGGCAGGTAGTAGGCGCCCAGATCCAGATAATCGTCATAATCGGGCACGTCCTCATCATTGACGTCCCACGGGCCTCGCTCTTCTCCGCGGCCCTGGTATTCGCTGGCCGGTTCGGCGAGCACGGTCTCCGCGCTCTCAGCCTTTGCGGCAGCGTTCGCTTCTGCGGCAGCCACCTTGTCTTCATCGACAGGCTCAACGGCCGGCTCGGCTTCCTTCTTGCTCTTCTTCTTGCCGAATCCGAACAGTCCCATAATTCCTCGTTTCATGTAACGGTTGCAACCTTGCTAACACTAGCACTCAGGCTTAGAGAAAGCTGAGTCACACGTCGTATGTGATGGTAAGTGGCGCGTGGTCGGACCAACGCAACTCGTATGTGGGGGCCTTGTCGATCACAAAACCGCGCGCGGTCTCCGCCAGCTCGGGCGTGGCGAACTGGTAGTCGATGCGCCAGCCGACATTGTTGTCGAAAGCGCGCCCGCGCTGGCTCCACCACGTGTACGGACCCTGAATATCACCGGCGAGCGAACGCATCACATCCACAAACTCATATTCATCCAGCCACTTGTCCACGTAGGCGCGCTCCTCGGGCAGGAAGCCGGCGTGCTTTTCGTTGGCCTTGGCGTTCTTGATGTCGAGCGGCGTGTGCGCGATGTTGAAATCGCCGCACAATACCGCCTGCTTGCCGCCGTGCGCGGCCTCGTCGCGCAACTCGCCCATGCGAGTGAGCATCGTGTCCAGAAAACGGTACTTCTGTTCCATCTTGGTCGAATCATCGGTGTTGCCGGCGTGCACGTACACGCAGGCCACGGTGATCGTGTATCCCTGCGGCGTCTTGACATCGGTCTCAATCCAACGGCCGGAATCCACATCCTCGCTCAAGCCCGGAAGTCCATAGCGTTTATCGGTCACCTCAAGATCGGTGAGGAGCCCGACTCCGGCACGACCCTTGACACGGCAGACCTCGTTCAGCGAATGCAGGTCAGAGGGTGAGGCGATCTTGCCGGCGGTGGCATACTCGAAACCGAATTCGCCGAAAATCGAATCGACATCCTCTTGCGGGGCGCGTACTTCCTGCATACACCAGACATCCGGAGCATGTTTGCCGGCCCAGTCCTCGATGCCCTTGCGCTTTGCCGCGCGAATGCCGTTGACGTTCGATGTGGTGATGGTGATGGTCATGCAGCCATACTATTTTGGCCTCTCTACCAGTACCGCACTCACGATTACATTGAGGTATAAAAAATAGCTCCCTCATCAGAGGGAGCTAATTTAGAATGTCCTATCAGTCCAAACCGAGCTGGAGCTTGCCGCCGGGGATGGCGTCGAGCAGGTCTCGGGTGTACTGCTTCTGCGGGTGGTCGAAGACCTCGTCGGTGGTGGCATGCTCCACGAGCTTGCCGTGCTGCATCACCACAACCTCGTCGGCGATCTGACGAACCACGGCCAGATCGTGGGTGATGAACAGGTAGCTCAGGCCCTTTTCGGCCTGCAGATCGTTGAGCAGGCGCAACACCTGGTCCTGCACCAGCACGTCCAAAGCGGACACGGCCTCATCGCACACGATGACGTCCGGGTCCAGAGCCATGGCTCGTGCGATGGCGATGCGCTGGCGCTGGCCACCAGAGAGCTCGTTCGGGTAACGGCCCATCACGGAAGCCGGCATCTCGACCATGTCCAGCAGTTCCTTGACACGGTTGGCACGCCACTTCTTGTCGCCGATCTTGTGGATGCGCAGCGGCTCCTCAATGGAACGGAAGATGGAGTACATCGGGTCGAGCGAACCGTAGGGGTTCTGGAACACCGGCTGCACGTGGCGGCGGAAGCCCAGAAGGTCCTTGGACTTGAACGTGGAGGTGTCGCGACCTTCATAGAACACTTTGCCGGAGGTGGGCTTCAGGAGGTGAAGCACCATGTTCGCCACGGTGGACTTGCCGGAACCGGATTCGCCCACAATGGCCAGGGTGGTGCCACGCTTGACGGAGAAGGACACGTCATCGACGGCCTTGAACATCTCCTTCTTGCGGGGCAGCTTGAATTCCTTGGTCAGGTGGTCGACGGTGATGATGTGCTCGCTCTTTTCGAGCGTGCTTTCGCCGGCGATGTGGTGATCGAGCAGAGCGTCCGCATCCTCACCACGCTCCTTGGCGGAGATGATGCGCTGGGAGGCCAGCGACGGGGCAGCGGCCACCAGTCGCTTGGTGTACGGGTGCTGCGGGTGCTGGAGCACTTCAAGGGATGGGCCGGATTCGACGACCTGACCCTTGTACATCACGACAATGTGCTGGGCGCGCTCAGCGGCAAGGCCCAGATCGTGGGTGATGAACAGCACGGCGGTGCCCAACGAGTCGGTGAGCATGTGCAGGTGGTCGAGGATGCGCTTCTGCACGGTCACGTCGAGGGCGGAGGTCGGCTCGTCGGCGATCAGCAGATCGGGGCGGCAGGCCAAGCCGATGGCGATGAGCGCGCGCTGGCGCATACCACCGGAGAACTCGTGCGGGAACTGACGGGCACGGGTAGCGGCGTCGGGCAGACCGGCCTCGGACAGCAGACCCGCGATACGGTCATCCATTGTGGAGCCGGTGACGTACTTCTTAGCCAGATACCAGGCCTGGTCGTCGGCCACGCCGGCCTTGATGAGGTCGTCGGCCACGCGCCAACGGGTTTCGGAGCCCGGAACCCATTCGTTGGTGAAGCGGGCGACGGCCTTGTCGAAGGCCTCGCCGGACACGCCGGCTTCAGTCAAAGCCTTCTTGGCCTCGGTCATGAGCTCGGGCAGTTCCTTGGCTCCGAGGAAGGTCTCGTCGTCGTTGCCCTTGACTTCGACCTCGTCGCCGGCCAGAGCCTTGGCAAGGGCGGAGCGCTTTTCGTGAGCCACGTCCATGTTGTTGGCCTTCAGTGCTTCCTTGACCTGGGTGCCGATACGCCACACCGGGTTGAGGTTGCTCATCGGGTCCTGAGGCACGAGACCCATCTTGGTGCCGCGCAGCTTGTCGAACTCGCTCTGCTTGGCGCCGGCGATTTCCTCGCCGTCGAGCTTGATGGAGCCGTTGACCACGTGACCGGTGCCGGGCAGCAGACCCAGCACGGCCATGGCGGAGGTGGACTTGCCGGAACCGGACTCGCCCACGATGGCCACCCACTGGCCAGGGTAGACGGTGAAGTTGGCATCGCGCACCGCATGCACCGGCTTGCCGGTGTCAGTGGTGAAGTCGATGGCCAGATCCTTGACCTCGAGCAGCGGACCATGCTCTTTCTGCATAGCCAGCATCTTGGCGTTGGTGTTGTCAGTCATAATGTTTCTCCACTCCCCTCGCTCAGGCCGTACGGCTCTTCGGATCGAGGGCGTCCTTGACGGCGTCGCCCATCATGATGAACGCAAGCACGGTGATGGCCAGTGCGGCGGACGGGTAGAACAGCACCAGCGGATCAGTCTGCAGGTTGGTCTGTGCGCTGGAGATATCGCCACCCCAGCTCACCGTGGTGGTCGGCAGGCCGACGCCAAGGAAGCTTAGGGTTGCTTCGGCCACGATGTAGGAGGCCAGCGAAGTGGTGGCGATGACGATGATCGGGGCCAGGGAGTTCGGCAAGATGTGACGGAACAGGTTTCTGGCAGGCGTGGAGCCGAGGGCCGTGGAAGCGGTGTTGAATTCGAGGTTCTTCGATTCCAGCACGGCGCTTCGGGCGATACGGCATACGCCGACCCAGCCGAAGAGCGTCAGCACCAGCACGATCTTCCAGATGGACTTGGAGGTCTTGAACATCTGAAGCACCACGATGGCGCCAAGCAGCATAGGCAGCGCGAAGAAGATGTCGGTGATACGGCTCAGCACCGCGTCGACCCAACCGCCGAAGAAGCCGGCGACGGCACCGATCAGGGTACCGACAATCACGACCAGCAGCGTGGAGAGCACGCCGACGGACAGTGAGGTACGGGTGCCGTAGACCACGCGGGTGTACACGTCGCAGCCCTGCAGGTCGTAGCCGAAGGGGTGTCCGGCGGAGGCGGGGCTCAAGGAGTTGCCCAGATCGCAGGCGTTCGGATCCTGCTTGGTGAACAGACCGGGGGCGATGGCCACCACGATGATGAACAGGATCAGCAAGCCGGAGATGATGAACAACGGGTTGCGGCGCAGGGTTCGCCATGCGTCGGCCCACATGCTGGTGGCCGGTGCGGATTCGTCGACGGAATCGACGTCCTGCAACGGGGTCTCGTCGAGAGGAGCTACGTAACGGTCCTGACCGGGCAGGGTTTCCATGAAGTATTCGGTTCCTGGCTCGCCGGTCTGGTTGAGCTCGTTTTCAGTGGTTTCGTTTGCCATGTGACTCACTCCTCCCTATCACGCGTAACGGATACGCGGATCGAGGGCCGCGTACAGCATGTCGACAACGAGGTTGCACACTACGAAAATCAGCATGAGCAACGTGACGATGGACACCACCAGGTTTGCCTCGCCCTTCAGAATGGACTGGTAGGTGAGGAAGCCGATGCCGTGGATGTTGAAGATCTGCTCGGTGATCATGGCACCACCCATCAGGGCACCGATGTCCTGGCCGAGGTAGGTGACGACTGGAATCAGGGAGTTACGCAGCACGTGGCGCAGCATGACCTGACCGTTCGACATGCCCTTGGCGCGTGCGGTGCGCACGTAATCCTCGGCGATGTTGGAGGAGATTTCGGAGCGGGTCAGTCGGATGATATAGGCCATCGACACCGAACCGAGCACCATGGCCGGCATGAGCAGATCAAGGAAGCCGGGGTCGGCGCCTGCCGTCACCGGCAATATCGCCCACTGAATACCAAAGACATATTGCATGACGAAGCCGGTGACGAAGGTCGGCACGGAAATAAGCAGCAGAGAGACGATCAGGATAACGGTGTCGTACCACTTGCCCTTCTTGAGGCCCGAGATAATGCCGAAGACCACACCGAAAATCGCCTCGAACACGAACGCCATCAAGCCGAGCCTGATGGTGACCGGGAAGGCGCGGGTGATTTCGTCGAGAACGGGCTGGCCGGCGAAGGTATCGCCGAAGTTCAGGGTCAGTGCATTCTTCAGGTAGATGAAGTACTGAACGATGAACGGCTGGTCGAGATGGTATTCTGCGCGGATCTGGGCTGCGACGGCCTCATTGACAGGCTTGTCTCCGAACATGGCCTTGACGGGGTCGCCCGGCAGGGCGAATACAAGGGCATATACCAGAAGAGTCGTACCGAGAACCACGGGAATCATCTGCAGAATGCGTCGCAGAAGATACTTACCCATACGGTTGCTCCTTATTTCCTAGACCGGCCAGAAAGGGTATAGTACGCCCCCGCCGGTCGATAAATACTCCGACAGTTTACCGCATGCCCGGACTGTGATATGTAAATTTGCGTTAACGCAAGGTTTGAGATTGGGCAATGCTGGTGGATATGTCCATGGTTGCGGTCGGATAGTGGATACTTTAACTTGGTTCCCGATGGCGTGAGCAAGCACCCCGCACACAACAAAAAGGGCGGGGATCTTGCGATCCTCGCCCTTTATTTCCGAACTACCTAGCGGTATCCGTTCAGTGAGTCAGACTCACTTCTTGGACATCTCGGTGTAGGTCGGGAGGTTCTGCCAATCGAAGGCGTAGCCGGACTTCACGTTGAGGGAAGCCACACCGGAGGCGTTGGAGTAGTACAGCGGGATGGCCGGAAGGTCGTTGAGGAGGATTTCCTCAGCCTGCTGGTACAGCTTGTTGGCGTCATCAGTGCTGGAAGCGGCAGCAGCCTGCTTGCACAGGTCATCGAAGGCCGGGCTCTTGTAGTCACCATCGTTGGAGCCGTTGCCATCAGCAGCAGCGGTGGAGTACAGCTGCCACAGGTAGTTCTCGGCGGACGGGTAGTCAGGCTGCCAGCCGGTACGGAAGGCGCCCTTCATCTGACGGTTGGTGACGGCGTCACGGAATTCCTGGAAGGTCGGGATCGGGTTGGTGGCCGCGTCGATGCCCAAGTTGTTCTTGAGCTGGTTCACGACGGCGTCGTAAAGCGGCTTGGCACCACCATCGGCGTTGTAGGAGAAGGTGAGCTGGCCGTCGTACTTGGAGATGGCGTCAGCCTTGGCCCACAGTTCCTTGGCCTTGGAGGCGTTGAACTTCAGGTTGTCGGCACCCTTGAGGGAGTCGGAGTAGCCCGGGGTCTTCGGGGAGGTGAACTCGGTGGCGGCGGTGGCGTTGCCGTTGAGCACCTTGTCGATGAGCTGCTTGCGGTTGAGGGCCATGGAGATGGCCTGGCGACGCAGCTGGCCTTCCTCGTCGTTCTTGAAGTGGTCAAGGGAGGACGGGATGGTGAAGGTCTGGATGACGGAGCCGGCCTCGGAGTAAGCCTGGACCTTCTTGTCGGTCTTGAAGGTCTTGGTGAAGGCGGCCGGGACGGACTCCATCACGTCGAGGTTGCCGGCCTGAATGTCGCGGTAGGCGGCGGAGTCGTCGGTGTAGACCTTGAAGGTCACGCCATCGTTCTTGACGTCCTCGTTGCCCTTGTAGTCAGGGTTCTTGACGAGGGCGATTTCCTTGTTGTGGTCCCACTTGGAGAACTTGTACGGGCCGTTGCCCACAGGAGCCTCGCCGAAGGCCTTCGGGTCCTTGTAGAAGGACTCAGGCAGCGGGGCGAAGGCCGAGTAGCCGACCTTAATCGGGAACACGGAGTCGGACTGGTTCAGGTCGACGGTGAAGGTGGTGTCGTCCACGACCTTGAGGCGATGGCGGAGAAGAAGGAGGAGCACTTCTGGGCGTTCTTGGCGTTGGCCACGTAGGACCAAGCCTTGGTGAAGGACTCAGCGGTCACCGGGGTGCCGTCGGTGAACTTCCAGCCAGACTTGATCTTGATGGTGTACTGGGTGGCGTCATCGTTCGGGGTGATGGACTCGGCCACTTCGTTGGAAGCCTTGCCGTCCTTGTCGAAGGAGACCAGACGGGAGAACAGCAGGTCGACCGGCTTGCCGCCGCCGGTTTCGTTGGTGTTGCCCGGGATCAGCGGGTTCTGCGGTTCGGAGTTGTACGCAGTGATGATGTTGGAGCCAGCGGTGTCACCGGAGGCAGCGTTACTGTTGGAGCCGCCGCAGGCGCTCAGCAGCATGGCCACGGAGCAAGCCATGGCAGCGAAAGCAAGAGCTTTCTTCTTCATATGATTTCTCCTATTCATTAGGTTGCGAAGCGTTTCAGCCTCGCCTCATGCGAACGGGGTCGGATTTCCTCATCGTCGGGACACTTACGCTTCCCGCCGCTTCGGACACCCAACCCCGTTGCTGTTACCTGTCATTTTTGCGCACTTGGGAGACAAGCAG
>QWCB01002477.1_pt1 | contig 15368 bp, 13 predicted proteins | sample 1972511 | NCBI WGS metagenome assembly QWCB01 (sample SAMN09866719, study PRJNA288562) | Human gut metagenome isolate term5_stool, whole genome shotgun sequencing... | isolation source: gut | host: Homo sapiens | place: USA: California
CTCACTGGCGTGGGAGGACATCCCGCCGGATGAAGACGCCGACCCCGAGGACGCGGTAGAGGCCCCACCACGAGAGGACAGCTAGCCCGCGGTATAGGTCGTGGCAGGCGGGGTCGAGCTAAACATCTCGCCCACCGGGGTACCCGTGGCGAGGGCAGCGGCGAGCATGATGCGGGCTTGGCCTGCGCGGAATCCGCCGGAAGCCACCGCGCCCATTTCGCCCAAGGTGGCTCCACCGCCTGCACCGCCATAGGCCAGCTTTGTCACTCCATAGGGCGTGCGGGTGCTAATCACCACGGGCACACCCGCCTGTAGCGCGCGGGTTACGCCGGCACCCATCTTCGCGCCCATGTTGCCGGAGCCCATTGCCTCGATGACGAGGCCGGAGGTGTGGGGGAGGGAGGCGTCGACAAGCGTGGCGCCGGCCCCCGGGTAGGCCGCGATGATCTCCACTGGGTGCTCAGCCAAGGGCGCCAGGGGGAGGGGCTCTAAGGAGGTTTCTCCCACCGGCAGCTCCTCAAAGCCATTGAGCTGCGACGTGTGCCACTTGCGCGCGCCACGCCCAGGGATGGTGCGGCCGCCAAACTGCACCCACACACCCGGCTTCCCAGAACACAGAAGTTCATAAGCATCGCGCAGGTTGCGCGGTCCGTCACCATCCGGGTGGTCAAAGGCGCGCTGCGCGCCCGTGAGCACGATGGGGCCCGCACCGAGGTCGAAAAGAGACAACGCTAGGGCGGTCTCTTCCAAGGAATCGGTGCCATGCGTGATGAGTACGCCGTCGATGTCCGGGCGGGCCAGCTGGTCACGTACGCACAGCAGCAGCTCATCGAGGTCTGCCAAAGTAATCGAGCTGGAGTCCAGGGCGCGGAACTCCACCACCTCGATATCGTGAGGGCTGCCCGCAGTGCCTAGGGATGCGGCCAGCTGCTGGCCGCTGACGGTGGGGACGAGGGAGCCGTCACGGACCGTCGTGCAGGCGATGGTGCCACCGGTGGCGATGAGTGCAAAAGTCATGCCAGCAGGCTACTACAGGCGCACACCTGCGCGGGAAACCCAGGGTGAAGCTCGCGGGCGCTAGAGTAAAAGGGATGAACCACGATCCCCAACGTGAGGAGTATTTGTGAAATCCTTCAAGCTGAGCGCCGCCGTCCTGGCTTTGGGCGCCGCGACTGCCCTGGCCGCCTGCTCGTCTTCCGACGATGGCGCGGCCGAGAACAGCACCGCCGCTAAGCCCTCGGGCGAAACCTCCGCCTCGCAGGTTGTCTCCACCGAGATGCCCTCCGTGGAGGAACTCAACGAGATCTTGGCTAAGGCTGCCGACCCGAACCTGCCGCAGGAAGAGAAGGTGCAGCTGGTGCAGGGCAGCGAAACGGCGCCGGAGCTTTTCGACGTCATGTCGCAGTCCCAGGCCGAATCCGGTGCCACCTTCGAGGTTGTGGCCCCGGTCATCCCGGGCCTCGTGCCGGATTCCGCGCTCGCTACCGTCCACATCAACACCCCTGATGGCCAGCAGCAGACCGCTGACCAGGTGGAGTTCATCAACGAGGGCGGCACGTGGAAGCTGTCTAAGACCTGGGCTTGTGTCTTGGTCACCAACATCGTCCCGCCGGAAGAGGTCCCGGAGATGTGTGCGGACTCCGTGCCGGAAGGCGCTGGCGCCGAGGAAGGCGCTGAGGCGCCTGCCGACGCCCCCGCAGAAGGTGCTGAGGCTCCCGCCCAGTAAAACCAGGTTTTCATAACTTAAGCGCCCGCCACTCGCTACTTAAGCGCCCGCCACTCGCTGGATCTCATGCCAGCCAGGTGGTGGGCGCTGCCTTGTGCGGAGGCTGTCTCGCGGTGATCTCGCGCGGGAAGGTGAGGCGCGAAGCAGGCTACTCGGTGGTGAACTCCATCTCGGTGGCGCTGGTTTGCACCACGCGAAGATCAGAGCCTTCCGCACCATAAGAAATCGCGGTGGTCACGGAGACATCGCCGGCGGTGGGGAGCGGCTTGGTCAGATCAACGGTAACGGAGCCCTCCGAGGTCGACGTGTGGTCCGTAACCTTCAGCTCCTTGCCACGTAGCTCTTCGGGGGCGTCGGCGCCGTCGAAGGACAGTGCGCCCAGGGAAGGCCGCTGCTCAATCTTCACGCTGAGCTCAGCGATATCCCCGTCCAGCTTGTCCAAGGTATAGGTCGTGGTTTGCAACAGCGTGGATTCTCCAGTGACGCGCGATTCCACCACCCACGTAGCACCCGGGCCGATTTCCTCATCAGGGAAGACGATGGGCAGTGAGGTCAGGCTGGTGATGGCGCGCTCGACGGTGCTGCGGGCCTGATCGGTCGCCGCCTGCGGGGCGGCCAGGCGCAGCGAGTTCATCTGGCCCGTATCCGTGCCGCGCCATCCAAACTGGAAGCCCTCAGCGGAGGAGACATCCGCGCCGTCAGCCTCCGGCTTTCCGACGGTGACGAAGGCGTTGCGGCTTGCTGGAAGTTGGCCTTCGACATTCTCGGTGGCAGCCTCCACCGAGGCCTGCAGCGGAAGAGTGACCTTGTCCTGAGCCTCCGGTGACGGGGCCGAGCTGCCGTCCTTGCGCAGTTGCTGGTCGAAGCCCGTGGCGACCTCATACGTCAGCTCCTGCGTAGCATCGAGGTCCTTAAAAGCCAGGACCTGACCGGCGCCGTCACCTGGTTCTAGGAGGGTCACGCGCGGGGCATCGAGGGCCAGCCCCACTGGCTCCTCGACGGGCTTGGCCGGCTGGGAATAGGAACAGCCGGCGAGCGCGCCGGCGACTCCCAGGACGGTGGCGGACAGGACTGCTAGAGCTCTCACACGAAACACGCATTCCAAATTACCGGATGAGCCTGTTTAGAATGGAACGGGTGAAAGCAAGGAGTTATATCGGAGTGATGGTCGCGGTGGTGCTCGGTGTGGCTGCCGTCGACCAAGCCGTGAAGGCGCTGATGCTGTCCATCCTCACTGAAGGTGAAGCGTTGCCGGTAATCGGTGACTGGTTCCGTTTCTACCTTCTGTTTAACCCCGGCGCCGCCTTCTCTATGGGCGGGGAGGGATCGACGTGGCTGTTTACCACGATCCAATTGGCCTTCATCATTGGTGTGGCCATCGCTGCCCCGCGCATTCACGATAAGTGGCAGGCGATAGGTCTGGCGATGATCGCCGGAGGCGCCCTGGGTAACTTCATCGACCGCCTCGTGCGTGAACCAGGGTTTTGGTTTGGGCACGTGGTGGATTACATCTCCGTGGGCAGCTTCGCGGTTTTCAACATTGCGGATGCAGCCATTACCTGTGGCGTCGTGGTCTTCATTGGCGCGATGTTCTGGGCTGAGATGAAAGAAAAGCCACAAGAGCAGGAAGCGGGGGAAGCTTGATGCGTGAAAGTCGTAGGTTGCCGGTGCCCGAGGGCTTAGAAGGCATGCGTGCGGATGCCGCCCTGGCCAAGCTCTTGGGTATTTCGCGGGCCCGGGTGGCCCAGTTGTGCGCGGCGGGAGACGTGGAAATCGATGGTGCCGCCGTGGGCAAGTCCGAGCGCTTAAGTGCTGGCGGCTGGATCGACGTCATGATGCCAGCGCCTGAGGAACCGCTCATCCCCAAGGAAGAGCTGGTGGAGGGCATGGATGTCCTCTACGCGGACGAGGACATCATCTGCGTGTGCAAGCCCGTCGGTGTGGCTGCGCACCCCACGTTGGGTTGGGATGGGCCCACCGTCATCGGCGGGCTGCGGGCAGCAGGCTATGCGCTTGCCGACGCCGGCCCTACCGAACGCAAGGGTATTGTCCACCGTCTCGACGTGGGGACCTCAGGCGTCATGGTGGTGGCCGCCAGCGAGCGCGCCTACTCCCAACTCAAGAACGCCTTCCGCGAGCGCACCGTGCAGAAGACCTATCACGCCGTGGTGCAGGGCCTGCCGGATCCCATCGTGGGGACCATTGATGCACCCATTGGCCGTCATCCTTCGGCGGGCTGGAAATTTGGGGTCGTCGATGACGGCAAACCGGCCGTGACACATTACAAGCTGTTGGAGGCCTTCCGCGAGGCTAGCCTCCTCGAGGTTCATTTGGAGACCGGCCGAACCCACCAGATCCGTGTCCACATGTCCGCCACCGGGCATCCCTGTGTCGGCGATCCGATGTATGGCTGTGACCCGAACCTAGCCAAGCGCGTGGGCCTGAGCCGTCAATGGCTGCACGCGGTCGAACTCGGCTTTACCCACCCGGGAACCGGCAGGTGGTTCGAGTGCACTGCACCCTACCCGGACGATCTCAAGCACGCCGTGGAGGTTTTGCGCGGATGAGCCCGCAGCGACGCGCCAGCCAACGCATCTACCGGCGCCGCCGTGCCGCGGCGCTGGTGCTGTTGGCCGTGCTCGCCTTGGCAGTGGTGGTCGCCTTCGGGCTCTTCGGAACGCAGCCCAGCACGGCGGTGCAGGGAGACCAACTTGGCCCTGATGGCTCGGAGAGCGCGGCCGATTATCGGGAGCGCGCGGAGACCTCATTAGCGCACGCAACCGATCCGGCCTACGCGCTGGTGGGCTTTCGCGAGCCGCTGAGTCCGCAGGACGTGAGCGACGCCCTGCAGCCCATCGAGCGCATGGATGCCATCGTGATCGGGCTGGCCGCGCCCATCGCGGTCCCCGAGCCTGTCGCCGGCGCCACGCGCGCCGACGTTATCGATACCGTCTTGGCCCGCGTGGCCGACCATGCCCGTGACATGTCGGAGGATGCACCAGCGAAGGTCGATGCTGTCGTGGTCTATTCCGGGGGGAGTCAACTGCGCGCCCTCGCTAACGATCCGCGGGTCGATACCGTGGAGGTCGCGCCCGCTGACGCCGCATGGGGCTCCTTCGGCGTGCGCCCGCCCGCCAACGTCGGACAGAATGAGAACCGCTAGAACAGCCGAGGAGAAGACATGCGCCTGTTTCCCAACACATCTGAGTGGCCGCCGAACTACCGCTTTGCCTACCTCTTGATGTGGGCGGGCGCGTTCATCGCCTCTGGGGCCGCCATCGCGCAAGGAATCTGGGGAGCGGACAAGCTCACCTTCGGCATTCTCATCGTGGTGGCCATCTACTGCATCGCCATGGCCATCCTCATGCCGCGGTGGGCGCTCAACGCGCGCGAGGAAGCCACCCGGCGCGCCCAGGCTCGGCAGGCGCGCGAAGAGCTGAAGCGCCGCTAGTCCTTAAGCGGTGGGTGACGCGTCGGCGGGGTGGAGGCGGGCGCGGCGTCGAGAAGCGCGGCCCATGCGCACCAAGTCCGCCAGGTAGATGATCACCGCCACCCAGATGATGGCAAAACCGATCCAGCGCTCAGTGGACATGTGCTCCTGGGTGACGAACAGTGCCCACAGCATCTGCATGATGGGGGTCATGTACTGCAGCATGCCGAGCGTAGACAGGCGCAGGTGCTTAGCGCCCTGCGCGAAGCACAGCAGCGGCAGGGCGGTGACGAGGCCGGAGGTAATCAGCAGTGCGATGTGCCCGGGGCCTTCGGTAGTGAAGGTGGATTCTCCCTGTGTCTGGAGGTAGCCCAGGTAGATCAGCGCGAAGGGGAGCATGACCAAGGTTTCCGCGGCCACAGAGCCCATCGAGGAGACCGTGATGCGTTTCTTCAGCAGGCCATAGATTCCGAAGCTGAAGGCCAAGGCCAGCGAATAATAGGGGGCCTGGCCGGTCATGAAGGTCAGCCACAACACCGCGATGAAGGCGATGCTGACCGACGCCACCTGCGCCTTCGTCAGCTTCTCCTTGAGGAAGATAATGCCGAGGGCCACGGAGACGAGCGGGTTAATGAAATAGCCCAGTGCGGCATCGGCCACGTGATCGCTGTTGATGGCGATGACATAGGTGCCCCAGTTGATGGTGATGGCCACGCCGCAGGCGAACATCCACCCCCAGGTACGCAAGCTGAACGCTTTCAGCTCGCGCCAGCCACCGGTCACCAGCAGCATTGCGGTGACGAGAACCGCAGTCCACACGATGCGGTGGGCCAATATCTCAAACGGGCTGGCGGGGCGCAGCAGCGGGAAGAACGCTGGGAAGAAGCCCCACATGAGATAGGCGGCAATAGTGTAGAACATTTAAGAAAATGTACCTTAACGAGGACCTACGGGCGAAGTTTGACGGCCCCGCTAAGATGAGCCGCATGGCCAAAAACTCCTCCTTCGTCCATCTGCACAACCACACCGAATTTTCCATGCTGGACGGCATGGCCAAGGTGGACATGTTGGCGGATGAGGTTCTCCGCCAAGGCATGCCGGCAGTCGGTATGACCGACCACGGCAACATGTATGGATCCAATGCCTTCTATCAAAGGATGACCAGCGCCGGCATTAAACCAATCATCGGCATCGAGGCCTACCTGGCTCCTGAGTCACGTTTCAACAAGAAGCGCGTGCTGTGGGGAACCCCGGACCAGAAGCGCGATGACGTCTCTGCCTCCGGTGCCTACCTGCACCAGACCATGTTGGCGGAGAATGAAACCGGGCTGCGCAACCTGTTCAAGCTTTCCTCCTTGGCTTCCTACGAGGGCCAGTTGGGTAAGTGGCCGCGCATGGACGCGGAGCTTATTGCCGAGCACGCCGAAGGCATCATCGCGACCACCGGCTGCCCCTCCGGCGACGTGCAGACCCGCCTGCGCTTGGGCCAGTTCAACGAGGCTCTCGAGGCTGCCGCGATGTGGCAGGACATCTACGGCAAGGACAACTTCTTCCTGGAGCTCATGGACCATGGGCTGGACATCGAGAAGCGCACGCGCGACGGCCTGCTGGAGATCGGCCGCAAGCTGGACTTGCCGCCGTTGGTGACCAATGACTGCCACTACGTGCTGGAGTCCCAAGCCCCGGCGCACGAGGCCATGCTGTGCGTGCAGACCGGTAAGACGTTCATGGACCCGGATCGCTTCAAGTTCGACGGCACCGGCTACTACATCAAGTCCGCCGCGCAGATGCGCGAACTGTGGGATCACATGGTGCCGGAGGCCTGCGATAACACCCTGTGGATTGCGGAGCGCGTGCAGGACTACGGTGCGATTTGGGAGGAGCACACCCACGATCGCATGCCGATTGCCGACGTCCCCGAGGGCCACACCCCAACCTCCTGGCTGACCCACGAGGTGATGGAAGGACTGAAGGATCGCTTCAACGGTGGGGATGTGCCGCAGGAGTACATCGATCGCGCTGAGTACGAGATCAGCGTCATCGACATGAAGGGCTACCCCTCTTACTTCCTCATCGTGGCCGAGCTCATCAAACACGCGCGGTCCATCGGCATTCGCGTCGGTCCGGGTCGTGGTTCGGCGGCCGGTGCACTCGTGGCCTACGCGCTGACCATTACCAACATTGACCCCATCGAGCACGGCCTGCTCTTTGAGCGATTCTTGAACCCGGAGCGTCCGTCCGCACCGGATATCGATATCGACTTCGATGATCGCCGCCGCGGCGAGATGATTACTTACGCCGCCGAGCGGTGGGGCGAGGACAAGGTTGCCCAGGTGATTACCTTCGGCACCGTGAAGACCAAGCAGGCCATTAAGGACTCCGCTAAGGTGCACTTTGGCCAGCCGGGCTTCCAGATGGCGGACCGCATTAACGGTGCGCTGCCGCCTGCCATCATGGCCAAGGACATCCCGCTCGCCGGCATCATGGACCCCGAGCACGAGCGCTACTCGGAGGCGACCGAGGTCCGGCAGATGATTGAGACTGACCCGGACGTCAAGAAGATCTACGAGACCGCTCGCGGCCTCGAGGGCGTGGTCCGTCAGGCCGGCGTGCATGCCTGCGCGGTCATTATGGCCTCGGTCCGGCTTATGGACCACATCCCGATGTGGAAGCGCCCAGCCGACGGCGCCTACATCACCGGCTGGGACTACCCGGCCTGTGAGGCCATCGGCCTGCTGAAGATGGACTTCCTGGGTCTGCGCAACCTCACCGTGATTGGTGACTGCCTGGAAAACATCAAGAAGAACCGCGGCGAGGAAGTCCACCTAGAGGACCTCCATGCCGACGACCCGAATGCCTCAAAGGTCTATGACCTGCTCTCGCGCGGCGATACCCTGGGCGTGTTCCAGCTCGACTCGGGCGGCATGCAGGAGCTGCTCAAGCGTATGAAGCCGACGGGCTTTAAGGACATCGTGGCGTCGCTGGCGCTCTACCGTCCGGGCCCGATGGGTGTGAACGCCCACTGGGATTACGCGGACCGCAAGAACGGCCGCAAGGAAATTACCCCAATTCACCCCGAGCTGGAGGAGCCGCTCAAGGAGATCCTCGATGAGACCTACGGTCTTATCGTGTACCAGGAGCAGATCATGCGTATCTCGCAGAAGGTGGCTAACTACACCGCCGGCGAGGCAGATGGCTTCCGTAAGGCCATGGGTAAGAAGAAGCCGGAAGTCCTGGCCCAGCAGTATGACAAGTTCTGGGGCGGCATGAAGGACAATGGCTACTCCAAGGAAGCCATGGACGCTCTGTGGGGCACCATTGAGCCCTTCGCCTCCTACGCGTTTAACAAGTCCCACGCCGCCGGTTACGGGTTGGTGTCCTTCTGGACGGCCTACCTGAAGGCCTATTACGCGCCGGAGTACATGGCCGCGCTGCTGACCTCGGTGGGTGACAAGAAGGATAAGTCCGCTATCTACCTGGCCGACTGCCGCCACCTGGGCATCCGCGTGCTCTCCCCGGACGTCAATGAGTCCCAAGAAACCTTCCAGGCCGTGGGCGAGGATATCCGCTTCGGCATGGGCGCTATCCGCAACGTCGGTGGGGAAGTGGTGGATTCCATCGTGAAGACCCGCCGTGAGAAAGGCGCCTTTACGTCCTTCTCCGATTACCTGGAGAAGATCGAGCTGGCGGCGTGTTCAAAGCGCGTGACCGAATCCCTCATCAAGGCCGGAGCCTTCGATTCCCTGGAACACCCGCGCAAGGGCCTCATGCTCATCCACGAGGATGCCGTGGATTCGGTGCAGACTACCAAAAAAGCAGCCGACAAGGGCCAATTCGACCTCTTCGCTGGCTTTGGCGGTGGTGATGAACAGGGCGACTCTGTCTCCGCCTTCGCTATCGATATCCCAGATGAGAACTGGGATCGAAAGCACGAGCTGGCCTTGGAGAGGGAGATGCTCGGCCTGTATGTGTCCGGCCACCCGCTCGATGGCTTCGAGGAAGCGCTCAACGCGCAGACCGATACCCCGATTACGAAGATCCTCAACGGCGAAGTGGGCAATGGCCAGGAGCTGGTGATCGGCGGCATTATCTCGGGCGTCGACAGGCGCTTTTCCAAGCGCGATGGCTCGCCCTGGGCCATCGTCAGCATCGAGGACCATAACGGCGCCCAAGTGGATATCCTCGTGTTCAACCAGGTGTACTCGCTGGTGGCCCCGCAGATTGCGGAAGACAACATCATCTTGGCCAAGGTTCAGGTGAAGATTCGCGATGAGCGCATGTCCCTGTTCTGCTCCGATATCCGCGTTCCCGATTTGGGGCCGGGCAACGGTGCTGGCCTGCCGCTGCGACTGACCATGCGCACGGATCAGTGCACGATGGACAACATTGCGCGGCTCAAGCAGGTCTTGGTCAACAACAAGGGTGAGTCCGACGTGTACCTCACGCTTGTCGACGGCGAAGAGTCCACCATGATGGTCCTCGGCGAACATCTGCGTGTGGAGCGCTCCAGCAACCTCATGGGTGATCTCAAGGCGACGATGGGCGCCGGCATCCTTGGGTGAGCCCACGTGTAGGGGCCGCGTGCTGAATAAAAGTACAGAATGAAGCGGGCCGTGCTTCGTACGTGGGTTACGCTAGACAGCACAGTCTAGTTGAAAGGGAATGTACCTCCTATGGTCAATAAGATCCGCACCACCCACGTCGGCTCACTGCCACGCACCAAGGAGCTGCTGGAGGCTAACCTCGAGCGTTCTGCCGGCACCATCTCCGATGAGAAGTTCCACGAGATTCTTCAGCGCTCGGTCGCTGACGTGGTCAAGCGCCAGGTTGATCTCGGCATCGACATCATCAACGAGGGCGAGTACGGCCACATCACCTCCGGCGCTGTGGACTATGGCGCTTGGTGGAACTACTCCTTTACCCGCCTGGGTGGTTTGACCATGACGGACAAGGACCGCTGGGAAATCGGTGACAAGATCCGCTCCGAGCCGGGCAAGATTCGCCTTTCCTCGATGAAGGATCGCCGCGACCGCGCACTGTTCGCCGAGGCTTACAACGATCCGGATTCGGGTATCTTTACCGGCCGCAAGAAGGTAGCTAACCCGGAGTTCACCGGCCCGGTTACCTACATCGGTCAGGAGCAGGTCGAAGCAGACGTAAAGCTGCTTGCCGACGCCCTCCCCGAGGGCACCGAAGGCTTCGTCGCCGCCCTGTCCCCGGGCGCTGCGGCACGTCTGCCCAACAAGTACTACGAGGATGAAACCGACCTTGTTCGCGCCTGTGGTGAGGCGCTCAAGGTGGAGTACAAGGCCATCACCGATGCCGGCCTGACCGTGCAGTTCGACGCCCCGGACTTGGCTGAGGCTTGGGATTCGGTGGTTCCGGAGCCGACCGTAGAGGACTTCCAGGCATTCCTGCGCGAGCGCATCGACATCCTCAATGAGTCCATCAAGGACATCCCGCGCGAGCAGACCCGTCTGCACATCTGCTGGGGTTCCTGGCACGGCCCGCACGTGACGGATATTCCGTTCGCGGACATCATTGAAGAGATCCTGCAGGCCAAGGTCGGCGGCTTCTCCTTTGAGGGCGCCTCGCCGCGCCACGCACACGAGTGGCGCGTGTGGCAGGACCACAAGCTACCGGAGGGCACTGTCATCTACCCGGGCGTGATTTCGCACTCCACGAACGCCGTGGAGCACCCGCGCCTGGTGGCGGATCGCATCATCCGTTTCGCCGAGCTGGTGGGCCCCGAGAACGTCATCGCGTCGACGGACTGCGGTCTCGGTGGACGCCTGCATCACCAGATCGCGTGGGCAAAGTTGGAGTCCCTCGTCGAAGGCGCACAGATCGCCACGGAGGAACTGTTCTAACCCGTCGCCGGGGCTGGGGCGCGCAAATGCTCTAGCGCGCGGTCCCGTCCGAGGACGAAATAAATAGGCGCGAACCAAGTGTGGTTCGCGCCTTCGAGATCGTACGGTAGGGAATTATTCCTCAGCCGCGTCGGCCTCTTCCTTCTTCTTGGTGTTATCCCAGTAGAAACCGTGGCTCTTGAGGAAGGCACGCAGGTCGTTGAGGACAGCCGGGTTGGACTGCGCGACCGCGGCCAGCAGGTTGATGCCGACGGAGAGTAACGCAGCCGCGCCACCGATCCACGCAAAGACCTCCTCGGCCGTGTCATTGGGGCGTGCAGACTGTACCCAGTCCGGCATCTCGTCCCACTCCTTCTCCAGCTCAGCGTCCTTTTCTTCCTGGACGCAGTCCGGCACTTCCGGCATACCGGAGGAACCATAACCGTTAAGGATGCCGAGTCCGAGCTCCTTCGGCCCCATGAAGGACGAGCCCGCAGTGTCATCGGCCACCGCGTTTTCGTGCTCCTCGCGCGCCTTGCGCACCGCATCCGCGCACTCCTCGGAGAGGCCGGAGGTATTGGTGTGACCGATGTTCATCGAGCTTCCGCCAGTGGAGCTCTGACCGTTCTGTCCGCTCTGGCTCTGCGCGGCGGGCTGAGCGCTACCAGAAGCGTCGTCGGCTGCAGCCAGCGGAGTTACCAGGGCCATGGTCGTGGTGCACACAGCGATCAGGGAGGTTGAAAGGCGCATAATCAGAGGGTTCTCCTTGGGAAGGGATGCGAGGGGATGAGAAAAAGGGGGAGGGCTTGGTGCAAGCCCATTTCAATGTAGCAGCCCTCCCCGTGAGCGCGGTAGGGGCTAGAGGAACTTCTCCAGCTGCTCGCGCAGCGGTGCTGGGGCCAGGCTGAGAACCGTTTCACGGATACCCGGGGCACGCAGCAGGCCTACGGCAGCGGCTAGGGCGGCGATGGCACCGATGACAGAACCAGCGATGATGGCCGCGGTGGACGGGCGGGAGCTCTGGCCGTCCTTGTTCTGGTCGTCCTGGTCCTGCGAGTCATCGCCAGGGTTCTCATCCGTATTCTCGTCCGGCTTCTCCTCGTCGTCCTTGTCGCCGGCGAGGAGATCTTCAACGGAGTAGACGGTCGTGGTTCCGGATACCTCGTTGCCGACGATGAGCAGGTACTCGCCGTTGGGGGAGTCCGCCTTGTCGACGAAGGCAAAGCCCTCCGGGCCTAGGTCGCCGGCAGCAGCGGACTCGTCGGTGGAGAAGTCGCGGTTGTTGACGTAGGTAACGAAGGAAGAGTTAGCAGGGTCGGTGACGTCGTAGACAAAGATGCCGCCGACGCGCTCCGCGCCGATGAAGGCGTATGTGCGATCTCCCACGGTGCCGATGGTGAGAGCCTCGGGCTCGGGGCCCTTGTTGTCGGAGCGGTCATCAAACTCGGCGCTCTCATTATCGGCGTTGTGGTGGAACACGCCCGGCTCGTTGAGCTCGGCGGTGATCTTTTCGAACTCGGCACCGGAGTCGAAGACAACGTTGCCCTCCGCGTCGTAGATGCTAAAGGAACGGGAGCCGTAAGCATAAAGCTCGTCGAAGCAGCCCTTCTCTTCGTTCCAGCCAGAGGCGTTGCTCAGCTTCAGGTTGCCGGCTTCCTTCTTGTCGGCGAGCTTGTCCAGGTCGACGTCGCCAAGCGCGCCCTCGCACACCTTGCCATCCTCGACCACGTCCTTGAGCTCCACCTCATCGGTGTAAACGCCGGAACCGCCGTCCTTCTCCTCCATGCCCCATTCGCGGGCGTCGCCCTCGTTCGCGGTGGCGAAGTAGGTCTGGCCGCCAGCGGTGAAGGCACCGATGGAATCGGGCATGGACAGACCCTTAACCGGGATGGTGCGCAGCTCCGCCTTGTCATCCTTGTTCGAGGGGTCCAGCGGGACTGTCGAGTGATCCGCAATGTGTGCAGGCAGAATCTTTTCCACGGTGGCGGACTCGATGTCAATGACACCGATGGCGTTGGCCTCCTGCAGCGTTACAAAGGCCTTGCTGTCCTGGGAGGTGATGTACTCCGGCTCGAAGTCGATAGAGGGCTTGGAATCGTGGCCGGAGGGGCCGAAGACGCGCACGCCCTCCGGCAAAGGCTGACCGTCGAAGGCAGAGAAGTCGGCGATACGGGCGTCCGCTTGGGTTGGAGCCTCAACACCCTCCGGCAGCTTAATGACGGAGACGGAACCTTCCGGGTCCGTGACGTAATCGGTGCCCTCGGCGTTGAGCTCGTTCGAGGGCTCGCCCTCATTGGCGAGGAGAGCGTAGCCACCATCGGCGGTGATGTGGACGTTATCCGGCAAAGCGCCCACCATCACGCGCCCTAATTCGGCGGTCGTCAGGTCTTCGGCTGCGGCGTTGAAGAACAGTGCTTCGCCCTCCTCGGTCTTGTCCGCTTGCTGGACGGCGGCCACAGCCAGGCCATCGGGGCGCACGGCCACGGAGTTGATTTCCTTGCCCTCGCCAGCAGAAATGGAACCGATGAGCGTGAGCTTGGTCGGATCCGAAGCATCGAGGACATCAATCTGGCCCGCATGCGCGTTGACGGTGAGAATGCGCTTGGAGGCCGGGTGGAAGGCCACGATCTCTGCGGCGGACTCTTCGTAGATCCCAGACTCATAGGTGCCAATCGGGGTGACCTTGAGGTTAGCGTCGGCAGCAGAGTGCTCGATGACATTCTCTACGATCGCAGCCGAGGAAGTCGGTACAGCCAGGCTAAGGCACGTGGCGGTCGCAGCGCACAGGGTGAGGGAGCGGCGGGAGATAGAACGAGACATGCAGAAAGACTCCTTGTTGCGAGACGAAAAGATTCCGCACCACCGTACGTTTGCCCCTAGTGCTTTTGGGGAACAGTAAGTTGCGGCCAAACGAGATCTGGGTAAACGTTCGGTGAACCGGTCGAATGCTAGGTAATGTGCGACGCGTGGAGGGCGGGGCGCTAAAATAAGCCACCATGACAACCATCCCGCAAGACTTCGAGCCTATCCACGCCTCTGATATCCAACTGGCCCAATCGCGAATTAGCTCGGAGATTGCCCCGACTCCGCTGCAGTACTGCCCGCGCCTGTCCCAAGAGACAGGTTATGAGGTGTACCTGAAGCGCGAAGATCTGCAGGATGTGCGCTCCTACAAGATCCGCGGGGCTATTTACGGCATGTCAAACCTCAGCGAAGAACAGCGCACGCAGGGGATAGTTACCGCCTCGGCGGGAAATCATGCCCAGGGCGTCGCCTACGCCTGCCGCACCATGGGAATCCACGGCAAGATCTACGTGCCGGAACCTACCCCGAAGCAAAAACGCGACCGCATCCTGGTTCACGGTGGTGATTTCGTGGAGTTGGTGGTCACCGGCGCCAACTTCGACGAGGCGGCTGCGGCCGCACACGCGGATGCCGCCGAGCGCGGCGCCTTCTTCATCGAGCCTTTCGACTCGCGCGATACCGTCACCGGTCAGGGAACTGTGGCCGCGGAAATCGTGTCCCAGCTGTCCTCGATGGGCAAGTCCTTGGATACCGTGGTGGTCCCCGTGGGCGGCGGCGGACTCATTTCCGGCATCACCTCTTACCTCGCCGATATGGCCCCGCGCACCGCGGTGGTGGGCATTGAGCCGGCCGGGGCGGCGTCGCTGAGCGCTGCGTTTGCGGCCGGTGAGCCGGTGACCCTGGAGACCGTCGATCCCTTCGTCGATGGTGCTGCCGTCAAGCGCATCGGTGATCTGCCTTTCAAGATTCTGGAAGCCAACCAGGGCCGCCTGCACCATGACATCGTCTCGGAAGGCGCCGTGTGCACGGAGCAGCTCGCGCTGTATCAAAACGAGGGCATCATCGCCGAACCTGCCGGCGCGCTGAGCGTGACCGGTCTGCGTACGCTCAACCTGCAGCCGGGCTCAACGGTGGTGTGCGTGATTTCCGGCGGCAATAATGACGTGCTGCGCTATGCCGAAATCATGGAGCGCTCCCTGGTGCACCGTGGACTCAAGCACTACTTCCTGGTGAACTTCCCGCAAGAGCCCGGCCAATTGCGTCACTTCCTTCAGGATGTTCTTGGCCCAGAGGACGACATCACGCTGTTTGAGTACCTTAAGCGCAACAACCGTGAGACCGGCGCCGCGCTGGTGGGTATCGAGTTGGGGAGTGCCGCAGGTATCGACGGACTGCTGGAGCGAATGGAGAAATCGAAGCTCAACTGCCAGCAGCTTCAGCCCGGCACGCCTGAGTACGACTTCCTCGTCGCATAATGCTGGAGAGCTATCAGCGCCCCGCCGCCGGTGAGATTGTCGAGCACGAGATTGAGATCAAGCGCTCGCGGTTTATCACCCTC
>QWCB01009297.1_pt1 | contig 15360 bp, 10 predicted proteins | sample 1972511 | NCBI WGS metagenome assembly QWCB01 (sample SAMN09866719, study PRJNA288562) | Human gut metagenome isolate term5_stool, whole genome shotgun sequencing... | isolation source: gut | host: Homo sapiens | place: USA: California
ATTGTCGCGCATAAGGACAGATCCGTCCTTCAACCAGCCCTGTGGGGTAAGAATCTTTGCGTTAATGATTTGGGTCAACATGATACTATGATAAGTTAGAATTTTTAATTGGCATATTAAATTTGCCAACAAAAATAGCAACTTTTTCACTTTCTAAAACAGATTTCCCCAATTATTTTCCAACTTTTTTAATAAATAAGCCCCGCTTAATAAAATCAAGCGGGGCACAGATAGTGGAAATTGAAACAAATCTTTTTACTTACTCATTAAAACTAGCCTACCTGATTTAAGTCCTTTACCTGTTGCGGTCAATATGATTTCTCCCGGTTTATCAGTACTTTGCACAACAGCAGTCATCATTCCGTTAAACACTTTCATCTGCGGAACATGGAAAAGTTCCAATGAAGTGGGATCTCCGTTTGCACCGGCACGATAGGTTCCCGCACCTTTTACAGAATACTTGATGAGATGCTGCGCATCGGGACAAAGATTACCCTCTTTGTCCACCACTCTTACTGTGACAAATGACAAATCCTTGCCATCAGCCTTTATTTCATTGCGATCTGTAACCAGTTCTATATGGTCGGGCTTGCCTGCCGTATGGATTTCCTTTTCGGCCACAGCTTCCCCCTTATCATTATAGGCAACCACTTTTACGGTTCCCGGCTCATACTTTGTATCCATCCACATCAAACGGTAGCGTTTCTGGCGTTTGAAATCTGCTATGGAAGCAGAATCCGCACTATTTTCAGCCGTTACAGTCAAATCTTTGGTACGCTTACCCTGACTCTTGCCATTGATAAACACTTCTGCCGACGGATAATTTGTATAAACAAAGATAGGAGTCACTTCTCCTTCACGTCCCGGCCATGTCCAATGAGGAAGGATATGCAGCGTTTCTTCATCTTTGTTCCAATGACTGCGGTACAGATAGTAACGGTCTTTGGGCAATCCGGCCAGGTCGATGATACCGAACAAAGAAGAATGGCTGGGCCAATCAGTATAATAAGGAGTCGGTTCGCCCAAATAATCGAAGCCCGTCCATACAAATTCTCCGATACCCCATGCGTTATCCTCATGCCAAATCCAGTCATCCTCCGGCAAATTGGACCAACCACAATGTTCCACATCGTAAGAAGAAGACTGATGATCGTCATATTTCTTCATAGCCTGACGGACAACAGGGAATTTATAGACGCCACGCGAACTTACTGTAGAAGCTGTTTCACTACCTAGAATAATCTGCTGAGGCAATTTCTTATAGTTTTCTGGATATTTATGAGGGCGGTAATTGAAACCGGCCACATCCATCACAGCAGCCATATTATTATTTACTACAGCATCAGGCGCATCCATACCTTGTGTTACAGGACGGGTAGGATCTTCACGATGACAGATATCCTGTAACATACGCGAAAGCTTTGGTCCGTTATTGCCATTCCACTGGTCGGGTACTTCGTTACCGATGCACCACATAACAATACTCGGATTGTTACGGTAATGACGGATCAGATTAGTCAGATCCTTCTCCACCCATTCATCAAATATTTTATGATAACCGTTGGCCATCTTTGCCGATTTCCACTCGTCGAAAGACTCCACCATCAGCATCATACCCATTTCATCACAAGCCTCCACCAATTCGGGTGCCGGCATATTATGAGAAGTACGGATGGCATTACAACCCATATCTTTCAGAATACGAATCTGACGACGTATAGCGGCATCATTTACAGCACCGCCTAACGGACCCAAGTCATGATGGTTACATACCCCTTTGAATTTGGTCAGCTTTCCATTCAGGAAAAAGCCCTTGCCGGGAACAATCTCCAAAGTACGGATACCAAAGCGGGTGGTATATTCGTCTTTCAAGGTATTCCCTTCATATACTTTGGATTCAGCTGTATAAAGAACCGGAGTATCAGGACTCCACAACTCAGGATTAGCCACTGCAAACTCCTGTTCAAACAAAGCATTATCAAAAACACTCAACTTGTTTTCCCCGGTAGCAACCACTTTGCCGTTTTTATCCTTGATCTGCGTCACAATACGGTAATTATCCTTATTAGCTCCTTCAGGGCTAACCAAAGAAGTTTTCAAAGACACTTTTGCATATTTGTCTGTCACCACAGGAGTGGTAACATACGTCCCCCAAGCAGGAATATGCGTATCTTCATTGATTACCAGATGAACATTGCGGTACAATCCGGCCCCCGGATACCAACGTGATGATTCAGGCTCGTTTTCCAAACGGACTGCCAGTTCGTTCCTCTCACCCGGTTTCAGATAAGGGGTCGCATCCACATAAAAAGAATTATAACCGTAGGGCCAATAACCGGCCTCCTGCCCGTTCACATAAACACGGGCATGGCTCATTGCTCCATCAAATATCAAAGTCGCTTTCTTGCCTTTCTCAAAACCGGGAGCATCAAAGTTCAGGCGATACCATCCGGTTCCTACAAACGGAAGACCTCCGGTACGTCCGGCATGTTCCATCGCCTCGGTCTGTCCATCTTGAGTAATAGCCATTTCCTGCTTGTCGTTATTGATACTGAACGGACCATAAATCGCCCAATCATGAGGAACGGTGACGTTCTGCCATTTACTGTCATTATAACCGGGATTGGCAAATTCCGCATTATCTTCACGCGTAAATTTCCATCCTTTTTCGAAAGTCTGCTCTGTACGTACCTGCGCTTGCAAAAAAGCAAAATAACAAACAGCTCCTAACGCAGCACACAAAAATCGTTTCGTATTCATAGTTATTTCTTATTAGGATTTTCTGTTACTATAAAAGTAATTTCACCTGCCTTGATCAAATCATCATGCGAAATCAAATATTTATTAATCTTCTTATTGCCCAGTCTGATTTCCTTTATATAATCCCCTTGTCCTTCTTTCTTGATAACCAATTCTTTCTTGCCCCAATATTTAGGATCAAGCTGAACGGTCACTTTATCAAAAGTAGGAGTGGTCAATGTATATTCGGGCACACCCGGACAATCCGGATAGAATCCCATCATACTGAATATAGCCCATGCAGACATCGTACCCGTATCATCATTGCCGGGAATTCCATCCGGCTTAGTTGTGAAATACTTAGCCAGCAATTCCTTCACCAATTTCTGTGTACGCCATTCTTCACCTTTGAAACGACTGAACAGGTAAGGATAGGCTATATCGGGTTCATTGGCCGGATCATAATTCCCTTCATCAAACACGCTTTGCAATTTATCAACAAATTTCTTGTCGCCCCCCATCAACTTTACCAAGCCATTGATATCATGAGGCACAAAGAAAGTGTAATTCCATGCATTACCTTCATGGAAACCGGGACTAGGTGCAAAATTAGCTCCTTCTTTCGGATCAAACGGTTCATAGAATTTGCCTTCTTTAGTTATCGGACGCAAGGTTCCGAAATCCTTGCTATAATAATTTTTATAGCCCATAGAACGTTTGCGGAACAATTTCGCATCTTCTTTCTTACCTAAAGCCTCCGCCAAGGTAGAAAGTGCATAGTCGGCAACATAGTATTCCAAAGCATGAGAAACCGAATTATCATACTGACTTTCCATCGGCACATACCCTTTGGACATATAATCGTCATTATCCGGACGCATCAGATTATCCTTGCCCGGAGTAGTGGCCGACTTATACATTCCCTTATAAGCTTCGTCAATGTCAAAGTCTTGCAATCCCTGGTGTGAATCATATCCATCTGACGCTCCGGATATACCAAAGTCATCAACTGGTGATAGTTACGATAAGTATCCCACAATGAGAATACCGTGTAACGGTTATGGTTGGTGGTCAAAATCTTATCTCCCTCCATTTGTGGATATTGTCCGCTTACATCCTGCAAAATATTCGGATGAACCATCGTGTGATACATAGCGGTATAGAATACTCCTTTTTGCTCTTCCGTTCCACCTTCCACTTTGATACGGGAAAGATCATCGTTCCATTTCTTACGGGCTTCCGCACGCAGTTTGTCGAATGTTGTACCGAAAGGCTGTTCTTTTTCCAGATTCAAACGGGCATTCTCTATGCTGACAAAAGACACGCCCATACTGACTTCAATCACTTCTTCCGCTGTGGTATCGTAAGTAAACCACACTCCTATATCATCTCCGCTTATTTCTTTTGTATAAGCAGTATAGAGTTTGTATTTACCGGCCGTATCATCCCATTGCGCCTCCACACCCATCGGACGCATCATTTTCCAATAACCGCGTTTTGCCGGTACTTTGTTGATACGCATTACAAAATAGATAGGAAATACCGCCTGAGGATTATAACAGAAAGTTCCCAACAATTTGGTACCTTCAATCTCACGGTCGTTTACAAAACGAACGGTAGCACCACTCTCATTGGTCAATCCCTCTCCCAGATTCAACAAGATATTGCTTTGTCCGGCAGGAAAAGTAAAGCGTGCCATACTGGTACGTGGAGTGGCAGTCAGTTCACATTTCACATTGTATTTATCCAGTATATTGGTATAATAACCCGGATTTGCAGTTTCACCTTGATAGAAGCTTCCATAATTATGATAATCCACATCCAGTTTGCCGGTGGTAGGCATTAATAACAATGATCCCAATTCCGGACAGCCTACCCCGCTAAGATTAACGTGCGCAAAGCCGGTAAGATATTTATTATTGAATTCGTATGGAGTGGACCACCATTGCTTGTCTTTATCCTTATCCCCTTCGGGAACCCCCATCACATTGAAAGGAGTCACCGACATCATTCCATGAGGGGTTAATGCTCCGGGGTTTGTCGTACCGTAATTAGTAGTACCCACAAAAGGGTTTACATAATCTACCGGCTCTTTCTGTGCTGCCGCAGAAAAAACTGAGATACAAGCCAGAACAGCCGATAACAAAATTTGTTTCTTCATGCTATTTGTTGTTTATATAAGTTCTATTATTTCACTACAATTTCATCTGTAAACAAGAAACCTCCGAATTCGCCCGAAGATGCCTGATAACGTATGTAACGTGCTTTGGCATTTCCTTCCCAACCAAAGTTGATGAAAGTCACTTTGTCATCCTTCACTACTTTATGCTCCATGCGCTTCAGTTCCGTAAACTCCTTACCATCATTGGAAACGGAAATGATCACTTCTGAAGGCATAAAGACTTCAGGTCCACACACCTGCATAAAGTCTGCTCCAACAGAATGAATTTCTGTTTCTTTTTCCATATCAATGGTCACATCCATTCTTTTAATGCTGTACGGGCTGATCCGCTCCCGGACGATTTCCTATCTCATTTTTCAATTCAAAAGGATGGTATCCTTCAGCTTTCAATGCCTCTACCTCTTTCAATGCACGAACATGAAAATCATCATAGTTCTTCACAGAAGGGGCACTCCAAGCAACTTCCGCCAAGGCAAGAATACGAGGATAAATCATCATTTCCGCATGTTCCGGAGTCGGAATATATTCTGTGAATAAATTAGCTTGTACTCCATACACCAACTGGACTTTAATCAAAATAGCAGAACTCACCCGGACTCATAATAGCCATGTGGCCGGAATCAACCGCTTTCATTCCCCCTTCCGTGCCACGCCATGACATGACAGTGGCATTAGGTGCCAAACCACCTTCCAATATTTCATCCCAACCCAATAATTTACGTCCGTGGGCATTCAAAAAGACCTCAATACGATGAATCAGATAACTCTGTAACTCGTTCACATCTTTCAAGCCTTCTTTTTTCATACGTGCCTGGCACAGTTTGCAAGTGGGCCATGAGGCTTTACCTGCCTCATCCCCTCCTATATGAATATATTCGGACGGGAAAAGTTCCATTACCTCTGTCAACACATTTTCCAGAAACTCAAAAGTCTTTTCATTACCGACACAGAAATCGGCTTGTTTGTAAGGTTCGTGTGTACAAGACAACTCAGGATAAGCAGTCAGTACTTCTTCCGAATGCGCAGGCATCTCTATCTCAGGAATAACAGTAATAAAACGTTCCTGAGCGTATGCCACCAGTTCGCGGATATCATCTTGAGTATAATAACCTCCGTGAGCATCTTTACTGCCTTCTTCTTCATACCGTCGTCCGTTATTCCACCATTCTTTCCAGGTAGGAAACTCACGCCATGCCGCAAATTCTGTCAGACGGGGATATTTTTTTATTTCAACCATTTGCAGCATAGTCTGAACTCCATAGAACAATCCTGCCCCGGAAGTTGCACGAATAAGTACCTGATCAGGAGTTACCGTCAGAACATATCCCTCGGAAGAGTTTACCTCCGGCAGTTCCGCCACTTGTTTCAAGACAACATTATGTCCCTCTTCTGCTATTACCGGTTTCAAATTCATGGAAGAAGCCACCAGATAATCTTCCAAAATCTTCTTGTCCCCCTCAGACGCATCTATATATAACCCTGTTTCCGAATTCAATGAAAACACTTCCTGCTGTAATTCCACCTTTAATGGTGCGGGAATAACAGAAAGTGTGCGTTGCTCTTCTTTCGTGCAACTTGCAAACAGCAAGCCCAATGCAACTTCCGCCAATATAATCAATCTTCTCATCTTCTCTTTTCTTTAATTCTATTAATTTCATTAGTACGAATGCCTGGTTTCAATTCTCCATTAATAATGTAATGAAATCCGTCCTGCGAAACTATTACAGCTCCGGCACGCGCACCTTGTTCATATTCGCCTAATGTAGTCCATTTATCCGTCTGCGGATGATAGAGCAGCAGGTTTCTATTAAACCGATACCACTCTACAGGATGTGACAAATATTCTTTTCCCGCATAAATACCTTGCAGAGCTTTTAAGAATATATCCTTATCAACTCCTCCGGCACACAATATCATACCCTCGCCAAAAGAGGTTCCCATTCCACCACCTAAAGAGATCTCATTACCTTCCGCATCATACGGGGTGGCAACCGATGACCATTCTTTCGTTTCCGGAGAATACATATATCCATCTACTGACAAAGAAGCCTGATGCCCTTCAACAGCCGGGGCAAATCCCCCCCACACATAAAGTTTTCCATCTTGTGCCACGCAAACAGATTGTACTCTGGGTTCACCCGGAATATCTGTTTCTCTTTTCCATCCTCCAGACAAATCCGACAGATCAAGCATGTACATGGCCGAGGATGGAATGCCATTTACATTTCCACCGACAATATATAGTGAATGTCCTACTAATGCACCTGCCATATTATCCATAGTTACAGGCAAAGAGGGCAAAGTATCTCTTTTCAAGGTGTCTTTTTGCAAAGATAAAAGAAAAACATCAGACAAGCTGTGTGTTGCCGTAGTCCCTCCAACACAAATTAACCCTTTTTCAGTAGAAATAGTGACTCCATAAGCTGCTGCCTGAGGCAGTTGGCCTATTTTCTTCCACTCAAAAGCCGTATCATTTGACAAAGGGGCGATATATATATCCCGATAATAAGCTTTTTTTCCTCCATCGGCTACCGGTATATCAGGGAAATTACAACCTCCGGCTATCAGCAAATTTCCTTCAATCACTCCCGCATATAATGCAGAAACTCCCTTAAGAAAACCGGTATTCTCTGTAGGGAACCCATGCATTTTCTCAAGAGATATTTCAGAAGCATCCGATTGACCGCTACAAGCAGCCATTGTCATCATGCCCAGTATCGCATAAACGCCATATATTATTTTTCTGATCATGTTTTCATGGTGAAGCAAATAATAAAAAGTGTGCCAAAAGCAAATCAGCCATCCCGCTTGCCCCAGAAACGGATTGCACCAACGCAAACACAGCATTCCTTACGCATATGGACGGAGGCATTCCACCTCACGCCCAACGGTACTCTATCACACTTTTGGCACACAGTCATTATTTGAATATAACTATCAATTTAATGAAATTTCATCAACAAACAAGAAAGCCGGATTTCCTTTGCCACCGTGCCAAGCAGGAATGCTATGTTCCGCTAAAGCGGTCACTTTCACATAACGGGCAGTCACCGGATCGAAAGTCAACGTATGGTTGAACACTCCATTCTTGTCATCCTGCTTCATTGCCGGATATTTTTCTGAAGCAATTTCCTTAAAGTTCTTTCCGTCTTCGGATACAGCTACAGAAAAAGCACGGGCATCAAACACCCAGTCACCTTTTTCCACACAAGTAGAAATAGAAGCGCTGCTGATTTCTGTCGGTTGCTGCATATCAATAACTGCTTCCATATCATTTTTATAGAAAGCAATCCAACGGCCCGTCTTATAGTTACCGTTACCTTTCAATCCGTCCACCAAAGTGGGAGCGCCTTTGAATTCATATTGCTTGTTTACCGGTTGCAACATAGTGACAGGTTTCATACTAGCCTTGTTAAAAGCAATTTCCTCTGTAACCACACGGCTATTTCCTGCAGGACGTACAGTAATCGCTTTAAAAGTACAATTCTGTTTCAATTTCAATGTTTCCGTATACAACTGGGAAGCAGCGGAAGGTTCCGTTCCATCCAAAGTGTAATAGATAGGACTATTATCAATAGTAGACAAAGTAACATCCAGCGTACCATCTTTCGGATTAGGAGTAAATACAGCATTTACATCAAAGACATGCTTGGCATAATTATATTTATAAACATCATAAATATCTACCAACTGAGGCAAACGCTTCAAGAAACCTTCATAGTTTTTCTTTTCCGGCATGGTCCACTGAATTTCAGACAAAGCAGCCATACGGGGTAATTCCATATATTCTACCTGACTGTAGGTAGGAATGTATTCAGTCCATAAGTTGGCCTGTACGCCAATGATGTATTTCTGCTCTTCCGGAGTCAGATCAGCCGGCATCGGCTCATAGTTATATACTGTTTCAACGGGTACATATCCACCAATAGCCTCAGGTTCATTAGCAATATCCTTGGTTTGGTAATAGTCGAAATACAAATAAGTATTAGGAGTCATAATTACATCATGTTTCTGTTTTGCGGCTTCAATACCTCCGGCAACACCACGCCATGACATTACAGTGGCATTGGGAGCCAATCCGCCTTCCAGAATTTCATCCCAACCGATAATCTGACGTCCGTGTCCGTTCAGGAACTTCTCTGCATGATTGATAATGAAACTCTGCAATCTTTCCTCGGCAGTATGATTCTTGTCAGACTTAAGACCTAAAGCCTTGATACGAGCCTGGCACTTTGGACATTTTGCCCAACGTACCTTAGGACATTCGTCACCACCTACATGAATATATTCTGATGGGAAAATCTGAATAATTTCCCCTAATACATCTTCAATGAATTTCAAGGTTTCATCATTTCCTGCGCAAAGCACATCTTCTGATACCCCCCAGATTTTCCATACTTCGTACGGACCACCAGTACAGCCCAAGTTAGGATATGCAGCCAAAGCAGCCTGCATGTGTCCCGGCATATCAATTTCCGGTATAACCGTAATATGACGTTCGGCAGCATAAGCTACAATTTCTTTTGCTTCTTCCTGTGTGAAGAATCCACCATAAGGCTTGCCATCATATTTTCCCGAGTTATGTCCGATAACCGTTTCCGCTCTTTTAGAACCTATTTCAGTCAGTTCAGGACGACTCTTGATTTCGATTCTCCATCCCTGGTCTTCAGACAAATGCCAGTGGAAACGGTTGATGTTGTGCAAAGCCAGCATATCAATAAAACGCTTTACAGAATCTACCGGGAAAAAATGACGTGACACATCCAACATTGCACCACGATAAGAGAAACGAGGATAGTCATTGATTTCAACCGCCGGTAAAGCGATATCCACTCCTTGTGCTACCGGAATAGATTTACGCAACGTCTGGATGCCATAAAATACTCCGGCTTCCGTAGGTCCTGAAATAACCACTTGGTCGCTGGTTACCTTTAACTGGTATCCTTCAGGATTTTCAGCATTTCCACCTAATTGCAGGATTATTCCTTTGCCGTCTGTACCGGCTTGTACAGCCAATGACTTTCCGGTAAGATCTTTGATATAACTTGCCAAAAATTCAGCGTTCTTTTGCATTTTTTCATTGCCTTCCGGATACATTATCTTAGTTCCATTTGACAAAATAAACGGAGCAGCCTGATCCATTACCGAAATTTCCTGCGGTAACGGAATTATCTGTCCCGGCAACAAGTCAAAGAAGTTGTCAGTAAATCTCGCACCCTGAACAGGAATCTCTATGAACACATCCCTGGCCAGCTGTCTGGCAGACAGAGTCACTTCATATTTTCCATCCATCGGCTTCACTTTATAGCGGATCTCGGTCTTCGGAAGCTCCTGATCTTTTGCGTGGTTAAAGTAATAAATTTCTTCGGATAAAACCTCACCTTTCTTATTTTTTAATGTCATTAGAAGAAAAGTATTTTGAGGACTTGTTGTCATACCTGCATAAGGTTCCTTATAATATAAGGTGGAAGCATTGGCCGGAACCTCGCCCTTGATACTCTTTTTAGTCAGAACCTTTCCATTAAAATCCATCACACGCAACAATAAAGTCACCTCTTTATCCGCTTCCAGTTTGTCCGACATAACATAAATATTCAAATCCTCCCCTTCCTTGACAGCATCTACCAATACCGGAGCAAAAGCTCTTTTTGCCTGATAATGCAACGCTTTCCAATTGCCATAATAATCAATGCTCGACCAGGAAACGACCGGCCAGCTGTCATTCAGCTGCCAATATAAAGTTCCCATACAATAGGGACGGTTACGACGATGGGCTTCCAAACCCTGGCGCACTCCTACCCCCTGCAAAACCAAACCCATATAAACCAACTGATCGAAATCTTCAGGCACTTTATAATACAGTCCCATAGTCTTCTTGATGAGGAAATTACCGATAGTGGCTTTTTGATGAGCATTCATCACCTCCGATTCCAATGCATAATCTTCCGGTGAGGCAAAAGTAGCAATCGTCTTCATTTCAGGAAATGCCTGAAAACCAAACTCACTCATAAAACGCGGAATTTCCGTATCCAGACTTTCAAACGGTTTCTGACCATACCAGATACCCCAATTATGGCTGTCGGCAATCTTCCAACTTTCGGGACGTCCCCAATTGGCCTCGTACGGAGAACCATGCATATAGAAACGGTCCGGATCAAGTTCAGCTACTTTACGAGGCAACAACTCACGGAAAAGTTTGTCATAGCCCTGCTTCATTCCTTCCATAATACCGGGATCAGTGTATTTCTTATCCCATCCCCAGTAGCGCATACCTTCATAAATTTCATTGTTTCCACACCACATAGCCAGACTGGCATGGTTCCGTAAACGCTTGATATTATATTCCGCCTCGGCCTCTACCCGTTTCATAAAAGCAGGATCGGACGGATAAGTAGTGCAGGCAAAAATAAAATCCTGCCAAACTAAAATTCCATTCTCGTCCGCCGCCTGGTAAAAAGCATCATCCTCATAAATTCCTCCACCCCATACACGAATCATATTCATATTGGCATCTTTCACATCCTTGAACAACTGGCGGTAACGTTCTTCAGTAATGTTAGGCAGCAAAGCATCATCCGGGATAAAATTCGCGCCTTTGGCAAACATAGGTTCACCATTGACTACAAAATAGAAGGATTCTCCCTGATCGTCTTTTTCTTTCACCACCTTTATTGTACGGAGTCCGATACGCTCTTTTTGAGAAGCTATCACTTTACCATCCACCTTTATTACGGCTTCAAAGTCATACAATGCAGGTTCCCCCCAACCATTAGGCATCCATAAATGAGGCTGCCGTATCTCTATGGGAAGAAGAATATGGTTTGTTCCCGGCTGCAATGTCACCTCTTTCTGTTCGGTTACCTTTTCACCCTCCTTATAAGAATAAGCAACGGTTACTTCCGCTTTCTGAGGAGTTGCAGAAACACTGTTTACAGTCAGGCGGTTTTCAACTTTCGCCAGATCTTTTGTTACCGAAGCCTGACGTACATAGTAATCATCAATGCGTGCCACATCATAGAAAGTCAGTGTCACAGGCCGCCAGATACCACTGGTTACCAAGCGGATTCCCCAATCCCAGCCATAACTGTAAGGCGCTTTACGGCTATAGATACTAACCCGCTTATCACTATGATCATTATCAGCAGGATAATCAAAACCATTGGTTTCCCATTGGGGTAAAGTTTGCTTGACAGGTGAATGAAACAGAATCTGCAAATGGTTTTCTCCCTTCCGCAACACCTCTTTTACCGGAAGAGTATAGCCGACAAACATATTGTCCGTACGTTCCAACAAAGAGCCGTTCAGGTAAATATCCGCATACGTATCCAACCCTTCCAAAATCAACAAGGCAGCATCCCGCGAGAGTTGCTCATCCGTCACATTAAAAGTAGTTTTATAGACCCAGTCCTCATTCTCCACCCACTGCACTTTTTGCTCATTCATCCCATAAAATGGATTGGGCAGCTTATTATGAGAAATCAAATCCTGATGTACCGTTCCGGGCACCGTAGCCGGCAACCATTCATTCCGGCCGACCTGGGCGAACTCCCATCCCTTATCAAGACTCAGACTCTCTGACTTCTTATACTCCTTTGCACTGAGCATCATCGGAAAGCATCCTAACATCATCAAAACTTTTAATGTTTTCTTCATCTTACCTATCTTTATTAATTTATATACTATTCAGCCCGGAATGTGGATGCAGGCAAACCGGCGCCATTTACCAGATTGGCACGGGTAAATGGCTGCCATCCGTAACGAACCGTTTCCGGCTCTTTCACCTTGTCACTCCATACTTTTATTTTACCGTTTTCAACAACAGCCTGTGCCGGATAAAATAATCCATCATCACCTGCCACTTCGAATGTACGAAGCGATTTCCCATCCGAAGTCGACAACTCCTCCGCATAATCAAAAGAAATATAAGCCGCACCTCCACTAAATACGACCGATTTATAAAGCGGTCCCGAAGGAATGACATTTTTATATCCGTATGTTTTATTCAAAGCCCATGCAGCCAACCGTTCACCGACTTCTCTTTTCTGTTTGGGGTGTACGTCCAATGAGTCTCCCCTATCTGAACTGACAGCCATACCGGTATGAGGAATCTCCGCCATCAAACGACGCTGGCTATCACGGAACCAAGTCCATGACGGACGGTCTATACTGGACAATTGGACAAAATAGAATGGAAGTTCCGCATCCCCCCAATTCTTGCGCCAACTTTCCACCAACAATCCGAACAACTTTTCATGAGCCTCCCGATTATGGGCATTGGACTCACCCTGATACCAAATAAAGCCTTTGACCGGAAACTGTTCCAAAGGACGGATACCCGATTCATACAAATAACAAGGCTCATAAGGATGGCGTTGCAATTTATTGGAAGACTGCTTTACATTCAAGGCAGCACGCCCACGCACCCAGTCTTGAATAAAATCATTCTGCATCCAATTACGTAAGATAGCCGGAAAACGATATTCCAATGTACTACGGTCTATCCATGCTTCAGTAGGAGATCCGCCAATGGCATTGCAAATCAGTCCTACAGGAACTTGCAAACTATCCTGCAATTTCTTTCCGAAATAGTAAGCCACCGCCGAGAAATTACCGGCTGTTTCAGGCGAACAAACTGTCCACCGTGTATCCTTATAATATTGCAGATGATTCAATGAATCGAGTACCGAAGCATCCCACTCCACCGCATCCGTACGCCAACGGGCTTTCATATCATAAAAACGGATATTGCTATTTGCAGCTTGAGGAACATCTTGTGCGGCAGTCGCACTCCAATTCAGATAAAACTCCATATTCGATTGTCCGGAACAGAGCCACACTTCTCCCGCCAACACATTTTCATAGACCAGTTTCCGTTTTTCTGTAGAAACAGTCAGCGTATATGGACCGCCCGCCTTCAATGGCCGGACATCCACCGCCCACTTTCCATCTGCTCCCGTCACAGCCTGAAGTTTCTGCCTGTCTATGGAAACAGTCACTTTCTCACCGGCATCCGCTTTTCCCTGAATAGTCAGCAGACGCCCATGCTGCAATACCATATTGTCCGTATAAATTTCCGGCATTTGCAAACCGCCAAAATCACCGGTTATGCCTTCATACACCGTTTTTGCCAGGACAGCCGCACCTTCCTTATCAGGATGGACAGCATCGGGCAACATAAAAGGATATGGATATAAAGGTGCATGAAAATCTATCAACTGTACTTGTGCGTATTTCGCTATCGTTTCTATAGCCAGCTGAATCTCATCATGCCAGTCGCGTGTGCCGGACTCAAACCGCGGATGACGGTCGGCAATCGGAGTCAGACGGGCAATCAAAATACGACATTCAGGATTCGCCACTCTGAACGAATCAATCAGTGCACGATAATCCGCTATAAAAAAATCACGGTAATTGGGCCAATCACGCGGATCTGTATCATTCACTCCTAAATGAATAACCACTACATCACCAGCAAAAGCCAATGCATCCTTAAACTCTTTCTGTTGCATAAAAGGCCGGTGTCCCTTGTTCAGCAACGTAGCTCCCGGCTTTCCAAAACGCTCCACCGTATACCCTTCACCCAGCATTTGCTGTAACCGGGCAGGATAGGACTCCTTATCAGGATCGGATACACCTATGCCATAGGTAATGCTATTACCTACACAAGCAACCTTCACCCGCTTCCGTGCAAATGAAACGGTACAAAGAAACAAACATAAAATCAGTATTAATGTCTTCTTCATTTCTGGTCAACATAAGGTTTTACAATATCACGCCACAGCAAGTATCCCTTTCCTAATAAATGTAATCCGTCATTAGTGTATACTGGATTCATCTTGCCTGTCTCTTTCTCCACAAAATGACTATACAAATCAATATAGGCAACTCCTTCCTTTACCGCCAATGGTTCCAACAAATCATTAATTTGTTTTACCACCTGCCAGCGTGATGTATGCCCGTTAAACATACCGTAACAATCATTCACCGGCAATACACTTTGCAAATATAATTTTGTTTTTGGAGATTCTTGCTTTATTTTCCGAACAATCATACTTATTTCTGAAATAATTTTATCCGCAGACGTTCCCCGAGAAACATCATTGATACCGATCAATAAAAAAATCTTTGCCGGTTTTCCCTTTACAATCGGATCCAAACGGTCATATACCCCCATACAGATATCTCCACTGATACCCCTGTTCTTCACATTCTTATTTTGAAACAACTCAGCCCACTCGCAACCGTTGGTAATACTGTTCCCTAAAAAAATAATATCTTTTGAAGTAACCGGAAGTTCTTCAAACAAAGTCGCTCTCTGCTCATAAAAAGTAGAATACTTGCGTTCCTGAGCAAACTGGGGTAACGCTAATAATAATCCCAATAACAATAAGACAATACGTTTCATTTTATTTTTGTTTATCTGGTGAATAAATCAATCC
>QWCB01002481.1_pt1 | contig 15359 bp, 17 predicted proteins | sample 1972511 | NCBI WGS metagenome assembly QWCB01 (sample SAMN09866719, study PRJNA288562) | Human gut metagenome isolate term5_stool, whole genome shotgun sequencing... | isolation source: gut | host: Homo sapiens | place: USA: California
TTAAGGTGTTTATAAGTGTTGATTTTCCTGCTCCTGATGGCCCACAAAGCACAGTTACATTCCCTTCTAACTTTTCATTTAATGCTTCAACACCAAGACCTTGTTTTGCATTAATAAACAACACTTCATAACCAATTGAATTAATTTTTTCCTTAACAATTTTTCTTTCTTCATCTGATACTAAATCAACTTTATTTAAACATACAATTGCTTTTATATTATTATGTTCACATAATACTAAAAATCTGTTTAATAAATCATAATTAATATCAGGAGTTTTAATTGCAAAAACAACAAATGCTTGTGTTACATTAGCAACTGTAGGTCTGATAAGTTCACTTTTTCTTTCATGAATGTCACAAATAACACCTTTGCCATGCTCTACTACTATTTCTACGTCATCTCCAACAAGAGGCTTCATATCTCTATGTCTAAACTTTCCTCTTGCTTTGCACTCTATTAGTCCATCAGTAGTTTTTACATAATAAAAACCGCCGATGCCTTTTATTATAAGTCCTTCGTAATCATTCATAACGCTCTGAAATGATTTTTGGAGTATCTTTAGTGAAATCTATTGTGCACTCATAGTGTTTAACGGGAACTACTCCGGCATTTACAACTATTTTTTCTTTTGAGCCTGTTCCGCTTACTGTAATTACGGTGTTTTCTCCGTTAAGCAAAACTTTTTCGTCCATAATTTGAATGTTATTTTGATAAACAACAATTGAACCGCTTATTACTTCCCCGCCTACTTTTTTGAGAGGCATTTTTACGCTCAAAGAAATGCTCTTTTTCTCGTTTTCAATTTTTCCGGTGCTTACTTCAACATTGATCTTAGACTTTCTCGGAACCTCTGTTTTAGGGTCCACGCTTTGAGAAATGATTATTCCCTTTTTTTGTGTACTCGGAACCTCGGTTACAGTTCCAAGCATTAAATCTTTTTCCTTAAGATATTGCTTTGCATCTTCAAGATTTATACCGATTAAATTCGGAACTTCAACATTCCTTTCATCCGTATCGCTTGCAACATAGAGAATGACCTTTTCAGAAACATCAATTTCTGTTCCCTCAGACGGCTCAACTTTTAAAATTGTACCCTTTTTAGCATCAGGGCTATATTCTGATTTTACTTCAACATTATTAAATCCAAGTTGTTTTAGAGCTTGATTTGCATCAGATAAAGTAAATCCGATAACAGGAGGCACCTTTTGTTTAACCCCGCTTGCAACTACATCTAAAGTTATTTCTCCGCCTATCTTAATTTTTTTACCTGCGGGAGGATTTTGAGATACAACTTTTCCGGGTTCAGAATTTACATCTTTTCCGGTAACTAAATTTACCTTAAATTTAAAATCTTTATATCTTGGGTTTGTTTCAATTTCATTAAAATAGTTTAGTCCGACAAAATTTGGAACCTGAACCTTACTTCCATTGAAAACGTCAGTAAAGAACCAAAGAACACAAATAAGAATGATAGCAAAGGCAACAATTGCAGCAACGACCGAAGCAATTATAGGTCCCTTTTTCACTTTATCTTTTTTATCTTTTTCATCGTCAGATTCTTCCGGTAAATCTTCCTTAGAAGTCTGATTTACCATAACTTTTGAAAGACCTTCAACAACATTTGTCGGTTCATCATCCACAAAATAATCATAATTGAATTTTATGTCCGGATTATTTTTGAATTCTTCCAAATCCATTATCATTTCCGAAGCACTTTGATATCTGTTCTTTGGATCCTTTTGCATAGCACGAACTACAATTTGCTCAAGACCGACGGGAATATCCGGATTTATCTGTGTCGGTTTTTTTGCACTGGATTCAAGTTGCATAATGGCAACCGAGACAGCAGAATCCGAATCAAAGGGAAGTTCACCCGTTATCATCTCATATAAAACTACACCAACAGAATAGACATCAGCCTTTTCATCGGTAATTTCGCCTCTTGCCTGTTCAGGACTCATATAATGCACCGAACCTATTGCAGATTCAACCAAAGTCCTGCTGTCGCCTCTTGAAAATCGAGCTATACCAAAGTCAGTAACTTTAATAGTTCCATCTCTCAAAAGCATAATGTTTTGTGGTTTTATATCTCTGTGAACAATGCCTTTGTCATGCGCATGTTGTAAAGCTCTGAGCACTTGAATTGTAAAGTAAACAGCTTCTTGAATATTGATAATCTTTTGATTTGAGATGTATTCTTTTAAAGTTATTCCCTCAATATATTCCATTACAATATACTGCAGTTTTTCACCGAAAGAAACATCAAAAACTCTGACAATATTAGGGTGTGACATTACAGCTATTGCTTTAGATTCATTTTTAAATCTTCTTCTAAACTCTTCGTTTGCGAGGAATTCTTCTTTTAAAATCTTTACAGCAACTATTCTGTCATCAATATTGTCATAAGCTTTGTATACGATTGCCATTCCGCCGACGCCGATGATTTCCTTTATCTCATAGCGCCCGTCAATGATTTTTCCTACATAATTACCCATTTGTTACCTCACACTATAAAGCAATAATTATAACTGTTATATTATCTCCTCCGCCGTTTTTATTGGCAGTTTCGACAAGTTTATCGGCGTACTCATAGAACGTATTATTTTCCGTTATATTTTTTATCTCTGAAATGTCAACATAGTTAGATAAACCGTCAGTGCACAGAAGTAAAATTTTATTATCATCAAAATTAAAAATCGAAAAATCGATATCAACTGACATTGAAACACCGACTGCACGTGTTATGATATTTTTCCCCGGAAAAGTCTTTGCTTCGGTTGCAGTAATCTCACCTGTTTCAATCATTTCCTGGACCATTGAATGATCCTTTGTAATTTGATTGACTTCGCCGTTTTCAATGAAATAAGCACGACTGTCTCCCACATGAGCAATCAATATTTTATCTTTTTTTACTATACAAACAACCGCCGTTGTTCCCATTCCCGTAAGTTCAAATTTTTTCAAAGAATAGTTATATATCTCTTCATTTGCCTTTTTTATTGCATTTTCAAGAATAGATTTAAAAGCTGCATCGCTTAAATCCCGGTCATACATCGAAGTGATTTCCTCGGAAATGATTTGAACCGCCATTGATGAAGCGATATTACCTCCGTTTACTCCGCCCATTCCGTCACAAATAACAGCCCAAGCGACTCCCGACGGAAATTCTCCGGCAGCATAAGAGTCTTGATTCGATTTTCTAATTTTTCCGATATCTGATTTTGCAACTATCTTCAAATTGTTTTCTCCTCATTACGAGATCTTCTCAAAAGACCACAAGCCGCATCTATATCATCGCCTAAGGTTCTTCTGGTCGTAACCGTAATATCATTTTTCATTAAAATTTCTGCAAATTTATCAATATTTTTGCTTGTCTTAAAATCAAGTATTTTATTTTCGTTATATCTTATTAAATTGAGATGAAATTTTTGTCCTTTTATCAAAGAAACGAGCTGTCTTGCATTTTCATCAGAATCATTTACTCCGTCAATCAAAAGATACACAAGGGTTACTCTTCTTCCTGTTGTATCAGCAAAATATTTTGCGGCTTTTATAAGAGATTTTATATCATATTTTTTGTTTATGGGCATAAGACGATTTCTAATTTCATCATTGGAAGCGTGAAGCGATATATCCAGATTAAACGGAATTTTTTCATCTGCGGTTTTAATGATTGCAGGTACAATACCACAAGTTGAAACACTTATATTTCTCTGCCCTAAATTTTTGCCTCTGTGATCACTTACAATTTTTATAAAGTCAAGCACATTTGAAACATTATCAAGCGGCTCACCCATTCCCATCAATACAACTCTGCCAATCTTAATATTTTCTTTTTCTTCAGCTTTGTATATTTGGCTTAAAATTTCACCGGCACTTAAGTTCCTCTCAAATTTATCTTTTCCGGTCAAGCAAAAAGCGCAGTTCATTCTGCAACCGACTTGAGTTGAAAGACACATCGTATATCCGTATTTATATTTCAAAACGGCAGATTCAACGGTATAACCATCTTCGAGTCTGAAAAGAAATTTCATGGTAAAATCTTTTTTAGATTTTTGAACTTTTAAGACTTCAATTTCGGTGATCTTTGCTTCTTCTTTTAATTTTTTTCTCAAATCCAAAGAAAGCTCGGTAAAATCATCAATATCTGTGTTTCTTTTAATATGAAGTCTTTCAAAAATTTGAATCGCCCTGTATTTTTTTAAATCTCTTTTTACACAGAAATCCAATAGTTTATCAAATGGTAATGAAAGTAAATCTGTTTTTTGATACAAATCTTTTCCTCATTCTAATAAAATAATCAATATATCCTACTTTAATTAGCCCGTTTTGTCAATTTTTCAAAGACTTGAGACCGTTTACAAAATCAGATATATTCATCTTCTTTTTACCCTCAAACTGAACAACTTTTGGTATCAATACTCCGTCATAAAAACAAATTTCTATTTTGTTTTTTAAGACTTTTATTTCATTTTTTTCACAGTCTGATCTTTTTTCATAGTCAGCTTCATAAACTTTAAGCTTTTTACCTTTAAATTCTGTGTAGGCTACCGGCCAAAAAGACAGAGCCCTTACCCTATTGAAATTTTTTATAACATCTTCATTATAATTTAACTTTCCGTCATTTTTATCAATCATCCTGGTATATGTTGCAAGTTCTTCGTTTTGCTTTTCAGGTATAATTGTTCGGAACGTTTTAAGAGTTTTAATAAGTAAATCAGCACCCATTTCGGCAAGTTTTTTGGAAAGACTAAAATAATCATCTGTTTTTTCAATTTTTATCTCTTCTTTCAAGAGCATATCGCCTGTATCCATTCCTTCATCAAGAAGCATTGTTGTAACACCTGTTGTGTTGTCTCCGTTTAATAAAGAAAATTGAATAGGCGCCGCACCTCTGTATTTTGGAAGTAAAGATCCATGAAGATTTATAACTCCGAACTTTGGCAGTTCTAAAATTTGCTTTGGTAAAATTTTACCGTAAGCTACTACAACAAAAAAATCAGCCTTTAAAGAATTAATTTCATTTATAAATTCATCATCTTTCATTTTTTCCGGCTTTAAGACTTTAATGTTTTTGGAATCGGCAAAATCAGCGACTACACTCTGAGTCATGATTTTTTTTCTGCCTCTTGGAGCATCGGGCTTCGTTACAACTGCCATAACATTGAACTCTTGATCAGCACAAATTTTTTCAAGAGATGTCAGTGCAAAATCCGGTGTGCCGAAAAAAACGATATTAATTTTATCCTTTATTGTCATCTTGATCCTCCGAACGGACATGATCTAAAAAAACTATCCCGTTTAGGTGATCATTTTCATGACAAATTGCTCTTGCAAAAAGATCTTCCGCCTCAATTTCAAATTCTTTCCCGTTTTCATCCTGAGCCTTGACCTTTACCATTTTAGGTCTTCTGACTTTATAAAGTTTTCCGGGAAAAGAAAGACATCCCTCGTTATCAATATATTCTCCGCTCATCTGTTCAATCTCAGGATTTATGAAAACATTTAAACCCTCTCCGATATCAACGATGAATATTCTTTTTAGAATTCCGACCTGCACTGCGGCAAGTCCGACTCCGTCATTTTTATACATGGTTTCTTTCATATCTTCAACCAGTAATTTGATTTTATCGTCAAATTTTTCAACATTTCTGCTCTTCTTTTTAAGAATAGGATCTCCCTGTAATACTACGTTTCTATATGCCATTATGAAATTATATCGGGAGTCATTGTCACTCCCCTTGCCTCCTTTTCTCTGTAATATGCTTCAAAAGCATTTTTGAGTTTTAATCTTTCTTCTTTTTTATTCCTGAATTTGATCATTATTTGATATCTGTATTTATTGTCAAGCTTAAAAATTCTGCTTTCTATAGGCCCAAAAATTATCATGCTTTTATTTTTATTTAAAATATTAAAAAGTTTCTGTGCCGCCGTTTGAGCTTTCAAAGAATTTGAACTTGATAATTCAATTTTACAAATTGTACAGAACGGTGGATAAATCATTGCTTTTCGTATTTTTATTTCCCGTTCAAAAAATGATTCATAATCCTGATTTGCGGCTAAGTTTATTATATCATTTTCCGGAGATAAAGTCTGTATAATCGCATCTCCCGGATATTTTCCTCTGCCGGACCTCCCGACAACTTGTGTTATTAAATTAAAAGTTCTTTCTGTGCTTCTATAATCATCGTCATACATCTGCTTATCTGCATTTAAAACGCCTACCAAAGTAACATTTTCAAAATCCAAGCCCTTCGCGACCATTTGAGTGCCTACCATAATTTGATATTTTCCGTCTTTAAAATCCCTTAATTTCTTTTCAAATGAAGCTCCATAAGTTTTAGTGTCGGAATCAAGCCGGAGGACCTTTTTATCAGAAAACAAGCTTTGAATCTCAGCTTCTATCTTTTGCGTACCGGCGCCGGAATATACAAGTGATTTTTCGTGACAATTCGGGCATACCTCGGTAAAAGGTTTAGAATAACCGCAATAATGGCAAATCAGCCTATTATTTACTCTATGATATGTCATGGCGACTGAGCAATTTGGGCAGAATAGAACTTCACCGCATTCTTCACATCTTATAAATGTATTAAATCCCCTTCTGTTTATCAGTAATATAACTTGATGACCTTTGTCAAGCTGATCGTTTATTTTTTGAACAAGTATAGGACTGAATATACCATAAACTCCGCTCATATCCACTTTTACAACTTCAGGCAAAGATGAGGATGAATACCTTTTTGTCAGTTTGTTTAATGAATAATTACCGGTCTTTGCATTTGCAAAACTACCGATTTCCGGCGTAGCCGAAGATAAGAGTAAAAGGCCCTTATCTCTGTTTATCAAATATTTGGCAATTGTATGAGTCGAATATCTTGGTGTTGACTGAGATTTATAGCTTTCATCATGTTCTTCGTCCATAACAATCAGATTTATTTTTTCAAAAGGTGCAAATACAGCGGATCTTGTTCCGATTACAATTTTCGCTTCTCCTCTTTTAATTCTCTTGTATTCATCAAGTCTTTCACCAATGGTGAGTCCTGAGTGCAAAATTGCCACTTTATCTCGGTATCGATCTTTAAATATGCTTAGCATCTGAGAAGTAAGTGAAATTTCGGGAACCATGACTATAATTCCGCCATCATCTTCGATCGCTTTATCTATTAGTTTTAAGAATACATGAGTTTTACCGCTTCCGGTCACACCATAAATAAGACTTACATGAGCTTTTCTGTCTTTGTATTCGTGAATCAGATTTTCATAGGCTTTCTGTTGCTCATCGTTTAATTTGAAATTTTTATCAGCCTTATTCAAATTTGGAATATAAGGAGTTCTCAGTACTTCTTCTTCGGTAGATATTATAAGCTCTTTTTTGACTAAAGTATTTAAAACAGATTTTGTAACTGCGGTAAAATCTAAGATATCTCTCTCGAATGCTCCCTTAGTATTATATAAAAATTCAAGTATGATTTTTTGAGGTTTGCTAGTTGCATGAGAGTAAAGCTCTTCTAAAGTCAATGTTTCGTCTTTTATTTCATAGAAAATTTTAGATTTATCTTTTACTTTTCTGAAGCTTAGACTTAACTCTTTTACCTTACCTTCATCAATATATTTTTTTAGCCTTCTTCTTGTTTCAATTTCAGATATATTTAAAATATCCGAAAGATTTTCTATATCGATTTTATTATTATTTTTTATAATATTTAGGATTTCATCATCAGATACTTCTATTTGGTCAGAAATGGTATAAAAAGTTTTCATTTTTTCTGAAATACCTATAGGTATTAAAAGTTTAACAGCGTCAAAAAAAGAGCAGAAAGTCCTGTCTTTAATGAATTCGGCAAGTGCAAGTTGCTTATCGCTCAAAATAGGTCGCTCGTCAATCAAATCAAATATTTCTTTTAATTTATTTGTTGACTGATCGGGATTTAACTTGGTGATAACAGCCTGTCTTTTTTTATCAGACACCGAAAAAGGAACAAAAACTCTCTGTCCTATGAAAATCTTATCCTGAAGATGTTCCGGAACTTTATAAACATAACTTTTGTCAAAACCAAAATTTGTGTTTTCAACATAAACACCGACAGTTCCGATAAAGTCCACTTATTATCTCCTAATGAGGTAAAATTATATAGTATTTATCATCGATAAGTTCTTGTAAAGCAATACTTATCGGTTTTTCCTGTAAAATTATATCTTTTTCTTCGGCATTATAAGCTATTTGTCTTGCTCTTTTTGCGACACCAGTTACAAGTGCATATCTGTTTATTTCTTGCTTATCAAGAATTTTTTGAATATCCGGATTTAACATTTATTTCTCCTCATTTATTTTTTTATGTATATTTATTATTTTTATAGCTGACTCAACAGCTTCATCAAGCTTATTATTTACTATTATATAATCAAAGTCATCACTTTTCAAAATTTCTTTTTTAGCAATTTCGAGTCGTTTGATTATTTCATCTTTTTTTTCAGTGTTTCTGTTTACAAGCCTTTCCCTAAGCGTTTTCAATGATGGTGGCATAATGAAAATACTTACTGAATTTTCATAAAGTTTTCGTACTCTTTCTGCACCTATTACATCTATTTTTAAAATTACAATTTTGCCTTGAGATATTTTTTCATCTATAAAAAATTTCGGAGTTCCATAATAATAACTGTGATATTTTACATATTCAAGCATTTGATTGTTTTCAATGGCTTCTCGGAACTCTTGATCTGAAACAAAATAATAGTCTTTTCCGTTTTCTTCATTTTCTCTGGGTTTTCTCGTTGTAAAGGAAATTGAAGTAATTATATCTGAATCTCTTTTAATAAGTTCATCAATCAATGTATCTTTTCCGGAACCTGACGGGCCGGAAATAATGAGAGCAAATCCCTTCATGCTAATTGTCCTCCGATTTATTTAAAAATTCATCCTGTAAATCTTCAGGTTTCATGTATGAAAGAATTATATGTCCACTTTCGGCAATCACGACGCTTCCTGTCTTTCTGCCCTTTGTAGTATCAATAAGGAGTCCTTTTTCCTTTGCCTCGCTTATAATTCTCTTTATAGGCGCCGAATCAACAGACGTGATTGCTACTACTTTTTCTTTATTGACAAAATTGCCATATCCTACTTTTAATATCTGCACTTTTTCACCGTTATTCTACATTTTGAACTTGTTCTCTTATTTTCTCAAGTTCCGATTTCAAATTTACAACACTTGACACAATTTCAGAATCTTGTGTTTTGGAACCTATCGTATTTATTTCCCGATTCATTTCTTGAATCAAAAAGTCCATTTTTCTTCCAACAGGTTCAGATGATTTCAACATATTTTTAAGTTGATTTATATGTGAATCAAATCTCACAATTTCTTCATCAATACAAGCTCTGTCTGCTAAGATTCCCGCTTCGGTAATAAGTCTGTTTTCATCAACATCCACATTTTCAAGGAGTTCTGAAATTCTTTGTCTTAATTTATTTAAATTTTTCTCAAGTAAATCAGAAGAAGCATTTTTAATATTTTCAAATTCCAAATAAAGGGAATCAATCTTAGCAGAAAGGTCATCATATAACTTCTCGCCTTCAGACTCGCGCATCTGCCGGAGCGAAATTGCAGCACTTTCAATAGATGAAAGAATATCCGCCTTAAGATTTTCATCATCATTACCGGATAATTTAATACTAAAAACTTCCGGCAAATTGATTATATGAGAAAGCTTAATATTATTTTTCAAATTATATTTTTCTTCCAATTTTTCAATTGAATCAATATATTTTTCAACTATATTTTCGTTTAATGAAACATCAATATTGTCGCCTTTTTTATAATCAACCTTAATAAAACACTCAAACTTACCGCGACTAAAAGTTTGCGATATTTTCTTTCTTACGCTCTCTTCAATCTTGCTCAAGTTTGAAGGCATTTTTATATAAATCTCACAGTATCTGTGATTTACACTTTTAAGGTCTACACTTATATTATAATCTTCGCCTTGGTATTCAAACGAGCCGAAGCCTGTCATACTTTTTATCATCATTCACCGCCACTTGCCATCTCATATAAACTTTTCACTTGTTTTTTTGAAAGTTTAATATACTTACCGACCGGAATATTGTTAAGTTTCAAGTTTCCATATTTTATTCTTTCAAGTCTCAAAACATCAAAATCAAAATATTTCATCATTTTACGAACTTGTCTGTTTCTTCCCTCAAAAATAGTGATTTCAACAATGCTGATATTATTTTTGTAACTGATTAAAAAAGCAGTTGCAGGCAAGGTAATTCGATTGTCAATCATTATTCCTTCTTCAAGTTTTTTAAGAATTTTATATGTAACCTTACCTTTTACTGTTACTCTGTATGTTTTTTGTATATGAGATGAAGGTCTCATCATTAAGTTTGCAAAATCTCCGTCATTGGTAAAAAGCAACAAGCCTTCAGAATCTCGATCAAGTCTTCCTATAGGATAAACTCTGAGACTTAAATCCGAAATCAATTCTTTTACACATTTTCTGCCACTCTCATCGTTCATTGTAGTGATATAACCGGCAGGTTTATTAAGCGCAATATAAATCTTTTCTTTTTCGACAAAATTTAATTTTCTGCCATTATAAATAACTTTATCAAAAGAATTGACTTCGTCACCTTTTACTGCTTTCTTTCCGTTTAAAAATATATCTTCAGTTTCAATTAAACGATCGGCAGCACGTCTGGAAACATTTAAAACATCGGACAAAAATTTATTGATTCTCAATTTTTAACCTTTTCAATACAAATAACCACCCACAAATTTGTAGGCGGTTAATATCTTTTAAGTTAAGCCTTCTTATTTTTAGAAGCTTTAATTTTATCAAACATTTCGGGAACCAAGCTTACAAGTCTTTCGGTAGCATCATCAAATGCTGTTATCTGTTTCATTGTAACTTCTCCGTCTTTGATAATCAAAAATGCAATCGGAATAACGGTTACGCCGGCGCCACCGCCGCCGCCGAACAATTCTTTATCGGATTTAGTGGGAAAGTCGGATCCTCCGCTGGCAAATCCATAAGTAACCTTCGAAACCGGTAATAAAGTAATTCCATCATCGGTATGAACAGGTTCTCCGATAACTGTACTTACATCAACCATACTCTTAACATTTTCTATTGTTGTTGCGAGTAATGCAGCTGCTGAAGTGTCTTTCATAATAGCACCACCTATAATTAATTATTTTTTACAATTTGTTTTTTATTTTTTGTTTTGCTTTTATTTTTTATTTTATTTTTCAAATATTTTGAAGATGTTTTATTAAATACAGAAATACCGTAAATCATGAAAATCGAAATGAAATTAATCAATCTGAAGGAACAGACAAAGGCTCCGGTGAAATCATTTTTCTGAGTCAAAAAGTCAGGTGTTATGTTTATGTCATATTCACGAAGTTTAAAACTACTTGCGAGTTTACCGAAAAACGGATAAACAACCGAGCAAATTGCTCCATATTCTATAGCCCCTTTAGCAGCATCACTTGCGCAGCCATATGTAAAAATAAAGAATAATTTTTCGATAATAAACTTATTCTTGAATTTGTCGGGAAGCTTTGTTGTTTTTTCCAAAATATAGGAAAATAGTTCTGAAAGATCTTCTTTTGAAAAATCAGATTGAAGCTTCTCATATAAATCTTTAATCTTTTTAAAATCAATTTGCCTTATTTCGTAAACAAGTTCATCAATTTTTGAAGGATCTTCGCCAAGAATCTTTCTTTTATCTTTTCTCTCGTTAAAATCTTCGATTTGTTTTTCTTCGTCTTTTAATTGATCTTCAATTTTTGAAATTTCTTTTTTGTCTTTGTCAATAAATTTGTCTTTTAGCTTTTCAATAAGTTTTTTAAATTTTTTTCTTTTTTCTTCGGTAAATTGTTCGGGATAGATCTTTAAATTTAAAAAGCCGTATTGAACTCTAAATTTAAAGTCCTTTGGTTTCTCTTCATTTATCGAACATTTAAGTTTTACTTTGACGGACATAAGTAAAATTGTCGTAACCAAAATTAAGGCGATAATTATCAAAATGACGGCAATTATCCAACCGATAATTTTAAGAACTATCAATACCGTCACCTCTCAAAATAAATATTATTATAAACTATTGAGTATTATATCAAAAATCAATAGATTTTCCAAATGTTTTTTTATTCTTTCGTGTTATCGTCTTCCGGAATTTTTGGTAAATCTTTAAGACTTTGAATTGAAAAACATCTCAAAAAATTGTCTGTTACTCTGTAAATCAAAGGTCTTCCGGGCAAGTCCAGTCTTCCGCATTCTTCAATCAATCCTTTTTTTATTAAAGAATCAATCGAACCTGAGGAATCTACACCTCTTATTTCAGAAATAAATGCTCTGCTCACAGGTTGATTATATGCAACAATTGCAAGCACTTCATAGGCTGCATCCGAAAGTTTAACATTAAGATTCAAATTCAGAAAAGTTTTTACGGTTTCGGCATATTCCGGTTTAATTGTTAATTGAACTTGGTCTTCCAAAAAGATTAAGGTTAAAGCCCCTTTTTCATCTAAATCATCCTTTAAAAGATTTAAAAGCTTATAAATTTCAGCTGTATCTGTATCAAAAGTTTGAGCAAGTTTTGAAACACTGACAGGCTCTCCCGAAATAAATAAAATCGCTTCAATGGAGTTTAATATTTTATTTTTCACGTGCCACCTCTTTTGAATATCCTATTGAAAAATCAGAGTCTCGTCCGTCAATATGAATTTTATTATCGTGTGTAAGTTCAAGAATCGCCAAAAACGTTGCAATTATTTCAGACTTTGATTTAGATCCTGTTATAAAAGTTTTGAAATCAATTTTCCCGTTTTTATTTTTCAGCATATTTAAAATTTTTCTTATCATCTTGTTTACCGAAACAACTTTATGATGAACATAGTTATCAAAGGCTTCAATCTTTAACGGTTTGGCTCTGTCTGACAATTTATTTAAATAAACTGCGGTTTCATATAATTTTTCTGTGTCTAACGGTTGATTGTAATCAGAATCAACATCAAATTCAACTTTTTCACGAACAAGATAATTGAACCCGTCAGTTTGATTTTTCAGCTGTTCTGCTATTATTTTGCAGTCTCTGTATCTTATGAGTTCGCCCTTTAGTTCTTTTGTAAGAATTTCTGCTTCTTCGTCTTTTGGTAGCAAGGATACCGTTTTAATATATATAAGCCTCGCTGCCATCTCCAAAAAGTCTGCTGATATAATTTCTTTGTTTTCCTGCATCTGTGCTAAGTAACTTAGATATTGATCCACAATTTCCAAAATCGGGATATCAAGTATATCAACCTTTTTTTTTGATATGAAACTCAGCAACAGATCAAGAGGTCCTTCAAATGCCTCCGTTTTATATTCTAATTTATCCATACTCATTTTAAAATCAAGGTAATTATAAATTCAAAAAATTTATGAATACCGCTTGTTAAAAAATTTAACGGAAGCGAAATTGCTCCGGAAAAGATCAAAATCAGAAAAACGATATTCAATATCCTTTGATTTTTTTCAAAAAAAGAAGCTAAATTGCTCGGTAAAAACAGATTTAGTATATCGTAACCGTCATAGGGCGGTATCGGTATAAGGTTGAACAGCGCTATAAATATGTTTATTCTTGCGGCATAGATACAGAAGATGATAATTGCGGCAACAACGTTTGAAGAACTGTTACTCATAAGTGTTTGCAACAGAGTTTGAATGAAAATTAATACAAAAGCAAAGATAAAATTTATTCCGGGACCCGCAAAAGCAACTTTTGCCATATCTTTTTTTCTGTCTTTATAATATCTCGGATCAATCGGGCATGGTTTTCCCCAACCAAAGCCAATAAGTATAATTGCAACAGCTCCGATAGGATCAATATGTTTAAGTGGATTTATCGTAAGTCTGCCCATTAATTTGGGAGTCGGATCACCCAATTTGTAAGAAGTGTATGCATGGGCGAATTCGTGTATCGGTATCACAATGAACACGACAAACAATGCTGCCAAAAATGACATTAATATATATGTCAAATCTCCGGTTCTTATGGCATTTAATATCATTTTATCTCCTTTTTATTTCAGCAAATCTTGTGTTTTCAAACAAATCTTTCTTGATTTCAACATTATCAAAAATATCTTTTATTTTATCGTCATCTATTTCCAAAAACATTTTCCCGTCTTTTTTTAATTTTAAAATCCAATTTGAACTAAAATTTCTATAAAAATCAAGACCGTCTTCTCCTCCGTCAAGAGCAATTTCAGGTTCATATTTTACAGATAAATCTAATTTTTCTAATTCTGAAGTTTTAATATAGGGCGGATTTGAAACAATTATATCAAATTCTCCATCGGAAAACTTATTATAACATTTTAGTACATCATCTAAATATAAAGTTACATTACCGGCGGATAAATCATTTTTATTTTTATTCAAATAGAAATAAGCTTTTTCATCTTTTTCTATCATATGCACAAAAACATCTCTGTTCTTTTTGGCTAAACTGATACCGATACAACCACTTCCGGCACAGAGTTCTAAAATTTTTATATTTGATTTCCCCTGAGATTTAAGTTCATTTATGTAATCGCAGATCATATAAACCAATTCTTCGGTTTCAATTCTCGGAATCAAAACTCCGGGGCCGACAGAAAATCTAAAATCACAAAAATATGTATTTCCGATAACATAGGCAAGCGGGATGCCGGATTTTAATTTTATAAGTCTCTGTTTTATTATATCAAAAATTTCATTATCGATTAGTTTATCATTTTCCAAAAGATACTGAGTCTTTGTTAAATCTAAAGTATCAGATATCAAATAAAAAGAAAGTCTGTCATCGTTTAATTCTTTCTTTACGTAATCCTTAATCGTTTTCAGCGGAATTTTCATTTAATTCGATAGTCCTTTTAAGTGCTGCGATTGCTACTTCAATCATAGAATCATCCGGTTCTGCTGTGGTAATTCTCTGTATCCAGAGCCCGGGTTTAACAAGTGCATCCAATACTTTACTTTTATGCTGCGCAGATAATTTTAATACATCGTATCCTATTCCCGTAACAAGCGGTATAAGCAATAATTTTATAAATACCCAAAGAATCCTGTGTGTATTCAGAGAAGGGAAAATCAGCAGTGTAGCAGTTGAAACAATCATACTGATAATTAAAATAATAAATAAAAAGCTTGTTCCGCATCTTGGATGGAAACGAGACTGTTTTCTTACATTTTCAACAGTAAGTTCCTCGCCTTTTTCAAGACAAAATATACTTTTATGTTCCGCTCCATGATAGGAAAACACCCTTTTTATCTCTTTTTGTTTCGATACAAGCTTCAAATAAATCAAAAATATAATAATT
>QWCB01002482.1_pt1 | contig 15357 bp, 9 predicted proteins | sample 1972511 | NCBI WGS metagenome assembly QWCB01 (sample SAMN09866719, study PRJNA288562) | Human gut metagenome isolate term5_stool, whole genome shotgun sequencing... | isolation source: gut | host: Homo sapiens | place: USA: California
TGTCCGCACCGGCGCAAATGCGCTCGGCGTGCAGCTGGGTAACGGCTGGTACTGCGGGCGTATCGGCTCCTACGGCGGCACGGCGCCTGCCTTTATCGGCAAGCTGGTCGTCACTTTTGCGGACGGATCGACCGTCTGCGTTGTCAGCGACAGCAACTGGAGCGCCTATACGAACGGTCCTGTGCTGGAAAACGATCTGTTTGACGGGGAGACTTACGACGCCCGGCGTCTGCCGACGGGGTGGTCGGATGCCGGCTTTGACGGGGCAGGCTGGACGCCTGTCCGCGTGACCTCGGCGCGCGCGCTGGGAATAGGGAAGATTATTGCCCAATTTGCAGGCAATATCAAGGTCATGGACAGCGTGCAGGCGGTTTCGGTCAGTCAGATCGCGGATAAGACCTACATCTATGATTTCGGGCAGAATCTGTCCGGCGTGGCATCGCTCACGCTCACGGGTGGGGCGGGGCAGACGGTAAAACTCCGCTTTGCCGAAATGCTCAATGACGCCAGCGGAACCGGAGACGGCAGGGAGGGGACGCTGTACACGCAGAACCTGCGCTCTGCCAAGAATACGGATGTGTATATTCTCCGCGGGGATGCCGAGGGGGAGACATGGTATCCGACGCTGACATACCGGGGGTTCCGCTACGTTGAAATATCCGGCATTGCGGAGCCGCTGCCGACCGGGGCGGTGACAGCCCGCGTACTGTACACCGAAATGGAGGATACGGGCAGCTTTGACTGCTCAGCGGCGCTGATAAATCAGCTGTGGTCCAATACCTATTGGGGACAGCGCGGCAATTTCCTGTCGGTGCCCACAGACTGCCCGCAACGCGACGAACGCATGGGCTGGTCGGGCGACGCGCAGATATTCTGCGGAACGGCGGCGTACAACATGGATGTGCGGCAGTTCTTCGTGCAGTATGTCATGGCACTGAACGACTGTCAACTGGACAACGGCGCGTATACCGATGTGGCTCCCGGCAATCAGCGTGCCGCCTACACCGGCGCCGGACACAACGCATGGGCTGACGCAGGTATCATCATTCCCTACACCATGGGTATCCGCTACGGCGATACCGGACTTGCCGAGACCTATTGGCAGAACATGGATAAGTACATCCGCTACCTTGTGCGGGATGCGGGACGGAACGGCATCCGCAACACGCAGGCTATGTACGGAGACTGGCTCTCCATCGGTGAGTCCACGCCGCTGGCGGTCTGTGACACTGCCTGGTGCGTTTATGTCTGCGACCTGATGGCGGAGATGGCGGGTTGGTTCGGCAAGGACGCGGATGCGGCACGGTATGCCGGGTATGCGGAATCCTTCCGCAGTGCGTGGTGCGCCGCATTCCTGCGGGAGGACGGTACCACCGTCTGCGGCACCCAGACCTCCTATGCGCTGGCGCTTGCCTTCGGGATCATCCCGGAGGATCTGCGCGCGGCATCGGCGGCGCAGCTTGCCATGAACATTGCCGATCACGGCTGGAAGCTGACCACAGGCTTTATGGGTGTGTCCTTCCTGCTGCCGGTTCTGACCGAGTACGGCTATACCGATGTTGCGTATAAGCTGTTGGAGCAGGAGGCGTACCCCTCCTGGATATACCCGATCCTGCAGGGTGCCACGACCATTTGGGAACGCTGGAATTCCTACACCGTGGAGTCCGGCTTCGGCGATGCGGGCATGAATTCCTTCAACCACTACTCATATGGCTCTGTCATGGAGTGGGTATACAGTACCCTGCTCGGCATTTCGGACGACGGCACGACCTCTGCGTACCGGCACTTTGTGCTGAAGCCCACCCCTGGTGGCAGTCTGACGTATGCGTCAGGCAGCTTTGCTTCCCCATACGGGACTGTGCAGTCCGGCTGGCGATTGGAGAACGGAAACCTGGTCTACACGTGCACGGTGCCTGCAAACACGACAGCCACGCTGTACCTGCCCGGTGCGCGCGGTGCGACCGTGCTGGAGTCCGGGCGTGCATTGGACGGAGCCCCCGGTGTGACTGTGCGCGGGTATGAAAACGGGCGGCATATTCTGGAACTTGTGTCCGGCACCTATACCTTCATGTTGCCGGTGCAGGACGCAACGGGGGCGGCGTGCAGGCTGCGGATCAGCAATCCGGACGGTATCCGCGCCACGGTCCTGCTGGACGGAAAGCCGTTGCAGAGCGGAGCAAATCTGATTCCCGGCGGCACGCACACGCTGTCGGTTGTCTGTGAGGAGGAGGCGTATGCCTTTGCCTATGCAGGCGGCGATGTGTTTTTCGCTTCCGCCGAAGCGACGCTGCAGCTCTCCGGCGATACGGATATCGCATTGCATTTCGGCAGCCGCGGGACGGGGAGCGGCACATCGGCACTGACGGTTTCCGCGCCGGGCTGTACGCAGGCGTTTGTCAACGGGCAGGCTGTTTCGCTCCCGCACACCGTGCGCGGCGGGGCAGGGGAGACGGTTACGGTCGAGCTGCTGCCGCCTGCGGGTTATCGTTTCGCCGGTTGGGATGACGGTACGACAACCTACCCCGCTGTCTTTACGTTGGGCGGGGCGGACCGCACCGTGACTGCCCGGCTCGAGCGCCTTCCCATGCTGGACAGCCTCCTTGCGGGTATCGTTGCCACCGGCAACGACACCGCGCTGTCTACCTCCGACTGGAATCTCGGTAATCTTACCGATGGCGTTACGGTCGGAACCGGGTATTCCACCGCCGAGAACTATACTTCGCCGACATTGAAGCGTCCGGTTTATCTGGATTTTGCGCTTCCCGGACCGGTCTACGCCGACCGTGTTGTGCTGTGGCCCCGCACGGATGCCGAGTCAATGAGCGGCGGCTCACATGCCTTCCCGCAGGATTTCACGGTTGCCGTCCGACCGGAAGGAACGGCGGACTACGTAACGGTTGCGGCATACACCGACCTGCAGGACAGAAGCCAGCCGTTCACCGTGGACTTTGCCGGGCGAACCGTGACGCACATCCGGATCACCGTGACCAAAACAGCCGCGCGTTTGACGCCGCAGGACAGCATCTATCGCGTTCAGTTCGCGGAGATACAGGCGTTCGACACCCGTAGCGGCGCCTGCGTAACTCCGCTCTCCGGCATTGCCGTGCAGAGCATCGGCACCGCGGAAGCGCCTGCCTTTGCGGCTTCCGTGATGCCTGCCGATGCGTACAGTACCGCCGTCACTTGGCTTGTGCTGGATGCGGACGGAAAGCCGGCTGCCGACGTGACCGCCACGATGCGGGACGGCATTCTCTACCTCCGCGGCGCGCACACCGGAACGCCATATGTTATCCTCGCAGTTGCCGCAGACGGCTCCGGTGCGCGTGGCAGCCTTAACTGGACTGCCTGAGAGTATATGCCCCGATCGGCAGCTTCCGGATTCCATTGACAATACGCCGGGACTGTGCTATAATGTGGGCAAGCGCACAGACGGAGGGAGGCGAAGCCGTGAATATGCCTGATTCCGATATCCGGATCCTGTATGAGGACAGTGAAATCCTGCTTGTACAAAAACCTGCCGGTATGCCGTCTCAACCTGATCCGTGCGGTCAGCCCGACCTGCTTACGGTGCTGGCTCGGCGAACGCCTGTATGGCTGGTTCATCGGCTGGATACGCCGACCGGTGGTGTGATGGTCTTTGCCCGCACGCCGCACGCGGCGGCTGCCCTGTCCCGCACGGTGCAGGATCATGAGCGGTTTGTCAAGGAGTACCTCTGCGTTCTGCCGGCGGCTCCGCAGGAGCCGGAAGGCGTACTGACAGATTGGCTGTATCATGACAGCCGGCGCAACCGGACATATCCCGTTGCACCGCCCCGCGAGGGAAGCACACCCCGGAAGGGCGTGCGGGAGGCACGTCTTGCCTACCGCACGATCGGGATCGCTCCGGACGGAACCGCGCTGGTTCTTGCACGCCTGTATACCGGGCGGACGCATCAGATACGCGCGCAGTTCGCATCGCGCGGTCTGCCGTTGCTGGGCGACGGCAAGTACGGCTCACATAGCAAACTGCCAAACATTGCGCTGTGGGCTGTGCGCCTGACTGTCCCGCATCCGACAGACGGGCATCCGGTCTGCGCGACTTGCCTGCCAACGGGCGAGCCGTGGTCACGGTTTGACCTGCCAAAGGGGCAGATGCAAAACCCAAAGAACACCCCAAACGACAGCGTTACGGAACCGCTGATTTGAGGCAGTGCGGAAAGCATACTGCCGGAGCAATCAGCACTTCCAAGAGAAAAAAGGAGAGTATGCAATGCCTTTTCCGAAGGATTTTTTGTGGGGCTGTGCCACCAGTGCCGGCCAAATCGAGGGGGGCGCGTTCGAGGACGGACGCACAGCCTCCATCTGGGACACCTTTGCGGCAAAACCGGGCAAAACGTTCGGGGGCGAGACTCCGACGGTTGCCTGCGACAGCTACCATAAGTTTGACCGCGACCTGCGCAACATGAAGGCATTGGGACTCAATGCCTACCGGATGTCCATTTCGTGGTCGCGCGTCCTGCCGGACGGGACGGGACAACTTAACCAAAAGGGTATGGACTATTACCGCCGTTGCTTTGAGCAGCTGAATGAAGCCGGGATCACCCCCGCCGTCACGCTGTACCACTGGGATCTGCCGCAGGTGCTGGAGGATAAGGGCGGTTGGGTAAACCGGGACTCCATCGAGTGGTTCGGCGAGTATGCCGAAAAGATGTTCCGCGCCTTCGGGGACGTTGTGCCTATGTGGGCGACCATCAACGAACCGATTGCAACCTACGTCGGCTACGCGCTTGGTGCTTTTGCACCGGGACACACCAACGAGGTGTGGGGCAACCAGGCAAGACACAATATTCTGGTAGCGCATGGTAAGGGCGTTGAGGCGTTCCGTGCCGTCAGACCTAAGAACTCCAGGATCGGTGTGGTCATCGACATCTGGAAGCGTCATGCGCTGACTGAATCGCAGGCGGATCACGATCTGATGGTGGATCAGGACGAGCGCAACTGGAAATTCTACTGTGATCCCATTCTTGCCGGTCACTACTCCGATTACCTGCTGTCCCACCTGGAGGCGGAAGGCACGCTTATGAAGATGGAGCCGCACGACTTTGAACTGACTGCTCAGCCGCTGGATTTCTTCGGACTGAATGTCTACAACCGCGTGGTGGTCACGACGGACAGACAGGCGGAAATGGACTTCTCGCAGGGCGGAAACTTCATGAACAATGCCGCCGAATACTATCCGAAAGCGGTGTACGATGCGATACACCTGCTGCACGATCTCTACGACATCCGGTGCCCGATCTATATTACCGAGAACGGCACCTATGCCACCGGCGAGGAACCGGTCGGCGAGGACGGCATCATCTGCGACAGTGACCGCATCCGCTATATCGGCGGATTCCTGGAGTGGCTGGAAAAAGCCATCGACGAGGGTTTTGACGTGCGCGGATACTTCCTTTGGTCTCTGATGGACAATTTTGAGTGGTCTGCCGCCTACAACTACAGGTTCGGCATTACCAAAACTGCTTTCGATACGCCCGACATGGATCTGATATGGAAGCAGTCGGCATACTTTTACCGTGATTTCATTCGCCGTGCGCGGGGCAACGCGTAAGAGTTTCCCCTTCGGCGTAAAAAAACAGGAGGCACGATTATGAAGCGCAAGGATTCCTTTATGCTCGGTTCGTTCAACATCTGCTCCGCCCATTTTCAGGAAAAGCGGTACACGGACAAGAATCTGCGCCTGATTGCCGGCAAGATACGCGAAAGCGGCGCGGACGTTGTGGCGTTGCAGGAGGTGGATCGGGGCGCGAAGCGCTCAAAGGGCGTGGATATGCCCGACCGCCTTTCGGAGATGTCCGGACTGCATCACCATTACTTCATCAAGATACGGGATTTTGAAGGTGGCGAATACGGGACTGCCATCCTGTCACGCTTCCCCATCCATGAGGCGGCGACTTTGCAATACCCGGTCAAAGTGGCAACGCAGGGAACGTCCTGCGGGTATGTCGTGCTGGACGTGAACGGCTGGCTCGTGACCGTGTTCAATACGCATCTTTCGGTGGAGAGCGAGGACGCAAACACCGAAACGCTGGACTGCCTGCGGGACATTCTGCGCAAGCGGCTGGAGGAACACCCGGAAGGGTTTGCCTGCTGCGGCGACTTCAATACCCTGCCGGACAAGGTGGAGGAGCATATCCCCTTTGCGGCACCGGTTCAGCACGACCTGATTACATACTCTGACAGATCTGCCATTGATAATATTCTGTGTGCCGGTGAGGTGCGGGCGGAGGATGTGCGCGTGTTCGACACGCAGTACGACAACAGCTCGGATCACCATATGCTGCTGGCACAGATATATCGGGCATGAGATGGCAAACGAAAGGAAACATATACACCGCATGAACAACGAAAAACAGGCACAGGACATACTCCGCGGCAATGCCGTGGTCGGACAGTCGGGCGGTCCCACCGCCGCTATCAACGCAACGCTGGCTGGCGTCATCCGGGGCGTGACAGACCTGCGGCGCGGGCGGGGGGAATGCCCCATCCGGCATCTTTACGGAATGAAGAACGGAGTGGACGGACTTTTGCGCGGCGAGTTGATCGACCTCGACCTCCTGTTTGACCCTGCCGTTGTCGGCTCCGAGGAAAACCTTGATACCCTGACTTTGACTCCCTCCTCGGCGCTCGGCTCCTGCCGGCGCCGCCTGCCGGCGCCCGGTGCACCCGATGAGGACGCCGTGATGGGTCAGCTGCTCCGCATCCTGCGGGAGCACGACATCCGCTACTTCTTCTACATAGGCGGAAACGATTCGATGGATACCGTTGCCAAGCTGTCGGCATATGCAGAGGCACACGGGTATGAGATGCGCGTCATCGGGGTGCCCAAGACGATTGACAACGACCTGGAGGGAACCGACCATACGCCCGGCTACGGCTCTGCCGCCAAGTATATTGCCGTCACCGTGCAGGAGATCCTGCGGGATACGGCCGTGTATACCGCACCGGCTGTCACCGTGGTGGAGATCATGGGGCGCGGCGCCGGCTGGCTGACTGCCGCCGCATCGCTCGGACGGCGCGTCATGGACAGCGAGCCGGACCTCGTGTACCTGCCGGAGCGCCCGTTCCGGTTTGAGGAGTTCTATGAGGATGTTGCCGATGCGCTGCAAAAGCACCCCAATGTTGTGGTGGCGGTGTCTGAAGGGCTCAAGCTCCCGGACGGACGGTATGTCGGCGAGTCGGCGCAGAGCGGCTCGGTCGATGCGTTCGGACACAAATATCTCGCCGGGACAGGCAAGGCATTGGAGCTGGCGGTTCGGGAGAAATTCGGGTGCAAGGTGCGTTCGGTGGAGCTGAACCTGCCGCAGCGCTGTGCCGCGCATCTGGCATCGGCGCAGGACATCGAGGAGTCGCTTGCAGTCGGCGCCGCCGCAGTACGCGCCGCCGTTGCGGGTATCAGCCGGGTGATGATGACTATCCGGCGCACCTCCGACCAGCCGTATGCCTATGCCATTGACCATGCGGATATTTTTGCGGTTGCCAACCGCACCCGCGCCGTGCCGGATGCGTATATAAACCGACGCGGCAACCGCGTGACGGACGCATGCCTGGATTACCTTCTGCCGCTTATACGGGGCGAACGGTATCCGATCTATGAGAACGGACTGCCGCGGCACATGATCCTTTGATGCGGATGCACGGGAAAATGGAAGGCTGAAATTGATTTTCAGACAGGAAGTTTTGTGCTTTGGTGAGAAAGGAATGGTCATAAAGATGCAGAATCAGGTGATTGACCGGCGGGTTGAGGAAATCCTGTCCGGTATGACGGTCGAGGACAAGGTCGGACAGCTGTTTATTGTACGCCGCCCGCAGGACGACGGGGTGGCGATGGACGCGCTCCGGCGCTACCGACTCGGCGGTTTTACACTGTACGCCTGTGATTTTGAGAACCGCACGCCGGAATCGGTGCGCGCTCTGCTGGCGTCCTACCGGGAGGCGGCGACCGTGGCGCCCTTTATCGCCGCTGACGAGGAGGGCGGACGGGTTGTCAGGGCAAGCAAGTATCCGCAGTTCAGGGATCTGCCGTTCCCCGCGCCGCGCGACCTGTTTGCCGCCGGAGGGTATGCCGCCGTGGAGACGGATACACGCGAGAAGGCTGCGTTCCTGCTGGATCTGGGCGTCAACTTCAATTACGCGCCTGTGTGTGATATGTCCGGCAATCCCGATACCTTCATTTACGATCGCACCTTTGGCAATGACCCGACAGCGACCGCGCGGTATGTGGACACGGTTGTGCGCACCATGAATGCCTGCGGGCTGGTGGGCAGCATCAAGCACTTTCCGGGTTACGGCGACAATGTCGATACGCACACCGGCATCGCGCATGATGACAGGAGCCGGGAGACCTTCCTGACACGCGATCTGGCGCCCTTCCGGGCGGGGATCGCGGCAGGTGCGCCGATTGTTATGGTAGCGCACAATATCGTTTCCTGCATGGATCCCGATTGCCCCGCCTCCCTGTCGCCGGCGGTGCATAGTCTGCTTCGGGAGGAGCTGGGATTTGAGGGATTGATTATTACGGATTCGCTGGATATGGGCGCCATTACGCAGTACACGCATGACCGCGCTTCGGCGGTACAGGCGGTGCTGGCAGGGAACGACCTGCTCTGCTGTTCCACCTACGAACGGCAGGTGCCCGCTGTACTGGATGCCATCGCGGACGGCACGATCCCGCTTGCGCGCATTGAGCAGTCCGTCCGCCGCGTGCTGGCATTGAAGCTGCGCATGGGGATTACCCGCTGACCGGAAGCCGAGAACCTAAAAGAACAGGATACCGCCTGGTTACGTACCACCCGGCGGTATCCTGTTCTGTATTTGCGGCGCTTACTCTCCCTCGTCGCCTGTCCTGCTGTCGTAGGTGTCCAGGAAAGAATGCTTCCTGCCATCCTGCTTGTAGGCAAGCACGGCGTCCAGTCCTACGTTTTCCATGCTCCGGAAAATCAGCTGTTCCACCTGAGGATTTGTCTTTTTGAGCATCCGGATAAGCTCTTTGGTTTCCTGCCTTTTGGAGTGATTCTGTCCGTTGTTGCAGGTCGTGCAGGTGTCGGTAAAGCGGCAGGCGCACTGGATGAAGTGCAGTCCGTTGTAATCGCGCCACGCCTTGATGTTGTCCTCCCGGATGAAGTACAGCGGACGGATCAGCTCCATGCCCGGAAAATTCCGGCTGTGCAGCTTTGGCATCATGGTCTGGAGCTGTCCGCTGTACAGCATCCCCATGAGATTGGTTTCAATTACATCGTCAAAGTGATGCCCCAGAGCAATCTTGTTGCATCCCAGCTTTTGCGCGTAGCCATAGAGGTACCCCCGGCGCATCCGGGCGCACAGGTAGCAGGGGGATTTCTCCACATTGTAAACCGACTCGAAAATGTTGGATTCAAAGACGGTGATAGGAATTCCCAGAAGGCGCGCATTGTCCTCAATGATGCGGCGGTTTTCCGGGTTGTAGCCGGGATCCATGACCACATACCGCACATCAAACGAAACCGGGCTGTAACGCTTTAATTCCTGAAACAGCTTCGCCATGAGCATGGAATCCTTGCCGCCGGAAATGCATACGGCGACGCGGTCTCCTTCGTTGACAAGGCGATATGCCTTGAGCGCCTTGGTAAACTGGCTCATAAGCGGTGTGCGGAACTTCTTGCGCAGACTCTGCTCTACACGTGCGCGTACTTCCTCTTCCTGCTTGTCCTGCAGATCGGCACGGAGCCACGCGAGATATCCGCCCCGCAGGCTGTATGCTTCGTAACCGCGCGCTTCCAGCGCCTCGGCGACATCAAGGCTGACGATACCGTGCGCACACAGGATCACGAGCGGTCGGGAGCGGTCGGTGGGGGGTGTTCAACAGTTCCTCCGCCGTTGAGCCGTATGAGTCAGGGATTGTCCCGTAAGCGCGTTCCCGCTCACTGCGGATGTCGTATACGATGTAGCGCCCGGGATCGGCACGCAACTGTTCGGCTGTGATTTCCATAAGCTGTTTCCTTACATACACGGATTGGGATTACACGGTGGATGCCGGAGCATCCGTTACCCGGGGGCAAGGATGCCTCGTCGAGGTAGACTGCCGGACAAAAAGCCCACCGCAATCCGTTTGAATCGCGGTGGGCTTTTTGGTGGACCTGGAGGGATTCGAACCCTTGACCTCTGCGTTGCGAACGCAGCGCTCTCCCAACTGAGCTACAAGCCCGTCCCGTCACACAGCAGAATCCGCAGCAACGCGCTCCTGCCAACGGCGTTATTATAGCACAGTTTCCCCGGCTTGTCAAGGGCTTTGCAAAAAAATCCCGGGCGGTGGCACTACAGCTTTGCTTCCCAACGACCGCAGAAGGGATCAACAGGCGATACACCAACGAAGGGGGCGCGCCCGGTCAGCTTGTCCATGAGTGCGCGGATGACGGTCTCATTGCCTGCATAGCAGTTGATATAGGTGCGGACGAGCGGCACATCTATGAGGTGGTAGGGATTTTCGAGTGAAATGAAGACTGTCGGAATTGTATGGGTGTACACCGGGACATTCACGCCCATCGGGTTCTGCCAGGTGATGCGCACAACGGTCTGATTGGAGCGCGTTGCCAGCGAGGCTGCATAGAGGATCAGATCATAGCGCTCGGTCATTTCCCGGACAGGCGTCATCATGCCTTCAAATCCGGCTGGCGGTTGGAAGACGGTCACGGAAAAGCCCTCCGCCTCCAGGGCGTGTTGCAGGCGCAGATTTTGCGAATCGTCATTCTGAAAGACGGTGGCGCCGTCCTGCCGGTTATCCAGCGGCACGAACAGGACACGCGGGTATTTTTGCGGCGTCAGCGGCAGGACGCCGGGCTCCTGCTTGACCAGTGTGATGGATTCCGCCGCGCACTCCGCCGCCCAACGCCGGAAATCCGGACAGGCAACCACCGAACGCGCGGTCGCCTCCGGCGGCACAAAGCTGCCCGCCGTCTGCGCCCGGTGCAGTCCCAGGGACGCCTTGAGCGCCAGAATGCGTGTGACAGCCATGTCCAGGCGTTCCGGTGTGATGATGCCGTCCCGGAAACCCTGCTCCATGTAGCCGATATCCTCCTCTGTGTCCTTGGTGAAAAGGAACATATCGCATCCGGCGGCAATGGCGGCTGGAACCAGCACGTGGCGCGGCAGGTAGACTGCCAGCCCTGCCATGGTTGAGGCGTCGGTGACGATCAGACCGTCAAAGCCGAGCCGGTCGCGCAGAAGTGTGGTCACGATGTCATAGCTGACGGTTGCGGGCAGAATATCCCGATCCGGAATTCCGGGATGCATCCGGCGGCTCCATGCCGGGAACAGGATGTGCCCGACCATGACGGATCTGACGCCTGCCCGGATTGCCCGGCGATATATCTGCCCGTAGGTTCTGTCCCAGTCCTCAACGGACAGGCTGTTGACGGACGGTGCAATATGCTGGTCGCGCTCGTCCTGCCCGTCACCGGGGAAGTGCTTGACGGCGGCGGCAAGTCCGTGCTTCTGCACCTCGGCAATGTATGCCTCTGCCATTTCGCCGACGGTGCCGGGATCGGATCCGAAGGTGCGCGTGTTGGTGATGGGGTTGCGCCAGTTGGTATCAATGTCTGCGACCGGCGCGAACGCCCAGTTGATGCCGGCGGCGGCTCCCTCCGCTCCGCAGACGGCGCCGAGTCGCCGTGCCCATTCCGCCCTTCCGCGCGGTGCGGCGGCAAGCTGCATGGGACGCCCCAGTTGTGTCCCGTCGGTCAGCGCACCGCTCCCGCCTGCCTCCAGGTTTGCCGCAATCAGCAACGGGATCGCCGAGCAGGATTGCAGGATATCTACTACCCTTCGGCAGGCAGCCAGCGGCATGGGACGGCACATGATGCCGCCCGGACGGATGTCCCCGGCAATACGCTCGAGGGCGGGCTGGTCGTCGCTGTAGGTCACAAGGCAGAAGAGCTGTCGGAGCTTGTCCTCCGTGCGCATGCCGTGCAGGGTCTCCTCGACCCAAACGACTCCTGCCTCGTCCAGATGAAAGGGGGCACCGGTCAGGCGGGTAATATCAAACGGGCGGCTGTCGCCGGAATTCGGCGACAGATTAGCCGGACGGTCGGAGGATACGCGGGCAGTTGTGTTCATGTGGAGGTCTCCTTTTTGGGGATGTGCTGCCTGTAACGGCGCATGGTCAGAATATCCGTGATGATGCCCTCGTTGTTCAGGTGGATCAGGAACAGCACCAGAATGCCTGCTTCAATGACCTTGTATACATCCGATGTGAAGGCGGCAATTGTAAAGCTGAGCTGTCCGAACCCGATCTGGATGAATTCGTAACCGATACAGCCAAGCAGGATAGCCAGCTGTTTGTTGCAGAATTTCACAATGAATCCGGAGAAAAACAGCGGGAGAAAGCAGGCGAACATGGAGGCGATGGTGGAAAAGTTGATGGTGGGGGTGGTGCCGTTGGTGGCGCAGAGACTGACAGCCCCCGCCGCACCGAACAGCGCGCCGGACAGCGTGTAGCATCCGAGTGCATTTGCCCGCTCCCGCACGCCGGTGTTGACGGCAATACGCTGACCGGTCTGGAGCGCACGGTAATCGTAGCCGAACCGCGTGTAGTGGAACAGTAACACCATGAGTATGAGCGCTACGCCACCCAGTGCCAGCATGGCGGGCATATTGACGGAAAAGCGATAGTATGACGCATCGGTTCCGAAGCCGACCGGGCGGCAACCGTCCGTGATGATGGCGACAATGCCTTCCAGCACCAGCGTCATGCCCAAACCGATGATCATGGGCGGCAGACGCAGAAGAATATACAGCAACCCGGAAACGCAACCCGCCGCGGCACCGGTCGGGATGCTGATGAGCAGCATCCCCCAAGGACCCCAGCCGTTGCCGTAGGCAATCAGAGCGCCGCAGACGCTGCCCAGCAGCATGACGGCTCCCGTGGAGAAGTCAAACCGTCCGGTGTGCATATTGATCGACACGCCGAAGGACAGAAGCAGCACGTATGTCAGCCCCCGGACAAACAGCCGTAGGGAGGACACGCCGGTCAGCAGGGAAGTGCCTGCCAGTGCGCACGCCAGTGCCATGACCGCCCAGCACAGCGCGGGAATGACCAGCATTCCCGCGCCGCGCCGGAGCCACGACTGTCCGTGCCGGGAGGAGTTGCCTGTATGGGCAGTGCTCATGAACCAGCCTCCCCTGTGGCAGCGTGGACGGCATCCCGAATGGCGCGTGCGCCGTCGAAGTCTGAGCCGCACAGTCGAACCAACTCCGCATAGCTTTTCGCTTTATAGGCACGGATGACTGCCGCATCGTAGCAGTACCCTCTGTCCGGGCTGTCGGATGCCAGCATGGTTTCCAGCTCTGCCCGGCTCGTTGCGACCCAGTAGTTCATGCCGATGCGCGGAGCATTGCCGTCCGCATCGGTCAGGCGTTTGCCGTCCAGTGCAGCCAGCATGAGTATCAGTCCCGGCGCCATGGCAGAGGCGTACTTGCCGCAGTCGTAGGTGTAGCCGAGGTCGAAGCATTCGGCGTATTCCGCCGTGATGGCGTCCACGCCGCCCGACATGAAGGAGCCTATCTTGCCGTTTGCGGAGGTGATACCGTAGGCAATGCGGGAGACAACATCCCCGGCACCGACCGACAGGATGCAGGTCCCGCCCGCTTCCATGCTGTTGGTCAGCTTGGTGGTGAAGGCATCGTCAAACGTGAAGCCGTCCATATACCCCGTGATGCGGAAGGTATCGCTCCGGAACTTCGCCGGATCCACACCGGTTCCTGCTACCTTGGCGGTCAGCGCGGCACGGTCGCGGACGCCGTCATAGGAAGTGCCCTCCTGCTCGCACAGCCGTGTCAGGATGCCGGCAAGGCGCTGAATGTGCATATCGGCGCCGTATGCGGTTGCGCCCCCGAACACGGTAAAGGCGGTCTGCTGCTTTTTTTCAACGAAAAACTTTGCCATATCGTAGCCGGCTTGAAATTCCGTGTCGGAACCCGGCGCGACCGAACCCAGAAAATACGGGTTGTTCTTTACCTGCGCGTACTGCTCATCGGTCGGCTGTCCGGTGGGATAGACAATATACATCTTCTTGGTTGCCGCAGCCTGAATGGAGGCGACCAGGTCATCGTCCGAGAACAGCAGGATCCCCCGGTAGCCCTTGGAGGCGTAGGTGTTGATGGCGGAAACCTCCGCGGAGGAGGAGTTGGTGGTGGTGAAATCTACCGAAAAGCCCAGTTCGTCGCCCATGGCGCGCAGGTACTTCTCCCAGGCTTTCGCCTCGCCTGATGTGTCATCCTCGCGCAGGACGCCGATACGGATTTTCTCCCCGCCGTCCCCTCCGCATGAGGACAGGCACAAAAGCGGCGCCGCGGAGAGAAGCAGGACGCAGATCGTGAGGCAGAGAGCCTGTGTCAGTCTTTTTTTCATGGTGGTATTCCTTTCTGATTCTTGATTTATCCGGAGATTCCGGCGGCGGGCACCGCTTACCGTTCCAGCATGGTCTGCCTTCTCCCCAGAGAAAACAGGAACACGACCGTCACGAACAGCACGCCCTTGACAATTTGCAGATACCAGCTTCCGGTCACGAAAATGTTCATCAGCGCATCCAGAAACGCCATGGAGAAGGCACCCAGCAGGGCGGCGTACATACGCGAACGGGGACCGCCGTTCATGTTCATGCCGCCGAACACCAGCGCGATCAGCATATTCATGCCCACGGAGGAGCCCGATGAGGCAGAGAGCGTAGGCGTCTGCACAATCAGCAGCAGCGATGCCAGTCCGATACCGATGCCCGCCAGTGCGAAGGAAGCGACCGTCAGCCGCTTGGCGCGGATGCCGGACAGCCGTGCGCAGATCGGGTTGCCTCCGAGGAAACGCTGCCGACGTCCCAGCGGGCGCAGGTAGAACAGCACACAGCAGAAAAGTTCAAACAGCACCATGACAAGGAGGTAAAACCATGTCCTGTTCAGGTGCGCCGTCATGGCGGCGGGCAGAATGACGGCAGAATTCTGCCCAAAGGAGGTAATCATCAGCGTGGCGGCGGCGCTGTATACATTCATCATGACGATGGTCATAATGAACACCGGCAGATTGAAGAAGGAAGCCAGCAGGGAATTGAGCAGGCTCAGAAGCACCGCCGTGCCAAGACATCCCAGTACCACGGTCTCCATGCGCCCGCTCGCGCGCCCCAGCAGGACGCCTACCAGTGCACTGACCAGCATATTGGAACCGAGCGAGAGGTCAAATGATCCGCAGGAGAAGATGAAGGTTGCGCCCGTGGCGACCAGTGCGACCAGCGACGCGTTGGCAACCACCACCTCCAAGCCGATGCGCAGATCAAAACTACGCCGCGCTGGCAGCAT
>QWCB01002832.1_pt1 | contig 15341 bp, 9 predicted proteins | sample 1972511 | NCBI WGS metagenome assembly QWCB01 (sample SAMN09866719, study PRJNA288562) | Human gut metagenome isolate term5_stool, whole genome shotgun sequencing... | isolation source: gut | host: Homo sapiens | place: USA: California
ATTTGTCGGATAGTCCTGTCAGCAAATCAAAATGCAGAAAAGATTGTGGACGATCTTCTAATATAGCTGCTACTTTATAACTTTTACTTTGTCCTTCTTTATTGATTATTTCCAAGATTTCTCCAATACCGGAATGATTTCCGAAAAGTTGGTGGGCAAATCTTTTGTTTACAGCAACTTTGTCCGGAGTCGTGAGGACTTCTTCCAGGCTGCCTTCTGAAGTTGTATAAGGAAAAAATTGATTTAAAGTAGAGTCGGCACTGATAAAAAGAAACTGTTTGATATCTGTTCCATTATATTTGCAAAGATTACCAGACATTCCGTTTACACGCAGAATATCTGTAATTTCAGCATATTTTTCTTTTATCTGTGTGGCTGCGTCTGAGGTAGAGTAGGCTACTTTAATACCTTCTTCCATTGGAGAGTCTTGACGTAATAGATAAATGAGGTTACGGTCGGTATTATATTTTTCCACATTATATTCATGGATAAAAAAAGTCATAAGCAGATTGGTGCATCCTAATCCAGCTGTAAGACTGAATAGCGAAATCAGAAAAAAAAGTTTGTTTCGCCACCAGTTGCGGGCAATAAGTTTGATGTTTAAGAAGACGTTCATTGTTATAATATCCTTTTGTTATTATAGAGGTGGTTAAACCACCTCTATAATAAATTGACTTATATTTTTATTTCATTCACCACCTGCCCGTCAAACAAATTAATGGTTCTCCCTGCATAGCCGGAATCGTGTTGGGAGTGGGTAACCATAACAATTGTTGTTCCTTCTTTATTCAGTTCGGTCAGAAGTTCCATTACTTCCTTGCCGTTTTTGGAATCCAGATTACCGGTAGGCTCATCTGCTAGAATCAGTTTCGGATTTGCTACTACAGCACGGGCTATTGCAACACGTTGTTGCTGTCCGCCGGATAGTTGTTGTGGGAAATGTTTTACCCGATGGGCAATAGCCATACGGTTCATGGCATCTTCTACCCGGCGTTTGCGTTCTGCCGCCGGAATCCCCATATACAATAAGGGTAACTCGATATTTTCGAATACATTCAATTCATCAATCAGGTTAAAGCTCTGGAACACGAATCCGATGACCCCTTTACGTAAATTGGTGCGTTGTGCTTCGGTAAATTTGGAAACGTCTGTTCCGTTCAGTTCGTAAGTGCCTCCCGTAGGATTGTCCAAAAGGCCGAGGATATTCAGCAGGGTGGACTTTCCACAACCGGATGGTCCCATGATGGCTACAAATTCGCCTGCTTTTCGACTTCTTCTGTTTTGAAGATTTTCTGTAAGTTTACTGTTTTGATCATAATCTTATATTTTATAAAGTTATTCGTTCTTGATTACTTTTGCAGGGTTAATTCGTGCAATTCCCAGAATACGGAATAATACCGTGAGGGCCGTAATAAATGTTATTCCGATGAAAATTCCTGCCCAATATATGATACCGTCATTAAAGAATACAATATATGCTTTTTTCCATATTTGTATGACTATATAAATTAATGGAAATGCAATAATTGCGGAAACAGTCAGCAGTTTTATATAAAGGCGGGCAAACAATAAAATAATCTGTTTCAATCCTGCTCCATTTACCTTCCGGATAGCTACTTCCTTTTGTCTGCGTTCCGTATCCAATGTACTTTCCGGGAGTGTTTCTTTCAATGTCTTTTCTATCATTTTTTTTATATCAGCCGTTTCCCCCGGCTCGCATTTCAGATAGCAATGACCTACATAATAATTGAAGTCGCTGGGTAAGAATACAAATCCAGGACTTTGATTATATACATCGGCGATAAAATCGTCACATACACCGCAAATGGTATAGCTTTCCGAGTAATTGTATAAAATAGTTCCTAACAGATCTTTTTTCTGGCGTTCCGCCCATGTTTTGTCTACTACCAAATCCTCTTTGGCTTTTAATGTGTGTCCCGATAGTAAAGGTATGTTCATGAATTGGAAGAAGTTAGTGGAAACATTCATGACATTTACTTCAAAACTGCTTTCCGGGTTACCTTTTTCCATTTGCATCCCAGTACCTGATATACCTTTCAGATAACTGATGTCTGCCAATAATTTGTCTTGTACACCGGAAAATTTGGATATACGTTCTATTAAAGCCAGTTTCTCTTCATTCTTCATAAACATATAATCTATGGAGAAACTTAGTATATTGGCTTTTTCTTTTTCAGTCAATGTGTTGAATAGGGTAGATTCCGTTTTCTCCGCTTGCATATAAAGAGCTACGGTAAATGCGACAAAAACCCAGCATATAAAAAATTGGATACCTAACAGTATATTCCGCATTCCATGTTTATGACGTTTTATCTCACTGCCATGAATCTCTGTCTGGATGGGTGTGTAATGTATGCGCAATACAGTTATAAAGCATAATATCATACATAAAAATAAGATGAATACCATATACTCTGCGGTCTGTATAAACAAGAGGTTCTTTTCAATGATAAGAACGTAATTAAATAAATTGAAATTCAAATAGGGACTGATTATTTCAATCAAGCAGAACGTAAACAAGAAAGCGATGAATGCAATGATGACAGACTGGACAAAGAGTTGGTAAAAAAGTTGCTGGTTTCCACTGCCCATAACTTTGCGTATCCCGTATTCACGGTTACGATTCAAAAAAGTTCCCATAAGAAAATGGAAGAAATTAAGAAGTCCGGTCAGTAAAATCAACAGGCCTACTATCATGGTTATTCCTGCAAAATAAGGAGCAATGGACTTATCCCAAAATTTCTTTCCAAAGGGCGAGGCGGTTATAGCTGTTTCTTCGTCATATATGTGGTGCTTCATATTTATGGAGCGAAAACGGGCTTCTAATTTTCGAGCTGTTTTACCCGGATGTAGCAGGGCAAAACCAAAACCTCCAGTCATATTATTACGACCGTTGAATTGCAATGTTCCTTCACTGTCATTCAAAGTCAGCATGTCCAGTTTCTCAAGAAAACTCAGGCTGGTATTCAGGGGAATATCTTCTATCACGGCTTGAATGGTATAGGCTATGCCTCCAGTACGAGGAGTGGTATCCGGTGCTGTAAAAAGACGTTGTGTCAATATCATACGTTTGCCTATGGGATTTTCTGATTCACCGAAAATCCTTTTTGCTAAAGAGCGGGTCAGTATGATGGCATTGGGGGTGTTGGAGGCTACTTCCCATGATCCCTGTAGTATTCGGGGAGTGAATACTTTCCTAAAAAGAGAGTCTACTTCCATTGTCATCAAATGATCGTATGGCAATTCTTTCCCTTCTTTTATCTCTACGTTGTAACTCCGCTCTCGGGGATAAACGGTAAAGGTAAAATCTTGAACCTCATCGAATCTAAGTTTGCGCAATTCTTCAATCGTTGTTGCCGGAATACCAGAATACAAATCTCCCCGTGTTGTACATAAATTTATGTCTGCTATGAGTTCTTTATTGGAAAAGCAAGAATCTACTTCGCTGATGAACCGGCTACAATAAAGACAGATACTAAAACATAATATCCCGACGGATAGCCCTACGATAGATATCAGATTTTGTATCTTATTTTTTAATAAGTGGCGCATTGCCATTTTTATATAATGCCTTAACATATTTCCGTTGTTTTATAAAATTATTCTGTTTTCATGATTTGTGTCGGATTAATATATGCCGCCTTTTGTATTTGGTATGCTAAGGTGCCCAGTGATATGATTATTACCAACAGCAATGATATGATAAAAATGTCTATACTGACAGGTGCCCTTACTGCAAAATCTTGAGTATAGGTATTTATCAGATAATAAGCCAAAGGAATAGCTATGATAAATGCTATAATTAAAACGGTTATATATTTGCGGAATAACAGTCGGTAAAGGTCTTTGGCACTTGCACCGTTCACTTTACGAATCGCTATTTCCCGATATCGTTGGCGAATGTCAAAAAGAGAAATCCCTAACAGACCAAGACTGGAAATAATAATAGCCATACCTGCAAAAATAGAATAAATAGTGGCTGTTTGGCGGTCTTGTGTATACATCGCTTTGATATCATCTTCCAGGAAAGTATATTCAAAGTCTTCACTTCCATAGACTTTATATTCCAAATTACGTAAGAAATCAATCACTTCTTTCTTTTTACCGGGTGTATAAGCTATCTGATAAAGATCACCACTGAACCGTGCTCCGACAGGATAGATAGTAGGCTTGATTCCTGATGTCAAATGTCCTTCAAAATAATCCTCTACTACTGCAACGATAGGTTGAAGAGAAGCGTTAGCATTAGCCCTTTTTTGATTTTCTTCAATCACTCCAGCGCCATTGATTGAAGTATAGCCTAATGCTTTCAGTGCGGCTTTGTTTACAACAAAAACAGTGCGCCGGTCTTCTTTATTTATATCGGGTATCTCACCTTCAATTACTTTTATATCATATAATTTGAAAAATGCAGGAGTGGCGTAATGAATATTCAGAAACACCTTTTCTCCTTTATTGTTCAGATAATTTGTACCAAAGGTAGGAGTAAGGATATTCTCATAGCTAGGTTCGTACAATTCAATAAAAGGGCATGCATTAAGTTCATTATCCAATTGCATGACACGTTGGCGGCGTTGTTGCATACTTTCATAAGTATAACTGCTAAAATCTTTCGATTCATATACTAAATTTACATTCATTATGTTTTTAGTACGAAAGCCGGGTTCGGTATTTAACAACATTCCAAGTTGTCGATTAAAATAAAGTGATAATACCACTAACAAAAAAGTTATAATATACTGTGCCCCTAGAAAGAACATACGAAAATGTTTGGAATGACTTTGGACACCGATAGAGCGAATGGAAAGAATGGGGGAGGTGTAATTGTATTTAATGTATGGATAAATAGAAGTTATTACTGGTAACAATAATAAAATACTTGCCGAAAGCCATCCGTCGAAAGCCGTATAAGAAAAGTGAATGTCGAACAAATATTCAGTAGGGGCAGACATTATTTCAATAATAAGCCAGGATACTAATAAGGCGCTCAGAACTAGTAATGTATTTTCAATCCATATATTGGCAAACAATGTTTTGCCGCATACACCAAATACTTTCTTCAATCCATATTCTTTTCCGCGGCGTAATAATGCTACCAGGTAAAGATTAATAAAATTCAAGATGCCGGTGAGGAGCAATAACAGGCATACGCCCGACAAAATAATTAAGTGGGAATGGTTTCCCGAAAGAAACATAGCAGGTTCACGGTCTGTTAAAGAACCGTCCCAGTAAATATCCTTCACAGAAATTAAAGAAAATGTATGTGTGCGAGTGTCATATTTAGGGTCATTTATATATCGTGGGACACTACCTGTCTTATTTATGGCATTTATATCTGTACCGGGTAGGAAACGATAGAGCTCTGTATTCATCCTTTCCCAATGTTGGGATAATTTAGAAGAGAGGATGATATCAAAGTTAATTGTAGTTTTACACTCAGGTTCTCCTACAATGCCTTCTACGGTAATATCTTTGCCATTGCTATAACGTAGTACTTTACCTATCGGATTTTCATTACCGAAAATCTTACGGGCGTATTTTTCTGTTAATAATGCCGACTGAGGTGTTGTGAGAGATAGCTTTCCTTGCACTATAGGATAATGAAATAACTGGAAAAATACACTGTCGGTAACGAGGCAACGTGCCGGAATACGGTTGGTACCGGAAATGACATAGTCCTTTTCCAATGGAATATAGGTGGTCATAGCTTCTACGAAACGATTGTCGATAGAAATGGTATCATAGTTATATTGTTTCAGTCCACTCAGTCCCCGGTTACCTTCTGTATTGGTACAGATAGCATACACATGCTCCCTGTCGATGCAATGTGTGTCCACTGTCAGTTCCCTATGGATATATCGCATCAAGATGATACTGCATGCCAGACTGAATGCCAGTCCCAGCAAATTAATGATAGTATACGATTTAGAACGCATTAAAAAGCGCCAAGCATATTTCAGTGTTTTCATATTTAATGTGTGTTTATTCTGATCTTATAATTTTTGCGGGATCAATTTGAGCAGCTTTGTGTATTTGCCAAATTAATGTGCTTGATGAAATAAAGGAAATGATAGCTAGAACTGCTAAATAAATTCCTATATCTACAGGTATTTTTAGTACAAAATCCCGTGTATACATATATATGAGGTAATAGGCAAGTGGAATAGCCAATACAAATGCACAACCTATTACTTTGATATATTTGCGGAACAATAGCAGGTAAAGGTCTTTCATCCCTGCGCCATTTACTTTGCGGATGGCAATTTCACGATAACGTTGTCGGATATCAAATAAGGATAATCCAAATAATCCCAAACAGGAGATGATGATTGCTATCAAGGCAAAGACAAAGTAAATGTTTGCTGTTTGACGGTCCTGAGCATAAAGTTTGTGGACTTCATCTGTCAACCAAGTATAGGTGAAGTCTTCGGTATTATATATTTCTTTCTCTGTTTTCTTCAGATATTCTATGACTTCTTTTTCTTTATCGGGGCTGACGGCAATCAAAAAATCGCTGTTGCCGCTGCTGGGCCCTACGACAAATGCCATCGGTTTTATTCCTTCAGTGAGATGGCTTGGGTAATAATCGTCTATTATAGCCACTACAGGCATAAGTTTGGTTCCACCTTCTTCCATTTCTCCTTTTTCGCTGACACTAATCCAAAGCGGGGATTCGCTGCGTACAAAAGCATCTTCTAGCCGAGTATAGCCCATAGCTTTCATTGCTGCTTTGTTCAGTACCATTTTATAGTCACTCCAACCTTCAAATTTTTGGGGGATTTCTCCTTCCAGTACTTTTAAATCATATAGTTGGAAGAATTGTGGAGAAGGAAATAGGGTGAGCATGGGTTGACGGGTATCCTGGTCATTTAACAACATGCAGATAGAGCCTCCCCTTAATATAGAATAATGGGAATTCATCCACATTTCAATGTGAGGACACTCGTTTAATAGTTGCTTGATACGGTCTTGGCGGGCAAAGCGCTCATTGCGCTTTTCTTCTGTATCAGAGCGCAGATAATTTTTGTTTTCGTGTAACAACTCAGCTCTGAGAATTCTTTCTGTCCGATATCCGGGAGAGGTATTCAGCAGGAAATGCAGTTGCTTGCCAAAGTAAAAGGACAGGATAAGGAGTAATATGGTTATAATGTATTGAAAAAAAAGGAATGTCATACGTACAGTGATAGCATGACGGTTTGATGTTATTGAACGGATAGACACAATAGGAGGGAGATAATTATATCTGATGTATGGATAAATAGAAGTGACCAAAGGTAATAATATGATGAATCCCAAAGACAATTGCCAGTCGAATGCCGAATAGCTAATTTGTTCATTCATCAACCGGCTGACTGGTACTTGGGTTGCTTCTATCAACAGCCAGGCGGTTAGCAATGCGGCAAAGGCTAATAACAGATTTTCTATCCATATTTGTAAAAACAAAGGCAGACGCTGCAAGCCGAATACTTTCTTTACTCCATATTCTTTAGAACGTTTCATCATAAATACCATATAAATATTGATGAAATTCAATATACCTACCAATAATAGCAATATGGTTACTCCTGAAAGAATATACAGGTGTGTACGGTTACCGAATTGCATGATGGAATCGTAATCGTCATCGTGACCAATGGAATTTCTCCAGTATAAATTTTTCCAAGTAATAAATTCCCAGCGTATTCTGTTTCCCCTTTTGTCCTTTCTGTACACATTGCTTGCTTTGTTTATCTTATCCAGATCTACACCGGGGAGTATGCGCATCAGTGATATATCCATACGTTGCCAGTGTTCCACCAATCTGTATGATACCAGTAGATCGAACCGAAGTAATGATTTGCATCCCAATTCTCCAATCACTCCCTTGATGGTGATGTTTTTACCATAATATTCCAATACTTTTCCTATCGGATTTTCTTTACCAAATATATTACGGGCATAGCGCTGGGTGATGATGGCGTCACCAGGGGCATCTAAATGGGCCTCACCGGCTGCAACCGGGTAGTGGAAGAAATGAAAAAAAGTGGAATCAACTGCTGCTATATTCATTGCATAGTTACTGTTTTCATATACCACATTGTCTCGCTGCTGTAACATCAGGCGGCATTGTTCCACTATTTGATGGTCAGGAATATAAACAGAATCAGTTTCAGACCAGCCTTGTTGCAAACTTCCCGGATGAAGATTTCCTTCTATATCCCGTATAGGAATGATGATATGTTCCGGATTTACGCTATGTGCATCCACCGTCAGTTCCCTATGGATATATCGCATCAAGATGATGCTGCATGCCAGACTGAAAGCCAGTCCTAGCAAATTAATGATAGTATACGATTTAGAACGCATTAAGAAGCGCCAGGCATATTTCAAAGTTTTCATGTTGCATGTTTTATTTTAATATCAATTCTTCTGCGTCACCAAAGGTATCATATCCTGTGATAATTACAAATTCTCCAGGCTGTAAACCTTCAGTGATTTCATATTGAAGCGGGTTTTGGCGTCCTATATTCAATGGAACTTTTACAGCTTTTGTTTTTGATGGGTTTATTTTGTAAATCCATTGTCCTCCAGTAGACTGGTAGAAATTTCCACGTGGGATAACTATAGCTTGTTCGGGTTGACCCAATTCTATTTGTACCCGGAAGCTCTTTCCTACACGGACATTCTCGGGCATTTCTCCGGTAAATACCAAATCTACATCAAACATACGGTCTTTTACTTCAGGAACTACTTTAGTAATTCTCAGGGGGTAGCGTTTCCCTTGATAGTTTACGGTAGCCGGAAGACCTGTTGTGATGCGGTCAATGTAATATTCACTTAAAGAAGTATGAATTTTATATTGATCCAGCACTTTTATTTCAGCTATACTTTCTCCCGAAGCAACCTGTTGGCCGGGAGTTACTTTCACAAAACTTAGTTGGCCGCCAATCGGAGCTTTTATTATCAAATCCTCCAACCGTTCTTCCGCACGTTTCAGTTTTTTGCTTTCACGTTCCAGATCATTTTTCAATAATTCTTTGCGGATAAGGGTTACGGATGAATCATGTTTCAGGCTTTCCATTTGTAATGCCGTATTTTTCAGTTTATACTTATATTCATCTTCAGATACTTGAAGCTCAGCCTTGCTCTTAATTCCCATTTTGAATTCCTCTTTGTCCAGTCCGAAGCTCTTGCGCAGTCGTTCCATCTCATATTGTGCCTGTAATGTCTGTTGCTTCAGTGTCAGACTCTTTTGTTCCATTTCTATCTCTTTTTCTTTATAAGTGATTCGTTGTTTTTCCCATTCGTCACGTTGGTCTTCAATGGAACGAATCAGATCCGGATTAGTCAATATCAATAAGGTGTCACCTTGTTTCATCATATTCCCTTCTTCTCCAACAATGCGGTCTACACTGCCGGCTTCACGAGTATTTACTTTGATGGTAAGAATGGGTTGCACCAGTCCTTCCACATCTACATACTCCATAAATTTGTCGTTTTTTACTTCGGCTATCTGAATGTTGTCTGTTTCGATACGCAGCTTGCGAGGACCTAATGAAAGGCTTATCACATAGATAAGGAAGATAATGAAGGCCAGTGCAGCTATCATATAGTAGCGATAGCGGATGTACCACGGTTTCTTTTCAATTTTTATATCCATTAGTTTATGTTTTTTGATATAATTTTTTTATTTCTTTTTTAAGTATGGCGATAATACAAAGATCATTTATATCTGCCGTGTAGTTAAGGTTTAGGTATAGTACATGAAATCTCTGCTTTTCTGAGGAAATCATATCCCGTCATACTTCTAATACCATAATACAGACTCCAATAAGTTTTCAAAGCTGTTATATAATTTCTCCGTGCGGTATCTTTTTCTGTAATGGCGGCATTGAGGTCTAGAATTGTCGATTTTCCTAAGATATAAAGCCGGCGTGCTACATCGTGGCGCCGGTCGGCTGTCTTGTCCGTCTTGGCGGCTACTGCTACACGGTATGCTTGAAGATTGAATTGACGGACCATTTTACATACATTCAATTCAAAATCTTTCATTCCCTGTTCAGCCTGTGTATCTACTAAGTCTACATTGGAACGAGCTACACGAACGCGTCCTTTTCCACGACCCCAATCCAGGATAGGTAAAGAAATACCAATACTGGCATATTGTTGGTTCATGGGGTTTCGGTAAGAATCTGCAAATTTATTTCCGGTTTGAGAAAGCCCGAATTGTACATACAGGTCGGCTTTCAAACCTGCATTGGCTTTTGCAGAAGCTAATGCGCTGCGGCTTTCTAATTGTTTGCGTTTATAAGTGTCAGGATCGGGACTGTTTTTGAATGCCAGTTGTAATGCTTTTTGTAAAGGGATTTCGAGTTGAGGAATGCTGTCTTCCGGAATGACTCGTAAATTTATTTCCCGATTAATGCCAAGGAAGGAACGGAGTGTTTGCATTTGGTCCTCTACTTCGATGCGGGCATTCATCATATTGGTTTCTTCTGTCAGTTTGTTTATTTCCAGCTGTAGCATTTCGTTTTCAGTTATGGTTCCTATATTATATCTTCCCTCGGCATACCTGTATAAAGTATCGGCAGAAGCATAGTTGTAGGCGGCTATGTCAAGATTAGTTTGTGCAGTTGCCAGGTTGAAGAAAAGAGTGCTGGTTTCTGAGGCTACAAGTTCCAATGCTTCTGCATATGCTTTACGGGCTTCCCGGTAGCGAAGGGGTTCGATACGGTGATCCCATTTTAAAGAATTATATCCAAAAAGTTGCTGCTCGTAACCTATTACTATGGGTTGGGTGTTATACGCTGTATGATTATCTTCAAATTCATCAATGCGTTGGGTGGTACTTTTTACAAACAAGCTGCCACCGGTAAACCATATATTTTGATTTATTTTAAGGCTGAGATCTGTGCTTAACTGGTCTTGCTGGATAAATTGATTTGTTCCATCCGGTTGGGTAATCTTGTTTATCTCCCGATTTAGGGTAGGAGATGAAGTTAATGTGACGGAGGGAAGATAATTCGCCCGGAAAAAACGGTAGTTCCAATAAGCTGCCCGATAGGTATGACGGGCAGCTTGTGCTTCCGGTGAGTTTTCTTGTGCTATTTCAATAGCTTGTTGCAAACTCAATGTTATTGATTCTTCTTGTTGTGCTGTGGCTGTTTCCGGGCGAAGCAGAAGAGAAAGTGCTATAATACAATATAGTTTCATGTTCGTTTTTTTTTATGTCTTTATACCTATTAGTACTTTTGGCTTATAGTTAGGTGAACAGGAGTGGGTCTTCGGTGTCTTCTTTGGATAAGTCGCTTTTTATTTTGGTTAATGCTTCCTTTGCTTTTTCATGACCGTTGTCTATAGCTTTTTGGAACCAGAACCGGGCTTGTTGTAAGTCTTTTTTTACACCTTTACCCCACTGATACATGCGGCCCAGGTTGTATTGTGCAGGAGCATTCCCCTGTAAAGCAGCTTTGGTCAGCCACTCAGCTCCTTTAGCAAAGTCTTTTTCCATTCCTTCGCCATAACAATACATATTTCCTATATTATATTGAGCTATCGGATTATTCTTATCTGCTGCTTTTTTAAACCAAAAATAAGCTTCTTCAAAGTCTTTGGGAACCCCAAGTCCGTTTTTATATAAATAACCGATATTGTTCATGGCGTCCGTATTACCATGAGCTACAGAACGTAGGTACCAAGTCATAGCAATGTAACAATCCTTACGTACTCCCCAACCGTTTTTATAAAGGCTTCCCATGCCAATTTGAGCTTCTGGATTTCCTTGAGTGGCAGCTCTGTTCAACCATTTGAAAGCTTGGCTGTAATCCTTAGTGACTCCCAAACCATATGTGTACATAAAACCTATATTGTTTTCAGCATACGTGTTTCCGCCCGCTGCCGATTGATGAAAAAGTTTCAAAGCCTTATCATAATCAATTTCACCTCCTAAGCCTTTTAAATACATATCGCCTGTCAGATATTGGGCATGATGGGCCGTATCAATGTGAGCTATCTTTTCTAATAACTCGCGTGCTTTTTCATATTGTCGATTAACATAGTGAGTTTGTGCTTCTTCCCACAATTGATGGCAGTCACCTATATAAAGCATATAGATCTTATTGCCGAATAGAGTTACTATGCTTGCTATAAGGCATAAATTGATAGCTATTACTGATTTTTTTTTCATAACTTAATATATTAGTATTGTAGACTAATCAAATAGCGTGCCATTATCTTATCTCTTTGTTTACCAGATTTTTGTGGGATAAAAGATAATGATGTCTCTGTGCGGATACGCACTATTTTTGTGCGTATCCGCACAGACAACACATTAAAAAAAACAATATCTTTGCAAAAAAGCGGATAGAAAATCTTTTATTCGTATAACAAGATATATTGAGGATAAAATAATGAATGCAAAAGGAAAAATATTGATTATAGATGATAATGAGGACGTGCTTTTTGCACTAAACCTTTTATTGGATCCCTACGTGGAAAAAATAAAAGTTACTACTCAACCGACTCGTATTGAGCATTTCATGACTACTTTTCAACCTGATGTTATTTTGCTTGATATGAATTTTCGTCGGGATGCTATCAGCGGGCAGGAAGGATTCGATTGTCTAGAGCAGATATTAAAGTTAGATCCGCAGGCTATTGTCTTGTTTATGACTGCTTATGCGGATACAGATAAAGCAGTACGGGCCATTAAGGCTGGAGCTATTGACTTTATTCCCAAACCTTGGGAAAAAGAAAAACTACTTGCTACGCTTTCATCGGCTATCAAACTTCGTGATTCTCGTAAAGAGGTCAGGCAACTGAAAGAACAAGTTGTAGCATTGAGCGCGCAGGATGAAGAGATGCCTCAAATGATAGGTCACTCAGCGCCTATGCGAGAGGTTTTTGATACTATTCGGAAATTATCGGATACTGATGCTAATATTTTGATATTGGGTGAAAATGGAACCGGTAAAGATTTGGTGGCCCGTTCTCTACGTTATTTTTCTCCTCGTCGTGAATGTCCTTTTATAACGATTGACTTGGGGAGCATACCTGAATCATTATTCGAAAGTGAATTGTTCGGCTATGAAAAAGGGGCTTTTACAGATGCCCGCAAAGCAAAGGCGGGACGTATGGAGGTGGCATCAGGAGGAACGCTTTTTTTGGATGAAATAGGGAATTTGTCATTACCTATGCAGGCCAAATTACTAACAGCCATAGAAAAACGGCAGATTTCACGTTTGGGAGCAACGGATATAATTCCTATTGATGTTCGGTTGATAAGCGCAACAAATGTAAATATCCGAGAATTGGTGGAGGAGGGTAATTTCCGTCAAGACCTGTTGTATCGTATCAATACGATTGAGATTACTATTCCTCCATTGCGGGAAAGGGGAGAGGATGTTCTCTTACTGGCTGATTATTTCTTACAAAGGTATACTCATAAATATAAGAAAGAGATAAACGGACTGAGCCGCGAAGCCAAGCAGAAACTCATGCGTTACCATTGGCCGGGTAATGTCCGCGAATTGCAGCATGCCATAGAACGGGCAATTATTCTTTCGGACTCGCCATTGTTAAAGCCTGCAAATTTCATGTTGCAGCCACAACCCGAGAAGAGGGTGAATACGGATGAGATACTGAACTTGGAACAATTAGAACGCAATGCCATAGAACGTGCTATGAAACGCAGCGAAGGGAACTTGAGTCGTGCAGCGGAATATTTGGGGATTACCCGTTACGCTCTTTATCGGAAACTTGAAAAATTAGGGTTATGAGTCGTTTACAAACTTTACGGATGATAGCTTGTATGTTATTAATGGGGGTAGTAGCTATAGCTGCATATCTCTTTTATCAACATTCGCTCTATTTTTGCTTGTTTTTTTCGCTGATGATTATGGCAGGTATTATCATTTATATCTGTCAGTGGCAGTATAAAACGACCCGTATGATATCGCGAATGATAGAAGGTATTCGTTATGCAGATTTCTCTTTGAGTTTTTCTACCCAGCACAAAACTCGTACAGAACAACGATTGGCACAAGAAATAAATAATGTTGTTGCTGAATTCCGTACTCGGTTGTCCGAGAATGAAGAGCGATATCAATATTATGAAACATTATTGAATACTGTTGACAGCAGTTTGCTGGTAGTAGATAGTCAGTGCAATATACATTGGATGAACCGGGCAGCCATGCAGGATTTGTGCGGTTATCGTATTCATTCTGTCAGGGAATTGGCTCTGTTAAATTCTGATTTTCCTACTATTATCCTGTCATTACAGCCTGGAGAAATTAAAACAGTACGAATACATAAAGGAGATATTATACAAGAATTGGCTGTTACGGTATCCGAATATTCCGCTCAACATGGTACGGAACTCCGGTTGGTTAATTTAAAGAATATCCATGCTGTATTGGAGGAAAATGAGATGGAAGCATGGCAGAAGCTGATTCGTGTACTCACTCATGAAATAATGAACTCCATTGCGCCCATTATTTCATTAAGTGAAACATTAAGTGAGCGTGCTGTACAAAATGGTATGAATGAGAGAGATTACAATATCATGTTGCAAGGGATGCAGACTATTCATAGAAGAAGTAAAGGGTTGCTGAATTTTGTGGAAAACTATCGTAAACTTTCTCGTCTGTCTGTTCCGATACTGGCTCCAGTAAATATAGGTGATTTACTGAGTGATATGAAAAAACTGTTTCCTAATAAAAACATACAATATATATATAAAGTAGAAAACCCAGAAACGACACTGATGCTGGATCGTTCACAGATAGAACAAGTATTAATCAATTTACTAAAGAATGCAGGTGAGGCTTGTGTAGAGCAAATCTATCCCGAAGTTATCATTAGCACACATTGTGATTTAGAAAAACATCTATTTTTCCTTTCTGTCTGTGATAATGGTAGTGGCATTCTTCCAGAAGTATTGGATAAAATCTTTGTTCCTTTTTTTACAACGAAGCCAACAGGTAGTGGTATAGGACTCAGTTTATGCAAACAAATTATGAATTTACATGGTGGAAGTATCTCGGCGAGTAGTGAAATCGGAAAGGGGAGTTGTTTTACACTGAAATTTCTTTGCTGCGGATAAAAAAAAGTTTTAAGATTAATGTTTTGATTTATAATTTGATAAGTAATAATGCGAAAAAAAGTAGAAAAAAATCGCTTTAAATATTTGCATATATAAAAAAAAGCCGTACCTTTGCATCGCTTTTGAGAGATAAAGCGATTGAAAAAATAAAAAAAGATTCGGGGTGTAGCGCAGTCCGGTTAGCGCACCTGCTTTGGGAGCAGGGGGTCGTGGGTTCGAATCCCGCTACCCCGAC
>QWCB01003096.1_pt1 | contig 15335 bp, 14 predicted proteins | sample 1972511 | NCBI WGS metagenome assembly QWCB01 (sample SAMN09866719, study PRJNA288562) | Human gut metagenome isolate term5_stool, whole genome shotgun sequencing... | isolation source: gut | host: Homo sapiens | place: USA: California
GCATCGACAATTGCCGAGATCAGGTTATTCGGCACAGACTGGTAGTTCGCCAGTAACTGCTTGGTATCTTTCGGCAGACAATAACCACCATAACCAAACGACGGATTGTTGTAATGGTTGCCAATACGCGGATCGAGACAAACGCCTTCGATAATCTGGCGAGTATTCAGACCTAAACTTTCCGCATAACTATCCAGCTCGTTAAAGTACGCCACGCGCATCGCCAGATAGGTGTTTGCAAAAAGTTTAATCGCCTCAGCTTCTGTTGAGTCAGTAAACAACGTTGGAATATCTTGCTTAATAGCACCTTCTTGTAATAATGCGGCAAAACGTTCAGCGCGTTCAGACTGCTCTCCAATCACTATGCGTGATGGGTGTAAGTTATCATAAAGTGCTTTCCCTTCGCGTAAAAACTCAGGCGAAAAGATCACATTTTCAACACCAAAACGTTCTTTAATGGACTCTGTAAAACCGACAGGGATAGTTGATTTTATAATCATTACCGCGTTGGGATTAATTTCTGTCACATCACGGATGACCGCTTCCACGCTTGAAGTATTAAAATAATTTGTTTTCGGGTCATAATCGGTAGGTGTGGCAATAATAACGTAATCGGCATTTTTATACGCGTCATACTTATCTGTCGTAGCGCGGAAATTGAGATCTTTAGTCGCCAGATACTCTTCAATCTCCTTATCAACAATCGGTGACTGCTTTTTGTTAAGCATGTCCACTTTGGCCTGAACGATATCCAGTGCAACCACTTCGTGATTTTGCGCAATCAGAATACCATTTGAAAGACCAACATAACCTGTTCCTGAAATTGTTATTTTCATTAGCTCTGACTTCTTCCGGTTAAACATTTAGAGTGGTCATTAATCCACCACCACAACTTCATCTACTGCGAGATTTTTAACGCTGAAGTAGATGAACTGTCAAGGCAGTGATCCTGCTGTGCGGCGCTGTATTATATCGCGTTTTTAACTATAAATTATAAAAAAAAGCCATAACCTGCCGCTTTGTATAATAAAAAAGCCCGGAGGGTTTCTCCGGGCCTTGCATTGATTAATTGATTTAAATCAGATTAATCCAGCCATTCGGTATGGAACACACCTTCTTTATCAATGCGCTTATAAGTATGCGCACCGAAATAGTCACGCTGTGCCTGGATCAGGTTCGCAGGCAGAACAGCGGCACGGTAGCTGTCATAATAGGCAACCGCAGCGGCGAAGGTCGGAACAGGGATACCGTTCTGTACCGCATAAGCGACGACATCGCGCAGCGCCTGCTGGTAGTCATCGGCAATTTGCTTGAAGTAAGGAGCCAGCAGCAGGTTAGCGATCTGCGGATTTTCGGCATAAGCATCGGTGATTTTCTGCAGGAACTGCGCACGGATGATGCAGCCAGCACGGAAAATCTTCGCGATTTCGCCATAGTTCAGATCCCAGTTGTACTCTTCAGACGCCGCACGCAACTGAGAGAAGCCTTGAGCATAAGAAACGATTTTGCCCAGATACAGCGCACGACGAACTTTCTCGATAAACTCAGCTTTGTCGCCTGCTGGCTGCGCTTGCGGACCAGAGAGAACTTTAGACGCGGCAACGCGCTGATCTTTCAGAGAAGATATATAACGAGCAAACACAGACTCGGTAATCAGCGACAGCGGTTCGCCGAGATCCAGCGCGCTCTGGCTGGTCCATTTACCGGTACCTTTGTTTGCTGCTTCATCCAGAATCACATCAACCAGGTAGTTACCGTCTTCATCTTTTTTAGTAAAGATGTCTTTGGTGATGTCGATCAGGTAGCTGCTCAGTTCACCGTTATTCCACTCGGTAAAGGTCTGCGCCAGTTCTTCGTTGGTGAGGTTCAGGCCACCTTTAAGCAGAGAATAGGCTTCAGCAATCAGTTGCATATCTCCGTATTCAATACCGTTGTGAACCATCTTCACATAATGGCCTGCGCCATCGGCACCGATATAGGTAACGCATGGCTCACCGTCTTCAGCCACTGCGGCGATTTTGGTCAGGATCGGTGCAACCAGTTCATAGGCTTCTTTCTGCCCACCAGGCATAATGGAAGGACCTTTCAGCGCGCCTTCTTCACCACCGGAGACACCGGTACCAATGAAGTTAAAGCCTTCGGCAGAAAGCTCACGGTTACGACGAATGGTGTCCTGGAAGAAGGTATTACCACCATCAATGATGATGTCACCTTTATCGAGGTATGGCTTGAGGGAATCAATAGCAGCATCCGTGCCTGCACCTGCTTTCACCATTAACAGGATGCGACGAGGCGTTTCCAGAGATTCAACAAACTCTTTCACCGTGTAGTAAGGAACCAGTTTCTTGCCTGGATTTTCGGCAATCACTTCTTCCGTTTTCTCACGGGAACGGTTGAAAATAGAGACGGTATAACCACGGCTTTCGATGTTGAGCGCAAGGTTGCGCCCCATCACTGCCATACCGACGACGCCGATCTGTTGCTTTGACATTGTTTACTCCTGTCAGGTTTGTAAATTGCAATAAACTTAGGATACGAAGAATCATTAGATCTAATGATTTAATTTTAGATATAAGATTTAATTTCTGATAAGGAATGTCCTCTTTTATCTTTCTCTGATATTATGGAAAGAGCGAGGGGCCAGGAAATATTAACATCTGCATCATTCCATAGCAAAGTTCGCTCAAATTCCGGATAGTAATAATCAGTGCATTTATATTCAAAATCTGCAATATCTGATAATACTTGAAATCCATGAGCAAATCCTTCCGGCAACCACAACTGTCGTTTATTGTCTTCAGATAAAATGATGCCAAACCATTTGCCAAAGGTCTGTGAGTTAATTCTCAAATCAACTGCAACATCAAATACAATACCGCGAGTAACACGAACAAGCTTACCCTGAGGATGCTTGCTTTGAAAATGTAGCCCTCTAAGAACTCCTTTAGTTGATCTGGAGTGATTATCTTGCACAAAATGTAATTCTCTACCAATTAATTCGCAATACTTTTCCTCTGAATAAGTTTCAAGAAAAAAACCTCTATTATCCATATGTACCTGAGGTTCAATTATTTTCAGACCATTTATAAATGTGTTGATTACTTTCATTTTTTGTTCCAATTTACATTGGGTAGTTTTAATCTACTACCAAATTTATAATCATCATATTGGGGTTAAAAACGTCCAAATCCTGAAATCGGGTGAAATGTTAATTCTCCAAAATAAATTTAATTATCAATAAGATAGAAATCAGCTCTTACAAATGGGAAGGGATCTGCAAGCCTTTCAGCTAATTCACGAGCCTTAAAAAAGTTATCAGGCATTTTTATATATGAATTCCGTTGATATTCTTCTGGCCAATTTATTACTAAGAGTTCAAAATTGCGTGGATAATTATTTCGCAAGTGTTTTATTTCTTTATTAGAATCAAGATAAACAATTTCAGCATTGCCATTAGTGCAACTAAATTTGATATCATTTGGAATTTTACCATTCGAGTCCATCAATAGACGCTCTATTATAATTTTAGGTTTTATATTTTTATATTGCCATTCTTTCGCTTTCAAAAATGATTGTTATTCAACTATTTTTTAGCATCGATAATAATTTCATCAATCTTCAGTTTTTTTATCCCTAATTATATGATAATCCCCACTATCGTGGTTTGCCTTTATGATTACAGGATAATCAGGGAATGTAAATCTTCTGGTTCCTCAGTTGAAAATACAAGTGGCACCAAATAATCATTCCCTATCGTAGAAGATATATAATCTCGTACAGCTAACATCGGCACATATTGTTAGAATGTCTTTTCGATAGTTTAATTTCATCCATTGCAACTTTTTATTTAACATTTGAGGATTCTGATGAATTAATTCATATCCAGTATGCTTGACAAAAATATTTTTTAACACAACGATTCAGGTAATAATATAGCCTTTAGGTTACTCAAAAAATCACTTAATAAAAACATGATGTAATTCTCTCCACAAGTCTTTGAGAATAATATTTAGCAAGTCTCATAGATTCATTTTTATATTAAACAGGGAAAAATGAATAGTATATTTTTCGATTTAATTGGTTCCTTTGGTTTAATAATACGAACTATTTGCTTTTGATCGTTATTCCCGATTTCATAAATTTTACCCAATCGTACAGTATCTGAAAAATCGAATACAGGAACAATCTTATTATCTGATGCTTAATAGTTTTTCTACAATTTTATTCTTGAATGAGTATTTAATGTCTGGAAAATAAAAAATTACTAACTGAGTAGAAAATCATTATCTCTTTATAGATTTCAAGTGGTTTTACAATATGGGGATGGTGTCCTATAACCAAATCTGCACACGCATCGATAATTTTTCTAGCTATGATTCTTGTTTCACGATCTGGAACGGAAATATCTTTAGTCCCCCAATGTACAGATACTACTAAATTTTTAGTCGTATTATTTTTCTTAACTTCGCTAATGAATTTCAAGTCTAAATCGCTAGGGCCATATACTTGATCAGTAGCAAATAATAAGCTACTAGACTGATCAGAATCTCAAAGTGTAAAGCCATGTTTATAAGATTATCTGCAGTGTTATCTATTATTTTTATATCACCGTGTTTTCCAACACCAAATGAATTAAAGTTATTATTAAGCAATATGTTATGAATCAGTTGAACACCATCATTCCCAAAGTCATTTATGTGATTATTACTTAATGTCGGTGATAGATAATGTAATTTATCTACATTCCTTTGATTAGCCCCAAACAGGACTTATCTTTAACTTTAATGAAATCTTTATAAATTCAAGATTAACAATTAAGCTAATTGACTCATCAATACAGATCTTCTTAATTTCTGAAAAATAGTTCAGTTCAAGTAAATCTGTATCTTGTAGTACAAGATCACCAGTATAACCATAATACTTAATTTGTTGACTCATAAAATTCTCTTCCATTTACAGAATGAATAACGATAAAAAGCTTCGTACGCAAAAAGTATAAGAGATGTATATACAAAATAATAAACATCAGTTAAAAGGCTGCACTTATAACCTAAAGCCATTATGCCAATATACAATGCCGTCGTTGATAACATACCCAATAAGTGCAGTTTCGTATAATTAAAAACAATTAGACCATTCTGAGCTAATGGTAAACTTAAAGAAAGAAATATTGCTGACAAGATCATTAATCTAGTGATATTAATCGAATCATGACTTACAACAAATATATAATGCATTATATATGGCAGTAGTAACTCACTAAAAGTTATATAAATAAACGTTAATCCAAATGAAACTAGAATTATTTTCTTTAGAAATATCTTATTTTTTTCTCGGTTCATCCGGGGGAAAGTAGCATTGCTTATTATTGTAATTGGAAGTAGTAAAATATTAAGAATTTTTTGAGCAAAATCATAAATGGCAACCATTTCACTTGAAATAAAAGCGCCGATTAGGATAACATCCAGTTTATTTTTTATAGCAATAATTGCAGATGTTAAAAAAAGATTAAAACTATCCTTCGTTACGTTAATAATAACGCTGACACTAGGAACTACAAATTTAATATGATGTCTAAACATATGGAGTATAGAATATACTCCTGTAAAAAAATAAGCCCCGCCAGTTATAAGAGAAACAAAATAATAATTTGAAGGCGACTTCACTAATAGAAATATAAGAATCACATTTGTAACTTTAGATATGATAGATAAAGTTGCGATTATTTTAAGTTCTTCAATTGCTTGATAGAACCATTGACAAACTAAAAATTCATTAAATGTTAGTGTATAAGCTGATAAGTATAGTACCTTATTTTTATTATCTGGTACAAATTGCAAAATACAGATCACATATATAAAAGTAATAAATAACCAAATTAAAGTTTTGGCAATTATTATAGCAGAACATATTTCATTTAATTGCTCTGGTTTATTAATTTTTTCAGATGCAGATTTCGCAGCGCTAATATTAAATCCAAAATTAACAAATATGGCTACATAACTAACTACAGCTTGGCTCAGCATAATTTTCCCATACAATCCTAAACCAAGAACTTTTATTAAATAAGGATACGTTAAAAAGGTTAAAATCATCGCTACCATTTGTATGATAGCCAGATACGATATGCTCTCAAAAATCTTTTTATTTACTAAGTAAATATTTTTCACCTTAGCTAAAATCATCTCATTCTTCCTACATTGCCAAGGAGCCCATTTAATAAACCTTTAATCATATAGCCTAGTCTAGCCATCCTTTCAGGACCTTTTATTGAAAAAATTATCGGAAGAAATAATATTTCAATACATTTTTTTATTTTCCATTTTGTCGGTACATAATCTCTTGACAAAAGAAGGAGGGAATTCCTAAATTGATAATAATGTCTTATAGGAGAGCACACAATATACGTCCAAAAAAGAAAATTATCTCTATCTATACCTATAACATGTTGCATATATATGTTGGCAGATATACAGACATCGTAACCATTTTTTTTGGCTCTCCAACACCATTCATGATCTACAGCATCTATAAATAAATCATCCTCCATATAGCCAATATCTTCAAGAAACTCCAAATTGAATAAAGAACCGGACGCAATAATTTGATTTACTGAAAAACAATTATTAACAACTTTTATTTCATTTTTTGACTTCTCGATTTTCTTTTCTAGAATATCATTAATTCGAGGCCCAATACAGGCAACTTTCATTCCCATACTATTAAGAGTATCAATATCATTACCAAGAGTTTGACAAATACTTTCAGGTATTATTGAATCTTGATCGAAAATTATACATTTTTTGCAGCCCAACTCAATAGCTTTCCTCAAGCCAACATTTTGTGCCGTTGCAATTCCTAAATTATCTCCTAAATATATTTTATAATTATTATCATGCTGTACAGTCTCCATTACATGCATAGGTGTATTATCAACCGTAATAATGTACTCAACTTGATCTGCAAGTGCATGATACATCGACTTAACATGCTCTTTGTCAGGATTAAAAGTAACAATTACAGCCGCGTATCCTTTCATTAATTTACACCTCTATATTTTTTTGAAATAGTAAAATAGGTTAATGTTCTAAAAAAGAAAAAATAACCCACAATTAGATTTATAAAAAAAGGAACACAATCTTTATAATTCATGAGTAATAAAAGGAAAGATAAAACAATATAATAATACACACGGAACAGATCGGTATTATTTTTCACAAGATAAAGAGGTATTTTAAATCTAGGCTTTGACATGAACTCTATTGTTACACATAGCGGATATGCTAACCACAAATAAAAAAGCGACTTGATGCTGGTAAAATAGATAAAAATCCCAAAATACCTTATAAAAACCAGAAAACTGTACAGTGGGATATTCCATTTACTCCTTGTTGAATTATAAAATACATATGTTATTAATATGATAGATACAGCCAAGATTAATGAAATCCCAATCTCATAATTAAGTTGTACCATAGCCATGCAGAGTATGGTGATTAACACTACTCGGATACAATATATAAAACCACGATATTTTTGATAAAAAATCATTTGTTCCAAGTTCAATCTCAGAGTAGGCTTATCCTCTTTTTTAATTAACTCTGCATCATTATAAAAATATCCGAGCTCATATGCTGAATATATTACAAGAATAGACATTATAAAATATATAATATTATGTCCGATATTTTCTGGCATTATATATGCAAAAGCCATGAAGACAGGGATTATATAAGTAAAGCACCATGCAATACGCTTTTTTCTGTCATTAAGTCTTGTAGTAAATGTATATACAAAAGGAAGAAAAAATAGTATTTGAATCATATAATTATGTCCACCTCGATACCATTTTTGTTCCAGAAACACACATGTTTGTTTTTTGCAATAATTGTCGATGTTTTCGCACGCTTAACCAGTTCAAGATCTGATTTATTATCAGTTATTACCCAATCTATTTCTCCAATATGTTGGTGTTTATAACCTAAAAGATCTTTATCAAGAACGCCTTCACAAACGTCATCAACAAATCTTAATTGACTAGAGTAAAATTTCGACTCAAACATATAATTATTTGAAATAATTGCCTCAACTATTATATCTAATGACGCAGAACATAATATAAATTTGTAATCATTTTTATTTTTTTCTAGAAGAGAAAAAACTGCTTTGATTTTGTTTTCATCAAGAACATCATAATAAAAATCCTGAGCTAGTTCTTTTAAATCTATTTTTTTAAACCCTTTCAAATGCCTTATATAAAATCTTCTATATAGATCTCTTTTTACAATTTTACCAATACCAACTAAAAAAAACTTTAAATATTTATTAGCTAAATAGCTTTTTTTATTGAATTTTCTCAACAACACATAATCAATAAATGCAAACGTTGTATTACGTGAATAAAGAGTGTAGCAAACATCTACAATCGCTTTTTTCATACCATCCTCTTTAATTTGTTAATTATCAGACTCATAGTATAATAGTACCACTTAATATTTTTATTCAGTAATATATATAAAATTATCTTCTTGTAGAATGGATTATTAATTTCGGCTCGATGAAATCTGATTTTAAAGAATCTATTTGATTTTTTCGGTCCCCATGAAAACTCTTTGCAACATATAGAATTTTTCCACATTAGAAAACAAAGACTCAGCTGATCTCTGGCAGAAAATATTGATATAGCATCATGCCATTCTTCCATTAACTTTATTATTGCTTGCGTATTATGCTTTCTGAAGATAACATTATTTTCAAACAGACCATTATTTTCTGGATAGTCGCTATGCTTATAAAATTCTATTTGTTCTTTTATTTTCTCTGAATTACCTTTCCCGAGTTCTAAACATGTGTTTGCTTCTTCATAAATGCAGTTTCTTTCAGTGTGTCTTGGTATTGAAATGTCAGAATCATTGAGTGCAATATCAAATGCCTCAGAGATTCTTTCACTGACTATTTCAATATTACCATCGAGGTACAAGCTTTCCTCATATTCTGAAAAGTACAGGTGAGGAAAAAATTTGTAATGCCTGTTTAACTTTGCTTTATCAATTTCCTCATCAGTTTTAACATATATCACATTCCATTTATGTGATTTTATATTTTTGTCATCTGTGAAACAGATATAATCAACCGACTTATCAATTTCTTTTGGATCTATCAAATTATCATAACCACCAAAAATTGCGGTATATACAACTCTTTTTCTCATCGAAACTTTTTGTATACTATTTTTTTTAATTTTAGTGGACATAGTGCAAGTACCCCCCGGATAAGAATCAACGAATAAATAAATACGGAAAAATTTTTCATCTTAAGTGAATAAAGAAATCTAATATTCATTTCACTAAATGCTTTCTTCACCCCAGAACGTCGTGACAGCGTAGCATCATCAATTCTATAGTTTAATAATACTTTATCTATATTTGCAAATTTGTAACCACGAGAAAGTAATAGAAACCATAAGGCTAAATCTTCACTCAGTTTAGTATTAGTTGGGTATCTGATCTGAGCGTCGTTAAAAACTGATATTCTAAACATAACCGTTGGATGAATAAATGGGCATTTGTATAATGTATATTTCTTTAGTTCCTCATGTTCTAAAGGAACCCTTTTAATATCCAACGCAAACTCAGCCCCAAATTCATGGCAAAAACTACCAACAACGTCAATATGTGGCGCTTTTTGCAGATAATTTATCTGCTCACAAAACCGATCAGGTAATGACTCGTCATCACTATCCATTCGTGCAATAAAGTTATAATCGTTTTTACTTTTTATAATATCAATCAATTCATTTAAGGAAGTTGCTAATCCTTTATTTATATCACGTGAATATATCTCAATTGCAGGTTCTTGCTCATATTTTCTTAATATCATCAGAATATTTTGAGCAACAGGCCCATCAATCATTATAAATAACTTATAATTTTTATACCTTTGATTTAAAATACTATCAATTGCAAGTTCTACATTCTGAGGTAGATCTCCGTTATAGACACTCATAATAACAGCTATCTTGTCCATGATTATACCTCGGTATCTAAATAAATGAATCTTAAAGGTACCACCCCATGTTTATTAGCATCATTTATCACCTCATAGCTAGTAAAGAACACAGTTAAAGTGATTAGAATCCCACAAAGCATAAAATTAACATTATTTCTAAACATTATTTTTTTAAAAATAATTGCCAATAGAATAAACCTTAAATAAATAAAATAAAAACTAACGCGCTCAAATATATCATAATTAATAAAAATCGTATTGATTATTGTACCAATTATAAATAAATTAAAGACAATAACATCATCATTTTTTTGATTAAAAATTACAATGAATACAGCTATTATCAACCAGAATAATACACCTAATCCACTACCAGTTACGTTCAGACTTATATCATTAAACCGTTGCAAATAGAGTTCTGAATAGTACGGCACCATGCTTATAATATTGGATAATACGGTGTGGACCACGTCCAACTTCATTAAAATATAAGCAAACAACAATAATAAAATCCAAACCACTCCATTTATTCGCTTTCTAGTTACAAAGTACGCAAGCAATAAAACCGCTGAACTGAAATGCATAAAAATAGTTGATATTATCACACATATCAAATATTTCCCAAATTCCCTTGTCGATATAAACCGCATATAATAGATAAAAAACGATGTTGCCAGTGCTTGCCTTACTTGGTTATCCACAAAAAATATAAAACCGGTAGAAAACATTAACAATGGCACATAAGGATAGATATTATATTTTCTTATCCCCATATAACAAAGAAAAAAAGTCACAAACGCATATATTGCCATTAGATAATTAAAGCCATAATCATACTGTTCCAGCAATCTGGATAGCAATATAAATGTCGGTTCTATTGCAGAATAGGAGTTATAATTAATTGCGTTGAATATGTTATTGTATTGTTCATAATCATTACCTATTCCAACACGTAGCCCATATGTAACAGATAATATAGCACTACAAACAATTATCAATATATTATTATTATGTTTAAAAAAACACGTAAAAACAATTAACACTATTGTAACAAAAAAATAAATGAATAGAGATTCCATTTATTATCCCTGTGTCAATTTGATTAAGTACTGACCATAAGCATTTTTTTTCAGCGGTTCAGCTAATACTTTGACCTGCTCAGAATCAATAAATCCTTTACGGTAAGCAATTTCTTCCGGGCAGGATACTTTCAGCCCCTGACGTTCTTCAATTGTTGCAATGAAGTTGCTTGCTTCAATAAGACTTTGATGTGTCCCCGTGTCCAGCCATGCATAACCACGTCCCATCATGGCAACGGATAAACGCCCCTGCTCCATATAGATACGGTTAATATCGGTAATTTCTAGTTCACCACGGGCAGAAGGCTTAAGGTTTTTCGCCATTTCCACAACGCCGTTATCATAGAAATAAAGCCCGGTTACCGCATAATTACTCTTTGGTTGTAGCGGTTTTTCTTCCAGGCTGATCGCCGTACCATTTTTATCAAACTCAACGACACCGTAGCGTTCAGGATCATTAACGTGATAGGCAAATACCGTTGCACCACTTTCTTTGTTAACAGCTACGTCCATTAACTTCGGCAGATCGTGACCGTAGAAGATATTGTCACCAAGAACCAAAGCACAATCATCACCACCAATAAACTCTTCACCGATAATAAACGCCTGCGCAAGACCATCCGGACTTGGTTGCACTTTGTACTGAAGATTTAGCCCCCACTGGCTCCCGTCACCCAGCAGTTGTTGAAAACGAGGAGTATCCTGTGGCGTACTGATAATCAGAATATCGCGAATACCCGCTAACATCAGTGTAGAAAGCGGGTAATAGATCATCGGTTTATCATAAATCGGTAACAGCTGTTTACTGACGGCCATCGTCACAGGATAAAGACGAGTACCAGAACCACCCGCCAAAATAATACCTTTACGCGTTTTCATTTCATCATTCCTTTTAATTCATCTTGCTCCACCATCACGAACAAGATGCAATAACTATTAAATTGCTGTAGTCGTAAATAATTCGTTAAGCATTCGTTTCACGCCAACCTGCCAGTCAGGCAAGACAAGCGCAAAGTTCTGCTGAAATTTTTCTGTATTAAGGCGAGAGTTATGTGGACGACGAGCTGGTGTAGGATAGGCTGTTGTTGGTACTGCGTTGAGCTTGTTGAGTACAAGGGGAATGCCTGCTTTGCGCGCCTCTTCAAAAACCAGCGCAGCATAATCGTGCCAGGTTGTGGTACCACTGGCTACCAGATGGTACAAACCTGCGACTTCCGGTTTATTCAGTGCCACACGAATGGCATGTGCCGTACAATCAGCCAGTAACTCTGCGCCAGTTGGCGCACCAAACTGATCATTAATAACCGCTAATTCTTCACGCTCTTTTGCCAGACGTAACATCGTTTTGGCGAAGTTATTTCCTTTTCCTGCATAGACCCAGCTGGTCCGGAAAATAAGATGCTTCGCGCAATATTCCTGTAACGCTTTTTCTCCGGCTAACTTGGTTTCACCGTAAACATTTAGTGGTGCGGTTGCATCCGTCTCCAGCCATGGTATTTTACCGGTCCCCGGAAATACGTAGTCAGTAGAGTAGTGAATAACCCAGGCGCCGACTTCATTGGCTGATTTCGCGATCGCTTCGACACTCGTCGCGTTAAGTAATTGTGCGAACTCCGGTTCTGATTCTGCTTTGTCTACTGCGGTGTGAGCGGCTGCGTTGACAATAATATCAGGCCGAATGCTTCTTACGGTTTCAGCTACACCTTCAGGATTACTAAAATCACCACAGTAATCAGTGGAGTGAACATCAAGAGCAATCAAATTACCCAAAGGTGCCAGAGCACGCTGTAGTTCCCAACCTACCTGCCCTGTTTTGCCAAAAAGGAGGATATTCATTACTGGCGGCCCTCATAGTTCTGTTCAATCCACGATTGATAGGCACCACTTTTCACATTATCAACCCATTTTGTATTGGACAGGTACCATTCCACCGTTTTACGAATCCCACTCTCAAACGTTTCCTGTGGTTTCCATCCCAATTCGCGACCAATCTTCTCAGCATCAATCGCATAACGGCGATCGTGTCCCGGACGATCGGTAACATAAGTAATTTGCTCGCGGTAAGATTTCTCTTTCGGGACAATCTCATCCAACAAATCACAAATAGTGAGCACTACATCGATGTTTTTCTTTTCGTTGTGTCCACCAATGTTATAAGTTTCACCCGCTTTACCTTCGGTTACGACGGTATATAACGCACGCGCATGATCTTCAACATACAGCCAGTCACGAATTTGATCCCCTTTACCATAAATAGGTAATGCCTTACCTTCCAGAGCATTAAGAATTACTAGTGGAATCAATTTTTCCGGAAAGTGATAAGGACCGTAGTTATTCGAACAGTTAGTCACAATGGTCGGTAAACCATAGGTACGTTTCCACGCGCGAACTAAATGATCGCTGGATGCTTTTGATGCGGAATAAGGACTGCTTGGCGCGTAAGCTGTCGTCTCAGTAAATAAGGGTAATTCTTCGTTATTATTTACTTCATCTGGATGAGGCAAATCACCATAGACTTCGTCAGTAGAAATATGATGAAAACGGAAGCTAGTTTTCTTGTCGCTATCAAGAGCAGACCAATAATTGCGAGCGGCTTCCAAAAGGACATATGTACCAACAATATTGGTTTCAATAAATGCCGCAGGACCTGTAATTGAACGGTCAACATGGCTTTCAGCAGCCAGGTGCATTACTGCATCTGGCTGATGCTGAGCAAAAATCCGTGCCATTGCAGCTGCATCGCAAATATCCGCATGTTCAAAAACATAGCGTTCGGAATCAGAAACATCAGCAAGTGATTCCAGGTTTCCGGCGTACGTTAATTTATCGACATTAACAACACTATCCTGCGTATTATTTATAATGTGACGAACTACAGCAGAACCAATAAATCCTGCGCCACCAGTAACAAGTATTTTCACTTAATTTATTCCATATTACTTCAGAGCATGCTGTGAAATAAGCGGCTCTCAGTTTGATTAATAGAGGTATTAATGCACGCTACCGCCCCTGGCTTTACAGCTACCAGAGCACTGCATGCATGCCTACGATGTGACGAGCGTTACCCACTCGCGCTAAACCCGAAAAATTCAAACGCTAATTGTCTTACCAATCCGCTCTGGAAACAAGGAAAATCCTGGAAAACTTTGACGAAAATCCTATTGCTAACTCGTTGTTATTCTGATTGTTTATATAAAACAACGGCAGGAAAATTCGCAACAAATTACTTTCGCCACGAATCTTCACTGCCGTTATAATTTTCTTATCAACCGTTACATCCGGTCAGATATTCATTATTCGCTTAACAGCTTCTCAATCCCTTTACGGAACTTCGCCCCTTCTTTTAGGTTACGCAGTCCATACTTCACAAACGCCTGCATATAACCCATTTTTTTACCGCAGTCGTAGCTGTCACCTGTCATCAGCATGGCATCAACGGACTGTTTTTTCGCCAGTTCAGCAATGGCATCAGTCAGCTGAATACGTCCCCATGCACCAGGCTGCGTGCGTTCAAGTTCCGGCCAAATATCGGCAGAAAGCACATAACGGCCCACGGCCATGATGTCTGAGTCCAGCGTCTGCGGCTGATCCGGTTTTTCGATAAATTCAACAATGCGGCTGACTTTACCCTCACGGTCCAGCGGCTCTTTAGTCTGGATGACGGAGTATTCAGAGAGATCGCCCGGCATACGTTTTGCCAGCACCTGGCTGCGGCCCGTTTCATTGAAGCGCGCAATCATGGCAGCAAGGTTATAGCGTAGCGGGTCGGCACTGGCGTCGTCGATCACAACGTCTGGCAGTACCACGACAAATGGGTTGTCACCAATGGCAGGTCGCGCACACAAAATGGAGTGGCCTAAACCTAAAGGTTCGCCCTGACGCACGTTCATAATAGTCACGCCCGGCGGGCAGATAGATTGCACTTCCGCCAGCAGTTGACGCTTCACGCGCTGTTCAAGGAGAGATTCTAATTCATAAGAGGTGTCGAAGTGGTTTTCGACCGCGTTCTTGGACGCGTGAGTTACCAGGAGGATTTCTTTGATCCCTGCAGCCACAATCTCGTCAACAATGTACTGAATCATTGGCTTGTCGACGATCGGTAGCATCTCTTTGGGAATCGCCTTAGTGGCAGGCAACATATGCATCCCTAGACCCGCTACAGGAATAACTGCTTTTAAATTCGTCATTATTTCATCCACCTGTAAAATGGTTGCTGAATTATAGCTTGTTCGATTTTTTTCGCCAGCA
>QWCB01002495.1_pt1 | contig 15322 bp, 9 predicted proteins | sample 1972511 | NCBI WGS metagenome assembly QWCB01 (sample SAMN09866719, study PRJNA288562) | Human gut metagenome isolate term5_stool, whole genome shotgun sequencing... | isolation source: gut | host: Homo sapiens | place: USA: California
CATAATGCCCGATACGTTCTGCTATATTGTTACTGTATTCATTATAAATCAATGTAATATGGTAACAAAATTCAGAAATCATTTGGCAAAGACTAATCTTGCCAAGAACACCGTCACTTCGTATGTGTGGACGGTGCAGTATTTCCTCAATCACTATGGGGACGTGAACAAAAAGAACCTGTTAGCCTACAAAGGGTATTTGGTTGAGAACTTCAAACCACAGACAGTAAATCTTCGATTGCAAGGTATCAACAAATACCTTGAATTTACGAAACAAGAGAAATTGAAGGTAAAGTTCGTCAAAGTACAGCAGAAAAACTTTTTGGAGAACGTAATCAGTGATGCAGACTACAAGTTCCTCAAAACGCGCCTGAAAGCTGACGGTTATGATGAGTGGTATTTTATCGTATGGTTCATGGCGGCTACCGGTGCACGTGTCAGCGAACTGCTCCACATCAAAGCAGAACATGTACAAATCGGACACCTTGATCTTTACAGCAAAGGCGGGAAAATACGCCGTTTGTATATTCCGAAAAACTTACGCATAGAAGCCATGAAATGGCTGAAAGATAAAGAGGTTACTTCCGGATATATATTCCTGAACAGATTCGGAGACCGAATTACGACACGTGGCATAGCCCAACAACTGAAACACTTTGCAGAAAAATACGGAATGAATAAGGAGGTGGTATATCCTCATTCATTCCGTCATCGTTTTGCCAAGAATTTCCTTGACCGATTCAATGACCTTGCATTGCTTGCCGACATTATGGGGCATGAAAGCATAGAAACTACTCGTATCTATCTTCGTCGCACTGCCAGCGAACAGCAGAAGATTGTGGACAAAGTGGTGAACTGGTAAAATCACATTAGCCTTAGAAGTGTATTCGCTTACACTTCTAAGGCTTTTTGAATGTTATCAAGAACTGAGAATAGTTCTTCTATCTTTTGAACGATACGTTGTTGCTCGGCAAGAGGAGGAAGTGGCAATTCAATTTTATGTAAAGCATTGGAAGATAGTCCAAGTAATCCAATTCCTTTCCCTCCTATTAGATTATTCTCCTTTAAATATGCAAATGTGTAGTAATAAAATGGCACACATAAATCTATCTTTGGACGAAGTCTATGAATATGATTTTGAATGCAAATATCGTAATCATAATTCCATATTGCAGAGCGTCCAATATCTCCACCTTCGCATACAAGTAAATCACCCTTCGTAACAGTGTATTTATCCAATTCGCTTTCTTTGAATGGCATTTGTTTTATTACTGTAAAATCAAACTTATTCCAGTACACATTGGATGTGGTTAAATAATCCTTGAACATACCTTCTTTATTTGACGAATTGAGTGCTTTGCCTGTATTGTGGCTAAAAAGTTCTCCCAGAATAGTTTTTATCCAACCAATGGGATAATGTCCGTTATCACAAGGTGTGAAGTCGGGATTTATGCGTTTCAAGAGTTCAATGGCTGGTTCATCATTCGGGTTTTGCGGTACGAGTTTTCCGTGGATGGCAAGGTCAAGTATTTTGCTCTTGGTTTGACTAATAATATTCTGTAAGTCGAATTTGCTTTGTTCGATTTCATCAATCAAAGTAAACCAACGCTTAATTTCTGTTACTATCCGTTCTTGTTCTGCAAGTGGAGGAATAGGAATATTAAGTGTCCTTAAATCAGTTTTATTAAACTTTCCTTGAGCCGTAGAACTTGAAATTATGCGTAACTGCTCTTGACCAAATGGGGATAAGAATAAGTATTGTAGCCATTCCTTATGTGTATCTTTATAGCATCTAATCATTATTGAATTGGGTGCTAAAGTCATTCTTTCTTGTAAATTGGGTACAATGAAGACCTTTCCGATAGAAGCTCCAATGTTTGGCAATATAAGTTCTCCTCCAAAGAGGTTTGAATTAGATAAAAACTCATAACCCTGTTTGTCTGTATATACTAAATCTTTGGTAAAATTACTCTGAAAATCTTTAGTGCGAACCAATACTGCATATTTAGGTTCATCATAATACTTCACATTTTCCCTCAATGATGCGAAGCTGCCACTTGCTACAAAATCAGTTGCTTCATTTATGAAAGTTTCTAATTTACTCCACTCCCAACCTTTAGGCAGCAAGTAGGGATAATGGGGCGTATGTATAGTATTAACGTGCTATAAACTTTATATCCGGCTACAGCACATTATTGGGATATCTATCTTTTTCTATAACTTTTCTTCTCATGATGTTTCTTTACCATTCCTATCTCAAATATCAAACACCTTCTCCTGTAAGCTTCTTCCTCTTCGTCAGGTCTGCGGCCATCCCAGCCAAGGACGGAAGAGGAATTGACACCGCCACCACAGGAAGACACACTGATGGGAGTTCATTATAATCAGTTAGTACGTTTCGTTGTGCAGTTTAGACTTAACGAGCTGCTTCTTTCATATATAAGGACTAAATATATGACAAAAATTTGAAAATATCGATACGATAATAGTTCGTGTGGTTCAGGAGACACTGCGAGATATACTCCAGTCCGTATTTGAAGAGGCTTTTGGCTCTTCTGCCATGATGATCCGCGACCTTACCCTCATTGACCTGCTCGCTTCTATCGGAATGCGAGTCGAGGAACTCGTAAGACTGAACCACAGCAATCTGAATTTACACGAACGTCAATGCATAGTTTTAAGAAAAGGCTAAAAAGAGCGTGGAGTGAATTTCAATGCAGGAGATCAAGATTCACCCACACAAATTCCGTCGTACCCATCCACAATAGATGGAGACAGACGAATCAAGACCAAGGATCATTTTACACACTTATCACTTATTTGGATTAGATTGTCCGAAAGGTAGCTAATTGATATATAGTAAGAAAGCATAAAATAGTTCTTTAAATATGTGATAATTTTCATAACTTTATAATAGTTAAGAAGATACGCAAATGAGATACATACATTGAGAAAACCAAACGAAACGAAGCATTGCTCTTTCCTGAGTATTTGGACGATAGACACGGCATATAGTCAACTTTTTGCTTGCAAAACTGGCGCTTAATGCTGAAATATACACCGATGAAAACTGGACAGACGGAAAGCCATTGGTATATATGCAAATGGAATTGAAACTGAATCTTAGTGACAGTCCATATAAGCAGACAGCAGGTGCACGTGTCGGCAAATATGAAGTTGACAGGATGTCCATTATTTGTCGGTTCAACATTAGCGAAAAGAATTGGACACTAGCTCGCAAAATCAGGATAATCATGTCGATTAAGGATTAAATCAATGACGCCTTTGGGTCAGTCAAAATGCAACCACAAAGTCCACTGCGAATAAAATTACGCAACTTTTCATAAATATTGCGTGAACTTTCCCGCAATTTTCTTACATTTGTGCGGAACAAATGCCGCAATTTATTATGCAGACACTTTACGAGCAATTCCATCAACTTCTGGAACTGACTCCCATGAACTTTTTCCGGGAGCAGCACGACACCATAAACTGGGATGTCCGCATCTTGGGTATCCTAGGCCAGAAAGGTGTCGGTAAATCCACTCTCATCCTACAACACATAAAGAGAACCGGGAACAAGAATGAGTCCCTTTACGTGATTGCAGATGATATCTACTTCAGTGCACACACTCTTCTTGATACTGCCAAGAGCTTCTTCGCCCGTGGCGGGAAATATCTGTATATAGACGAGATTCATAAATATCCGGGCTGGAGTCAGGAGGTCAAGAACATCTACGATAGCCTGCCGCTGCTCCATGTCGTATATTCCGGCAGTTCAATATTGGATCTTAAAGAAGGGGGTGCAGACCTTAGTCGCCGCGTCATCGAGTACCATCTTCCTGTCTGGTCATTCCGCGAATACTTGAACTTGCGCAATGGCTGGTCATTAAAACCTGCCAGTTTGGAAGATGTATTGCAAGGGAAAGTTGATTTTCCGTACGGGGCTGAACGACCGTTGAAATACTTCGAAGAATATATGAAAAAGGGCTGCTATCCTTTCTTTCAGGAACCGGAATTCGAAACTCGTATGAGACAAGTCATCAACACTACCGTTGAAGTCGATATTCCCAAATACGCCAGGATGACCATCGCCGCCACGCAGAAACTCAAGAAATTCATGTACTACATTTCAAAGAGCGTCCCTGTCAAGATTAATTTCTCGGATATGGCAAGAGACTTGGAATTAAGTCGCGACGAACTTCCCAAGTATCTGGAATATCTGGAAAAAGCCGAACTTGTTTCCGTCCTGCGTATGAAGGCCAACGGGGACGCAATTCTCCGCAAAATGGACAAGCTTTATCTCCAGAATTCCAATATGTCCTATGTCCTTTCGGGCGAAAATCCGGACACTGGGAATGCCCGAGAGACTATCTTTTATTGCTGGACCAAGCAGAAGTACGATACGGTAGAATCTCCTGTTTCAGATTTTGAGATTGACGGAAAGACTTTCGAAGTGGGCGGGCGCAACAAAGGAAAGAAACAAATATCCAAATTAGAAGACGCATATGTGGTCAAGGATACAATAGAGTATGTGTTTGACAATCAAGTACCACTATGGATGTTCGGATTCCTTTATTGACAAAGAAGTCGTAACGAGATAAGAGAAAATAGGGACATTTAACTTGCGACAGGCTCCTAATGCTGCCAGGAGCTATTACCGGACCTATTGTTGTTCAGCAATAAAAACATATCTTTGCTCATTGGAAAGCATCCATAACCAAAACAACAGAAAAAGATCATGGCAAAGAGCAAAATAGACTTTATACTACTTCTCCTTGCGACTCTCTGCTGTTCAATGGCTCACGCACAAAAGCAAGTTTCTGCAGAACTGAGAGATTCCACTGAGAGCGGAAGCGACATCATAAAGATAGTTGGAAATCACTCCAGCAAAGGAGCGGTCAATAACGCCCTTGACATATTGAGCGGTCAGGCAGCCGGTGTCAACGTGACATCCAACGGTCTGGACCGGATGGCTATGCTCAATAGCGTGCGGGTGCGTGGTACGACATCCATTATCGGTGGCAATGATCCCTTGGTGCTGATTGACGGGGTCACTTCTGACGTGCTCACCCTTTCAACCATCTACCCTGCAGACATCGAGAGTTTCCGGATATTGAAGAATGCCACGGAGACAGCCATGTACGGTTCACGTGGAGCGTCAGGTGTGATTGAAGTCAAAACGAAAAAAGGAACAGGACGTGGTTTTCAGATATCCTATGAAGGAAATGTAGGTTTCGAGCGGATGTACAAACATCTGGAAATGCTCAATTCCACAGAATACGTTGCCACAGCAAAGGCTTTGGGCGTCTATTGCAATAACGGAGGGTTCAACACGGACACTTACAAGGTCATTACCCGCACAGGACTTGTGAATAATCACTATCTCGCATTCAGCGGGGGCACACCTCAGTCAAACTATCGTGCCTCATTCGGCTTGATGGACCACAACACAATCATCAAGAAGATGGACTATGGCGTTTTTGTCGCCAAAGTTGACGTGACCCAGAAAGCCTTCAACGATAGACTTACTGGAGAGTTCGGAGTATTCGGATCGTCGTTCAAGAACCATGATATATTTGACACGCAGATGCTGTTCTATTCCGCAGCCTGCCAGAATCCAACTTTCCCTGCCGGAACTGACGAACATGGAAACTGGCTAAAAAACGAATCTGCAACGCACATCAACCCTCCAGGAATAGTGCTTGAAGAGAAAAACGACTCCAAGGATTTGAACTTTGATGCCCACATTAAGCTGAGCTACGATATCAATACTGACTGGCGGGTCTCCGCCTTCGGTTCCTACCTCTACGGTTCTACCGAGAACGGGCAATTCTGCCCGACATGGGTATGGGCACAAGGCAACGTGTACCGTGGCGAGTTCAAGAAAGAGGAGTGGCTCGGCAATGTATCTCTGGATTTCAATAAGCAGTTCGGCTCACATAAGATCTCTGCCGGAGTAAGCGGCGAATACCGCAAGCTGAGAAAGACGGCTTTCTGGGTATATGCCAAGGGCATACCCACAAATAACTTTCATTACGACAATCTGGGAGCGGCTTCTGTCAGACCATATGGTGGAACGGAAAGCACTTATGAAGACCAATCTCTGGCTTCGTTAATGGGGAGCATCACATATAGTCTGCTTGACAGATACACGTTGGCGTTGAATGCGCGTGGTGACGGATCGTCAATGGTAGGCGCCAGCAACACATGGGGATTCTTCCCTTCCATATCATTTACATGGGATTTGAAAAAGGAAAGGTTTCTCATCAATGTAAAGCCGCTGTCCATGCTCAAACTTCGTGCTGGCGCAGGACAGGCAGGCAACCTTGGAGGCATCTCTGCATATACCACCATGAACACCGTAAGGCAGACCGGCATTGTCCCTATCAATAGTTCGCCGACAGTAACACTTGGCATGGTGAGAAACAACAATCCCGATTTAAAGTGGGAAACGAAGACGACATTCAACATCGGTGCGGACATGGGGCTCTTTGCCAACGGTCTTATACTTACGGCGGAGTATTACTTTTCCAAGACTACCGACATGCTCTATGCCTACGAAGTCCCGGTTCCGCCATTTGCATACAACACATTGCTCGCAAACATAGGTTCAATGTCAAACAGCGGATTGGAATTCGGCCTGTCAGGGCAGCCGATAAGAAAGAAAGACATAGAACTTAACGTTAATATGAACCTGTCGTTTCAAAGCAACAGACTAATCTCGCTGAGTGGAAAGTACAAAGGAATGAGCATGTCCGCGGCGAATGTCACCGCCATCGGGGCCTTGGACGGAGCGGGACAGAACGGCGGCGACAACAATGTGGTTTATCAGATAGTCGGACAGCCACTTGGCGTTTTCTATCTGCCACATTGCAAGGGACTCGTAAAAAAAGAGAACGGCAGTTATTTTTACGACATAGAGGATCTGGATCATAACGGCAAGGTAGATATAAGCGACGGCGGCGACCGGTACGTCGCAGGACAAGCCACACCAAAGGTAATCCTCGGCTCAAACATCAGTTTCAGATACAAGAATTTCTATGTCTCCATACAGATGAATGGAGCATTCGGGCACAAGATCTTCAATGGAACGGGATTATCATTTACAAGTATGGCTTGCTTCCCGGACTACAATGTGCTTAAGGATGCCCCTCAGAAGAACATCGTAGATCAGAGAGTCTCCGACTATTGGCTTGAAAAAGGTGACTATCTGAACTTTGAGCATTTGACATTAGGATATAACGTACCCTTGAAAAGCAAGACGTTACGTTCATTGCGCATATCTGGCAACGTAAGCAACCTTGGAACAATTACGGGCTACAGAGGTTTGACGCCAATGATAAACAGCTACGTGGTGAACAGTACTATGGGTATTGATGACAAACGTAACTATCCTTTGTTCCGCACATATTCGTTGGGGTTGAGCATACAGTTTTAATACGGAAAAAGCATGAAGAAGATTATTGAATACATATTGGCAGTACCGTTGACGCTTTGCTTCTGCAGCTGTCTGGATGAACATCCAAAAGACCAGCTGGACCAAGAGGAAATATACAACAACGCAGATAATATATACAAAAATGCAGTAGCTTCCCTGTACAACTACATTGGGAGCAATCAGGAGTCTGAAGGACTTCAAGGAACCTGCAGGGGCATCTACGACTACAATACATTGACAACAGATGAGGCAATGATTCCGATCCGTGGAGGAGACTGGTACGATGGCGGCCTGTGGGAAAACATGTATCAGCACAACTGGAACGCCAATGATATCAACTTATATAATGTATGGAAATATCTCTTCAAGGTAATTGTTATATCCAACCAGTCGCTTTCCGTCATTGATGACCACAAGAGTCTGCTTTCGGCCGAACAGGCCCGTGATTTCACGGCAGAGGTAAGAGCTGTGCGGGCATTGTTCTACTACTATGCGATGGATATGTTCGGACGTGTTCCTATCGTTACATCATACGACGTGAAATTGGAGCAGGTAACGCAAAGCGAGAGACGCGAGGTCTTCGATTTTATTTTCAATGAACTGCGGGATGTCGCGCCGTTGCTTGCTGACGAACATTCCAACAAGGAGGGAGACTACTACGGACGAGTGACACGACCTGTAGTCAACTTTTTGCTTGCAAAACTGGCGCTTAATGCTGAAATATACACCGATGACAACTGGACAGACGGAAAGCGCTTTGATGGCAATGACATCTTCTTTAATGTGAATGGAGAGAAGATGAATGCTTGGAGTACCTGCATTTGGTATTGCGGGCAACTTGACAAAGAAGGGTATCAGCTGGAAAGCGATTACGCCTCGAACTTCGCTGTTCACAACGAATACTCCATGGAGAACATTTTCACCATACCACTGGACAAGAACTTATATTTGAACGAATACCACTATCTTTTCCGCTCGCGCCACTACAAACATGGCGGGGCCTATGGCGGTTCATCCGAAAATGGAACATGTGCGACGATCTCAACCGTCAAGGCTTTCGGTTACGGCACAGAGCATGTCGACAACAGATTCAAGACAAACTTCTATGCAGACACCGTTTTTGTTGACGGCAAGAAGATATATCTGGACAACGGAAAGCCATTGGTGTATATGCCAATGGAATTGAAACTGAATCTTAGTGACAGTCCGTATAAGCAGACAGCAGGTGCCCGTGCTGGCAAATATGAAGTTGACAGGACCGCATATTCGGACGGCAGACAAGTTGACAACGATATAGTTCTATTCAGATACGCCGATGCCATATTGATGAAGGCCGAGGCTAAAGTCCGTAATGGAGAAGATGGTTCAAAAGAATTGAATGCAATTAGGGACAGAGCAGGCATGCCGCATGTAAAGGCCAATTTGAGCAACATACTTAAAGAGCGGCTGTTGGAATTGGTCTGGGAAGGTTGGAGACGTCAAGATCTCATCCGCTTTGGCGAATACACCAAAGCATACGACCAGAGGACTCCTCTGGAAAACGAGTTCACCGGGTTCACAACTGTTTTCCCGATACCACAAAGATGCCTGGATTTAAACAAAGGGTTAAAACAAAATCCAGGTTATCAATAGAGAGCCCTAATCATCATTCTCGTATCAGAATGACTTTCAGTCATCTCACTCCGAATGTCCCACGCTGCGGTAATCCCACGTGATGTATTTCTGTTTCAGCTTCTGGCGGTCGCCCAGGCTTATGTTGTCCTGACTGACCACCTCCTGCGGCCATCCGTCATTGAAATAACTTATACGGACATATGAGTTGTACACCCCATCCGTAGTCACCTGACTGTCAAATTCGGTATCAAGACCTTCCCGAACATCCTTTGCGGACTCCTTATCAGTGAAATACTCTATGAGATTTCCGAGCAGCACCTTTATGTCCTCTCTTGGAATATACGAATAGACGTCTGCGGATATGCCGTATTCATACGTGTCCGGATCAAGCCAGATGTCAGTTTTGGTATCAGAGGCGTATTCGTTTTCCGTCGCATCTTCATGGCTTTCCGTTTCGCCTATCTTATATTGGTCTCCATGATAATTGAACAGAAGTTCTATCTCTTCCGTATATCCGTCGACCAGATCGTCGGAATCAATCATTGACATCAATTTATCCGAATCAAGCCCGACAGCGCGCAGGGAATCCGCATATGGCATTTTACTGATCGCCTTCGCCAGGACTTCTTTCGCCTGTTTCCTGATATCCTTGAGATTGTAGTATTTGACAATCTTGCCGTACTGATCGGTACGGAATCTTATAGTCGTGCCCACTGTGGCATCATTGAGAATATCCATTACCTGTCCGATAAGATTCTGGGCTTCCGATTTGATTTGATCGTCGGAAACGAATTCAAGGAAAGTATATTCCATGTCATACCCTTTCCTGGTGGAATCCGTAACCGTAAGCATCACTTTGGCGGCGGCGCCGAGTGTCATCACCGTGTCTTTCCCGTTGACCTCCCATTGGTTGTCATGTATCCAGTAGGTCATGGTGTCCCGCTTGCTGAACCAAGCTATAACCGGAAGAATGCTGTCATCCTGGACAGTCACTTCAGAAGAGTCCTGGACTTCAGATGAACGATGATGATGTCGGGCCGGAGCAAATGACATCAATGAAATCAGGAGTCCCGAGATCATCGGAACCAATACGAACTTTTTTACGTGTATCATATTTTCATGCATCATATCAGACAGCAATTTCGGAGCAAATTTAACATATTACGAAAAAAAAGTTATTCTCAATAAATGAAAAAATCATACATTTGCCACTTATTAACAAAATGACATGATGAAGAACCATAAATTATTCGGGGCAATCGTCGGCTCCGTCATCGCGCTGACAATGTCGTCATGCGGAAAATCAGACAAGATTGAACGGTTTCCTGAGGGAACGTCAATGATAAAGATGATGGATGAGGACAACGGAGGCACCACATTGGGCAATTCCAAAGTCTATATGACATCTTCCGGAAACTTCAAGAGCAATAATCTGCCGATTCTCGACTGCGGGAAGAAGAGCGGAATAGGGGACATCGGTCTGCCGGATTTCACTAACATGGCGCCTGAAGTCGCTGTGATACCCGGACACGGCTATGTCATCTGCGATTCTGACAACGTCAAGGAATTCCCGTCCAGAATAAAGGCAATCCGTGAGGATGCGCTCATTTACAGGGCATATGTCGATTCATGGATCCAGACTGACGGAAAGAATGTCGGGGCCAATGTCTATTTCCTGCTGGGCAGCCCTCTGGAACGCGGGCAGATGCCGGAAATGGACAGCGACCTCGGAACACTCGCCTTCGATCTGGTCAGCCATAAGTCCAATTCAATCAGCGTAAAGTTGCCTTCGGAGGACATTGAGGTCATTATCAATGACAAGACACCTCTGGCCTGCTCCACCAAAGGTAAGACATTGACATTAACATTGACAAACGCCCCGATGTCATATGAGACCGGCACCTGGTCACTCAGCATCCGCAGCGGAAGGGTCTATACGAAGGCGACAGTCGCAATTGAGTAATTTGTTTGTCAGAAAGAATTCTTCTCATGAACCTACTGGTATATTCCAGGTTAGCGCTCTGGCATTTACACATATTTTAACCACATGGTTTTTTATTATTCAAGTTTCGCAAGTTGTCAGACTTGCTGAACGTTAGTGCGAATTTGAGGGTCGTCACTCGTTAGAAGGCTATAAGCCCAATGCGTAATTATCCGAAAATTTCGTAAAGTTCCTTGTTGCTGAGTTTTCCTATCCAGTTTTCGCCGGTGGCTACTGTCATCTCTGCGAGGTGCTTTTTCCGCTGTATCATTTCATTGATCTTTTCCTCGAAAGTATCCTTCGTTATGAAACGATGCACAATAACATTCTTGTCTTGGCCGATACGATATGCTCTATCTGTCGCCTGTGCTTCCACAGCAGGATTCCACCACAGGTCAAAGTGGATTACATGTGAGGCGGCAGTAAGATTTAGTCCGGTTCCGGCAGCTTTGAGCGAAAGGACAAAGACCTTGTGTTCCCTGCTGTTCTGAAACATTGAAACCATATCATTGCGCTGCTTGACAGAGCAACCTCCGTGATAAAACAGCGGAGCAGTACCAAGCCGCTGAGCAGCAAACTTCACTATCATATCTCCCATTTCACGGAACTGGGTGAAAATCAGAACCTTTTCGCCAGCATCAACGATAGCTTCAATCTGGTCCAACAACATCTCCACTTTTCCTGAAAGTTCCGGGTGCAAATTCCCGTTCTTCAGATACTGTGCAGGATGATTGCATATTTGTTTCAATGCCAATATCATCTGCAATATCAGGCCTTGGCGCTCAAAAAGCGCCTTGTTGTTAGATGTATCCTTATTTTCGATTTCCGCCATTGCAGCTTCGAGAGTCTTGTGATACAGAGCTGCCTGATTTGCTGTAAGCGATGAGTATTCGTCAAGCACAATCTTATCCGGCAAATCATTGATAATGCTTTTATCTGTCTTCATTCTCCGCATCATAAATGGTGCCGTCACCTTTCGGAACCTCGCTGCGCAGTTCTCGTCATTGAACACCTGTATCGGCTTGGCATATTCTTCGCCGAATGACTTGAGACTTCCGAGATAGCCGTTGTTGGCAAAATCCATTATGCTCCAAAACTCGCTCATACGGTTCTCTACCGGTGTTCCGCTCAACGCTATATGTGTATCGGCCTGGATGGACTTGACGGACTTGCATTGGGCCGTAGATGGATTCTTGATATTCTGGGCTTCATCAATGACCATAACCGCCCATTGTTTCTTGGCAAAGATTTTAGTATCAGAACGAAGCACGCCATAGGATGTGAGCAGCACGTCGGGCATATGTTTAGGCATTTCGCGAGCCGTTCCGTGATAGATGAATGAGGTCAAATACGGCGCGAAACGAGTGATTTCAGACTGCCAATTGGACAGGAGGCCAGTAGGAACTACTATCAAAATACCCTTCTCTTTCAACTGCCCGTCTTCTTTGAGTTTCTGAATCAATGTTATGGTCTGCAAGGTCTTACCCAATCCCATATCGTCTGCCAGAATAGAGCCGAAGCCAATCCGCATATTCCTATAAAGCCATGAATATCCACGCTTCTGATATGGTCTTAACTCTGCATTGATCCCACTTGGAACTTGTATTTCCCGTTCGTCGTTAAAAAATTTGATGAGAGCGCGTGCGTCATCGGTAATCGTGACCGGTGCAGATTTGTAGTTTCCCAGCAATGCCGTTTGCAGCAATTGTACGGGAGTCACATTCTTTGTTTCTGAAATCGCATTGTTCATTTTCTCCAAGTCGAGACAATCCATATAGACATAAGTGCCTTTGAATTTCAGAAGTTTTCCGGCATTGCCCAACAATTCGCGGAATTCTTCCACTGACACAACATCATCGCCAAGAGCGACTTCCCATTCAAAGTCGAACAGGTCTGAAAGTCTTATAGAAGTGACGGAAGTCTGGTTTTTCTTTTTGATTTTCAATGTCGGTTTCGGCCTGACAAGCGACTCCAATGATTTAGGCATCAAGACTTTGACTCCGAGCAGGCGGACTGCGGGGATTATATTTATAAGTAGCGGTCCCAACTGTTCCATTCCATACCGCAACGGCATTGACCCTTTATCTGACACATATCCGCTCACATCAGGAATAATCACGGCCAAATCGGCAAGCATCTTGAGTGTTTCCAATCTTGATGCTGCATATCTTTCATCTGTCAGAACTAATGACAGGGGAACAGAATCGAAGTTGTTCTCATCTATATTATCCACTGCTATGTTCATTTCGAACAGGTCACCCAGGAGCAAGTCGCTTACTTCATCGATAATAAGGACCGGAGTGTAACGTGAGCGACGTATATTATAAGATGACAACCAGGCACAAATGCTTCCGGGAATTTCGGTTTCGCCCGGTTGTGCGAAGCCAATCTGCTGATAGTCGAAGAATAGCCCTGTCAATGTTGTGCGGGAGGTCAGCGAAATCTCCGGTATCATCTTGCCCAACAGGAACGATACCAATATATCCGCTTTGCTCAATACATATCTGCTTCGTTTCCCGACATTGACACGAATCATTCTGTCAGGAATCAGACTGTCAAGACTTGAGAGCACATTGCCCACTTCAGGGTCAATCTTGCAAGGCAGCCATCGGACAGCAAAAAGCTTGTTCTCCAGTTTTACTATCTGCGGTTCAATGTCGCCGTTGGCCAAAAGATGGATTGACGTCAATATTCCTTGATGAAGGGCTATCGTACTCGGTGAATAATCCGGCAGAAAATCCGGATTAATTCTGGCTGTCTCGGCCAATAAATCATTGTCATACAAGTTGTTGTCCGGCGACTGCAACATCCAGTTCAGGCAGAAATCCATATCAAGCGTGAACTCTGCATCCTCGGTTATCCGACGAACATCTTCATTGATTTCATTGGCATTGAACAGTCTTTCGACAGTTATCTTTCCTTCTAGGAACTTACGCGCGTATTGCTGAAAACGACGAATGTGGTTGGAGTATTTTTCTTTGAAATCGCCGGTGACATCGAATGTCGGATTCTGCGGAAGAAGCATCAGCAGGACTTCAAGACGGTCTGAGAGTCTGGAAAAGTTCACTCTGTGATACTGTGGGGGAGTGATTGACAAGTCTTTCGCTGCCCTGTATTCCACGATATCCTTAAGCAATGGCACTTCCGACATTTTGGCTGCGGCATCAACCTCTACGCCGCGCGCTTTCAGTTCCGCCAGCAAATCGACATTATGAATCTGGAATACTACAAACGGATTGTTGTCTATCTCGCGGCTCATCATGTATATAACCGCAGCAATATGCTTGCACGGTACAGCCCAGTCCGGACAGTTGCACTGCATCTTGAAGTCCGTCCATTTTTCAGGAAATATCTTCAGGCCACATTCCGACGCAATGTCAAGAACTGCCGGATCAAGCTCGTGTTTAAGCATTTTGGATACTATTTCCGGGCGTGCTATAATTCCATCGATAAGGCGTTCAATGTCTTCAGGAAAGAATGGCGGTATAATAAGTGTCACCGAATACGGTCTGATTCGCCTTCCGTGAACCTTTGCCTTTATGATGTTTCCGGTTACTTTTACCTCGCTGACAGCTCCTGACCGGGCATAAGATGCTCCTCTCGGGATTCTGTTTTCATAGTCAATATGTGTCAATGACTGGAGCCAGCGGTTTCCCCACCATGTCGTTCCGAAATTCTTTGCCATAATTGTTGACGTAATCGTTCTCTGCAGTGAGCCCTCTATTATGTGTTTATAGTTTTTCAAACTTGTAGCCGAGACGCGCCAGTTCGACTGCAGCGCCGATACGGTACATCTCCTGACAGGATGCCACGAAGACCTGATATGCAGCAATGCTCTGCGGCTCAATGTGTTCGTGACGTATCAGCGAGACTGTGGCATCTGCAATATAGTCCCCGCCCAATTTTTGCCAATGCCCGTCAATGTCGGGACTTGACAAAAGCATTGACGGTGCTGTTTGGGACGCAGCATCCTCCTTGGGCGCCGACGTCACAGGAAAGCCGCATTCGCGACAGATCCGCACAAGTTCTCCCTCGAGTTTGTCAATGTAAGTTTCAATGTCGTAAGTGTTTTCCATTTCCAATCCAGTTCAAATCCAATGTTCCGGAATCCGTAACGTGACTATCACTAATTCCTATACGCCAAATTTAGATAAATCACACGAGTTGGGCAATACTTCGCTCTTACATTGCTGCACTCGTAAAAGTAGACACGGAGGGGTAGAAAAAGATTGAATGAGTTATCTTTGTAGTTGAGTTCAGGTCGTTGGGCCTGGAGGGAGGGGCGG
>QWCB01004740.1_pt1 | contig 15292 bp, 13 predicted proteins | sample 1972511 | NCBI WGS metagenome assembly QWCB01 (sample SAMN09866719, study PRJNA288562) | Human gut metagenome isolate term5_stool, whole genome shotgun sequencing... | isolation source: gut | host: Homo sapiens | place: USA: California
GTTACACCATATCAGTCCCGCTATGGGAGTTGTGGACTATACCACCGGTAAGGAATTGCACCTCTCCTCTTGAATCAGTCGCAAAGGTACAAAAAAGCCACCTATCGTCATAGTCATCAGGAGCGATGTCGGGGCGCTTTTTGGTGCTACTCTTGCTATTTAGTACCTTTGCAGGAGATTAAGTACAATGCTCCCTATGCAACCCCACAAGATGACCACACCCTACTACCTACTAGAGGAGTCTCTCCTGAGACGCAACCTCGAGCTGATACGATCCGTAGCAGAGCGGGCGGGCGTGGAGATTATCTTAGCCTTCAAGGCGTACGCCCTCTGGCGCACATTCCCTATATTTAAGGAGTACATCCACGCTAGCACAGCTAGCTCGCCGTGGGAGGCTCGCCTGGGCTACGAGGAGATGGGAGCACCCGTGCATGCCTACACGCCAGCCTACAGCGAGGAGAATATTGCGGACTTCGTGCGCTACAGTAGTCACATCACGCTCAATTCGCCCACCCAGTGGCAGCGCTTCGGACCCGCCTCGCCTTACGCATCCGAACATATCTCTTACGGTCTGCGTCTAAACTTAGCTTACTCGCCTGTCAAGACGGAGATCTACAACCCAGCCCTGCCAGGAACACGCTTCGGCGTGAGTGCCGAGACGCTACGACAGATGGAGCAAGAGGGTGCTTTGACAGGACTAGAGGGTGTGCATCTGCATGTCCTTTGCGAGGGTGATGACGAGCAACTGGAGCTAGTGCTGGAGCGTCTCGAGGAGCGCTTTGGCTTTATCCTAGATAAAGTGCAGTGGCTCAACCTCGGGGGCGGACACTTGATGACGCATCGGGAGTACGATACGGAGCATCTGGTGGCGTTGCTACGAACTTTCCGTGAGCGGCACCCTAACTTGCGAATTATCATGGAGCCAGGCAGTGCTTTCGCTTGGCAGACGGGCGACCTCTACGCTCAGGTTGTGGACATTGTCACCAACGATGGCATCAAGACGGCGATTATGAACGTCTCCTTCGCCTGCCACATGCCTGACTGTCTCGAGATGCCCTACCATCCAGTCGTGGAGGGGGCGACACAATGCGACACGCCCGAGGCTGGCACGCACAGCTACCGCCTAGGGGGCAACAGCTGTCTGAGTGGCGACTACATGGGCTACTGGACCTTTGACCATCCACTGGAGATCGGCGAGACGCTCGTCCTCAAGGATATGCTACACTACACGACGGTCAAGACGAACATGTTCAACGGTGTACAGCATCCCGCCATTGCGCTGCGTCATCTCGACGGCTCGGTGGAGACGCTCCGTAGCTTTGACTATTCGGACTACAAGTCTCGCATGGACTAATCATTTAACCTAGAAGAAAGAGACCAACTATGGGACTATTCGGACTATTCTCAAAGAAGAAGAAAGAGACACTCGACACAGGTCTAGAAAAGAGCAAGACCTCTATGGTAGACAAGCTGACTCGTGCCGTAGCTGGCAAGAGCAAGGTCGACGATGCAATCCTTGATGACCTGGAGGACATCCTCGTGACGAGTGATGTGGGCGTGGACACGACCCTCAAGATCATCAAGCGTATCGAAGAGCGTGTGGCTCGAGACAAATATGTCGGCACGAGCGAGCTCAAAAGCATCCTGCGTGACGAAGTGGCGGCGCTCCTTGCGGAGAATGGCACGACCGATGGGGAGAGCTTCACACTCCCTGCCGAGGCGCATCCTTACGTCATCATGGTCGTTGGCGTCAACGGCGTAGGCAAGACGACCACCATCGGCAAGCTCGCCTATCAGTTCAAGCAGCAGGGCAAGCGCATCGTACTGGGCGCTGCAGACACCTTCCGTGCGGCCGCCATCGAGCAGCTAGAGATATGGGGAGAGCGTGTCGGTGTGCCAGTCATCAAGCAGCAGATGGGCTCGGATCCTGCTTCGGTAGCCTTCGACACGCTACAGTCGGCTGTGGCGCAGGACGCTGACGTAGTCATCATCGACACGGCTGGTCGTCTACACAACCAAGTGAGCCTGATGAACGAGCTCTCTAAGATCAAGCGTGTCATGGCAAAGGTGGTTCCCGATGCGCCTCACGAAGTACTCCTCGTCCTCGACGGCTCTACGGGTCAGAACGCCTTCGAGCAGGCAAAGCAGTTTACCGCAGCCACCGATGTCTCTGCCCTCGCCATCACAAAGCTTGATGGAACGGCAAAGGGCGGTGTCGTCATCGGTATCTCCGACCAATTTAAGGTACCAGTCAAGTATATCGGACTAGGCGAAAAGATTGAGGACCTACAGGTCTTTCGCAAGCGTGAGTTCGTCGACTCCATCTTTGGCGATGAGCTTTAGTCCAGTAGCAGCTCTGCGATGATTGCCAACCAAATCGATGTCATCAGCCTAGGGTGCTCTAAGAACCTCGTTGACTCCGATGCGCTCATGCGTCGGCTCGCTCAGTACGGCTACACGCTACGTCACGACCCCGAGGAGCTGACTGGAGAGATAGCCGTCGTCAACACCTGCGGCTTCATACAGGCAGCTCAGGAAGAGTCGATCAACCTCATCCTCTCTCTCATTGAGGCGAAGAAAGAGGGGCGCATCCGGGCTGTTTATGTGATGGGTTGCCTAGGCGAACGCTTTCGTGAGGAGCTAACCGCCGAGCTCCCCGAGGTAGACAAGATCTATGGCAAGTATGACTGGAAGCAACTCATCACCGACCTAGGACCAGCACTCAGTGCAGACAGCGCTACGCCACTATCCTACCGAACGCCTCCGCCTAGCGTCACGCCTCGACACTACAGCTACATCAAGATCTCCGAGGGGTGCGACCGCACCTGCTCTTACTGCGCTATCCCGCTCATCACCGGCCGTCATCACTCCCGTCCCATGGAGGAGATAGCCCGAGAGGTCGAGGGTCGCGTCTCCGCAGGCTGTCGGGAGTTTCAGATTATCGCTCAGGATAGCACTTATTATGGTGTAGACCTTTACCAAGAGCAAGCCATCGCTCCCCTGCTGGACCGCCTCGCTCAGGTAAAAGGCGTTCACTGGCTCAGACTACACTACGCCTATCCGAACCACTTCCCCATCGCTCTGCTAGATGTGATGGCACAGCATGACAACATCTGCAAGTATCTCGACCTTGCGCTCCAGCACAGCAGCAATCATATGCTTCAGCTGATGCGTCGGCAGATAACCCGTGAGGAGACCGTTGCTCTGCTAGAGCGTATCCGCGAGCAAGTGCCCGGCATCGCCCTGCGTACCACGATGATGGTCGGGCATCCAGGAGAGACAGATGAAGACTTTGCTGACCTCCTTGACTTCGTTAGCCAGATGCGCTTCGAGCGACTTGGCGCTTTCCAATACTCACACGAGGAGGGCACCTATGCCTACAAGCACTACCAAGATGACGTACCGCCAGAGGTCAAGCAGGAGCGCTACGACGCCCTAATGTCTCTCCAAGCAAACATCTCTGCCAGCGTCAATAGCCGTAGAGTCGGCACCTTGCTGGAAGTAGTCGTTGACCGAGAGGAAGAGGACTACTACGTTGGTCGCACTCAGTACGACTCCCCCGAGGTGGACGGCGAAGTGATACTCAGCAGCGACCGCCCGCTCCATGTAGGCTCCTTCTACCGAGCCGAGATCACAGGCGTAGAGGAGTACGACCTCATCGCAACCACATCCCCAGAGCATCTCATCCTATGATTACGACCGAACAGTGGCTCCTCGAGGTCGCCGAGCAGAGCCAGCTCGCACAGACCACCTGCCAGCAACTATGGAGCGACCTCACCTCGCTACTCATCGGGCGGCTCACTCAGGGGAGCAGCACCTATATGCGCAGCGTCGGCTTGTGGTCTGCCGAGAGCCACAGCGCCTGCATCGCCCTACTGCCTAGTGGCGAGCGCTACTTGATGCCCCCAAGCGTGACGCCACGCATCACCAACCAAGAGCAACCGCTCTCTGCCGAGGAGATTGGCGAACTCCTAGCAAAAGGAGCGACCCAGATACCGCAGACCCTCCAAAGCTTCTACAGCAGTGTCACGAAGCTCTTTGAGATGCACGAGCGACTAGGTCACACCCTCGAGTGGGCTCCCCTAGGGACCTTCGCACCACAGCCCATAACTGGCGACAGTGAGAGCAGCGACACCAGCTACGCCTTCACACCTTCCGACGAATTGCTCCGTCAGGTCAACAAGCCCTTTGAGATGTTTGCCCCCACGCTGCTCAAGGAGGGTGTCCAGTGGCCCGATGTCGAGGAGCGACCAGCCGAGAGCCTAGAGCAGGCTTGCCCGTCCATCATCTCCAGCCGTATCGCCGAGAGCACAGCCACTCCCCCACCAGTGGCCACTCCGCCCGCTTGGACGCCTCAATCTCAAGCCGTGACTCCCGCTACGCCGACACCGCCTCCCTTTTCAACTAGCGAAAGCAACGAAGCAAAGACCGTCGTCGCCACGCCACCACCTTATCGAAGAGAGGAGCCACAAGAGCGCAAGCCCCGCAAGCTATGGCTTTGGATCGTCATCCCGCTAGTCGCTGTCCTAGCGATGGCGCTGTTGCTATGGCTCTTCGTCTTCAGCAAGCAAGAGATGCCGAGCTCCCGCACCACGCCCCCGCCCAGCACGATGATACCCGTTGAGGCGACTCCGACGGTAGACACCGTCGCCCCCATCGATAGCGTTGCACCAGCAGCCGATACGACCGCTCAGCAGGAGATACTCACCACCGTGATCCTTGGCAATGGCGACTATCTGGCGCGTTATGCCCGTCGCTACCTAGGTCGCAGTGAGTACTGGATCTACATCTACCTCGCTAATAAGGAGCAAATCGAGGACCCCGACAATATTCCTCTCGGCACCGAGATCCAGATCCCCTCGCCTCAGAGCGTAGGCATCACAGGCAACGAAGAGGCTGACCTCGCTGCGGCAAAGCGCCTCATCCACGAATACTACAGTGGCACTACCACGACACACTTGAGGTAGCGCCCTACCCACATTCCCTATAACAATCAACTAAGAAACAGAATGAAGAAAACCAACTTCCTACTCTTCCTCCTGCTAACCCTCTGCGGTGTGAGTCTACTCACGGCTCAAACGGCTGAGATACAGATCAAGACAGGTAAAACCTTTGGCTCTGAAATCTCAATCCTCCCCAAAACCAAGTCCTATGACACCCCTATCCTCATCGATTGGGGAGATGGCACTACCGAAAGCTACAACGTTGACCCCAACGCCTCTGGATTCTTTGCCAAAATCTCTGGAACCGTCAAGGGCGAGACCATCCGCATCCTTTCCAACCTTACCAAGCTAGAGGCATCGGAGCTGGAGATAACCTCCTTTACCGCTACTGGACAGACAGAGCTCAAGTATCTAGACCTCTCTAAGAATAAGCTCACGAAGGAGACCTTTGTGCTCAACGAAGACGCTCCACTAGAGAACCTTAACCTTAGAGAGAACGACTTCACCGTCCTAAACTTACGACCATACAAAGGGCTAGTCTCTATTGACATATCTCAGAATCCAAGACTAGGCTCCGTCCTCGTGCCTGATGGGAGCAAAGTCCTAGAGCACATCTATGCCAACGAGTGCGATATCAGTCATTTCTACCCCGTCTCTCTGCCAGCACTTACGACGCTATCGCTAGAGAATAATGCGCTGATGGATCTGGAGATCGGGGACAACTACCCCAAGCTCTCTTCACTCTCCATCTCTCACAATGAGATCTCTGAGCTAGATGTCACAAAGCTCCCCCTACTATATAAGCTAGAGCTAAACTATAACAACATCTCTAGACTGAACCTCAATAGCAATCCTGAGCTAACCAACCTCTTCTGCAACAAGAATAAGCTCACAAATCTAGATCTATCGGCAAATGTCAAGCTCTCCAGCCTCGCTTGTGACAGCAATGCCCTGACAGCACTCGACGTGTCTATGCTCTCGAAGCTAACCTCGCTAAGCTGTGCTGGCAACAAGATTCCGCTACTAGACCTCTCGCAGGCATCCTTTATGAGTCGCCTCACAGTCCATAGCAACCAGCTCACATTCCTAGACCTCAGCGCTTGCACCTATCTACAATACCTAGATATCCGCTTTAACCCGACGATGACACCCTGTGCTATCAACTACATGCTACGTTCTATGTGGCCTAAGTCTCGCAAGGGATGGAGCAAGGATCTGCTATTAAAGGGATCTAATGCAGAGACTTCTGATGGTAGCCTTATCGGAGATAACTGGCAGGCAGACGTCGAGGGCGATGGCAAAGCAAAGTGTGACAGCGTCTCTGTAACACTTACTCAGACTGTGGGCAAGGTCACACTACTAGAGCGTATGATAGACTCTGATCAGTCACTCAAGCCCATCGGTGATAGCGTCCTCGCAGGCACCCCACTCTATGTTCAGATTGACGAAACCCCTGAGGGGATGGAGTACCTCGGAGTCAAGGTGAACGGTACACTCTTCAAGGAGCGCATATTTGTCGTCCTCCAAGACCCCACCACCGTAGAGCCACTCTTCGTCAATCCCCCAAGGATAGAGCTCGGCACTAAGGTGGGGCATGATATTTCATTTGCACTAGCAGCTCCTCAAGAGGGTACAGAGATCCTTATTGACTGGGGCAATGGTACGGCTCAGCGTGAGGTCGTCGGACAGACCACACGTCGCTTTGATGGCGAGGCCCTTGGGACTTACATCAAGATCTCAGGGTCACTCATTGAGGCTGACTTCTCCAGCTATCCAGGTCAGGGGACTTGGGACAACGAGTTTACCAGTATCAAGCTCGTACAGCCTGACCTCGAAGTCCTCTACACCTATATGAATCCTATCGGCTCCATCGATCTGAAGGATTGTCCTAATCTAACCTTCCTCGATGTAGCCTATACAGGTATCTCTGAGCTAGACCTCTCCCACAGCACGCAGCTAGACACGCTCCTATGCTATGGGAACAGTCTCGCCAAGCTAGATCTATCTAAGCTGACAGAACTAACGAAGCTAGACGCAAAGAAGAACCAGCTCACCAGCATCGATCTATCCTCTTGTGTCAAGCTTGGCTACCTAGACCTGCAGGGCAATCAGCTCTCGGAGATAGACCTATCTAAGCTCAAGAGCCTGCGCGCCCTAGCACTCGGAGCCAACAAGCTCTCCAAGCTAGACCTAGCCAACCTATCCGAGGTCGAGACGCTCCTCGTCAATGACAATCAGCTCAAGGAGCTTGACCTCTCAAAGCTGACGAAACTAGCTACGCTTTACTGCAATGGTAACCAGCTCACCAAGCTTGACCTGTCCAAGCAGCCTCAGCTTCAGATGCTACACGCCTACGGCAACAAGCTCACAGCTTGTGAGGTCAATGACCTCTACACCTCTCTCTGTAGCTATCCCAAGGGGGTCAAACTTCAGACGCCCTACAGCCTCTACATTACCGAAGACAAGAGCGACCCAGACAACGATGCCCAGCATGCAGACCATCTAATCGCTACGATCAAGGGATGGCGCGTGAATACCGAAGGAGATGCCTCCGGCTGTGATCAGGTCTACGTAGAGATCGCTCCCACCACTCATGGTACAGTCGAGCTCACAGACAAGCAGGGCAACGAGATCAAGCCTGTATGGAGCGCACTACCTACGCACCTAGGCTACCACAAGGTCAATAAGGGACAGGAGCTAAACCTCGTCATCAAGCCCGAAGAGGGCTATATGATAGATCGCTTCACCGCCAATGGCGAGCCGATTTCTGGCACCAGTATAAAGCCACAGCGCTACACACGTGTCAATGCCACCTTCAAGCTGACCAATGCCGTGATCGCTCCTACGCAGAGCCACTGCATAGCTGTCACCGCTGAGGGTGTCACCACGCTAGCAGACCTAGCTATGCTGACCATCTTTACGATGGATGGCCATACGTACTACCACCAGCCCGTCGTCAGAGGAGAGCTAGTCGCCTTGCCACAAGGCAGCTATCTCGTCACTGCACAGGCTGGCGCAGCTGATGAGGTTGAGGTGATACGAGTGCTAATCCCCTAGTTAAGGACGATTAAATCACCATTTAGTACCCACTAAACGAAGCCTTCCCCGAGGAAGGCTGCTGAAATGAAGAAGGCGATCTGAGGATGCTCGGGTCGCCTTCTTTTTGACTTTGAGGTCGGAATGAGTCGAGCCTCACTGCGTAGCGCTATAGCCTCATGCTATGGCTACGCCTACATCTCCGTTGATCCCAATCTCTCCCGAGGAAATCCCCAATAGCTCCTGAGGAAGTAAGAATTCTCCACGGAGGGGCGAAATGAAACTTCGGAAGAGTCAAATGAAAGTTCGGAAGAAAGATTTCAAAGTTCGGGGGAATTTGCCGTTTGCTCCCTGGAGAATCTCAATTTCCTCGGTAGAAAGCCCGTTTCTTCGGGAAGTAACCGAACTAGGTCAAGGAGAGCTCACCACCATAAATACGGGGAAATGTAATTCCAATCGGATGAAAATGGATTTTCATGGGCATGAAAATCTGTTGTCTCCTAGAGGGAAAAGAAATTGGGCGGGAGGAGCGGGCCAATTCGTGGGCATCTAAATCTTGATGAGTGAGCAAAAAAGGCGTAACTTTGAGCACGTAACAACAAGTAACCCATAGCACATGTCTCAAACTAGTGGTATCCTAAGACCTGTCAGGCGGTTCACCATTCGTAAGGTGGACTCGTCCGTCGTACTCTTTATCGCGACTATCGTAGCGCTCATTGTGGCCAATAGCCCGCTCAGGGAGCTATACCATAAACTGCTCACGATACCGATCAATCTGAACGTCCTAGGGCTGGACATATTCCAGCATCAGGGCGAGCCGATGAGCTTCTTGGTTTTTGCCAATGATGTCTTGATGGTTTTCTTCTTCTTTGTGGTCGGTCTAGACATCAAGCTGCAGCTACTCGTAGGCGAGCTCTCCTCGGTCAAGAAGGCTATGATGCCTGTCGTGGGGGCTATAGGCGGTATGATTATGCCGATCATCCTCTTCTGGCTGATTGCTCCTGCCGGCGATGCGAGCCGGGGTGCAGCTATCCCAATGGCCACGGATATAGCCTTCGTACTGGCTGTACTGATGGTGCTCAAGGATCATGTGCCGGTCTCGCTGCGTGTCTTTATGACTACGCTAGCGGTGGCTGACGATATAGGTGGTATTATCGTGATAGCGCTCTTTTACTCCACGGGGATCAACCTGCTGATGCTCGGTCTGGGCCTCGCGGTCGTTGCTCTGCTGGCTCTCCTAGGACGTGTGGGGGGACGCCATATTGGGCTATACATGATTGGGCTCTTTGTGGTATGGTTTTTCTTCTTACAGAGCGGTATACACACGACTATCGCTGGCGTGATGGTGGCTCTGACAGTGCCTATGACCACGTCTGTATCACGTCACCAGCTGGGTAGCCTCGCTGGGGCTATCTCTAGAATGCTCCCTGCTACGGAGCTTGATCCTGCCTGTCTTTGCGTTTGTCAACGCGGGCATTGACTTCTCGACCTTTGCTATGGGTGGCATCTCGGCACTTCCCTTTGCGGTCACGCTGGGGCTCTTCATCGGTAAGCCTGTGGGTATCTTCCTCTTTACCTATGTCTATATCCGCTTGACGCGACATCAGTGGAGTGAGGGGGTCTACCCAGCGATGCTCTTTGCGGTATCTATATTGGGCGGTATCGGCTTTACGGTCTCCATGTTTATCGCCAGCCTGTCGTATGATGTGCACCTCCACCTGGACTGGCTCAGCGAGGCTAAGCTGGGCATCCTAGTAGGTAGCCTTATCTCGGGTATCGTGGGCTATATCGCTGTGCTGGCTGTGGGCAAGTGGCACCTACGGAAGAAGGCTAAACAAGCTGATTAAGCTCGCATCTCTCCAAAAAGCAAGTGGCGACGAAGGTACTCGCGGTACCTCCGTCGCCACTTCGCTTATGATGACCTGGCTGGGGAACTAGACTCTCTTGATCTGATCCTCGCTTATCTCTTGGATAGGCGTGACGAGACGATAGCCCTTGCCGTGTACGTTCTTGATCTCCAGTGAGGGATCGACCTTGAGGATCTTACGGAGCTTGGTCACATAGACGTCCATGCTGCGTGCGTTGAAGTAGTTGGCGTCAGACCAGATGGTCCTCAGCGCATACTCTCTCTCGAGGGTCTCATTGGCGTAGACGCAGAAGAGCGTCAGTAGCTCATTTTCCTTTGTAGTTAGTGTGAAGACTTGACCGTCATCGGTCGTGAGGGACTGCTTCTTGGTATCATAGAGGAGCTTGCCCAGCTGATAGAACTGCTGATGCTCATGTCCATCACCGATGATACGGCGCATGATAGCCTCCATACGAGCCTCTAGCTCTTGCATGCTAAAGGGCTTCGTGATGTAGTCGTCAGCTCCTAGCTTGAAGCCTGCGAGGATATCCTTCTTCTGATCCTTGGCAGTGACAAAGATGATGGGGATCTCGGGCTCGAGTGTGCGGATCTCCTTAGCTAGCTCGAAGCCATCCATCTTAGGCATCATGACATCAATGAGGCACAGATCGTACTTCTTCTGGCGAAAGGCCTCTAGTCCCATCTCTCCATCTGTAAAGAGGTCTACCTCATACTCCTTGGCTATAAGATACTCCTGAAGCATAATGCCTAAGCTCTCATCGTCTTCACAGAGGAATACTCTAATCTCTTTGTTATTCATAGGGTTTATTTATTTGTTGTGAATTATCTAGTCTGTAATTGGTTAGATGCTCGTGAATAGAAAAAGTTTACTTTTACTTGTTTACTGTCCTTGATTTATCTTTCGTGAGGTAAGGTATGCGTAGCGACATCTTGGTGCCTACACCGAGCTTGCTAAAGACCTTGACTTCGCCACCCATAGCCTGGATAGCTCGCTGCACATAAGCGAGCCCGAGACCAAAGCCCTTGACATCATGACGGTCGCCCGTATGGACTCGGTAAAACTGATCGAAGATATGCCCTCTATCCTGACGAGAGATACCGATACCGTTGTCCTCTATGTCTATGATCAGGTTAGCGTTGTCGCTACGCGTGCTGAGCGTGATGATCGGCGGGAGATCCTCCTTGCGATACTTCAGACTGTTGTCTATCACATTGGATATAACGTTCTGAAAGGCTATCCTGTCACACATGAGCGTATGCTGCTCAGCCTCTAGCGCTAGGACCAGCTCGCCATGAGCACTGTCGATCTTCATGGCATAGGCACTGCTCAGGTCTCTGATCTCCTCGTGAGCGTCAAGCTCTACAGGGTAGCTCTTGAGCACACCGCGCTCCATCATCGACGACTGCAAGACCTGATCCACTAGTAGTGTGAGGCGGTCTACCTCCTTAATCATCGTCTGGGTGATACGCTTGCGTCGCTCCTCCGACTGCTCGAGTGAGGGGTCTTCGAGCATCTCGCACGCTAGACGTATGGAGCTCACGGGCGTCTTGAGCTCATGCGTCATATTGCTGACGAAGTCTTTGCGTTCTCGCAGGTAGTGCTTGTGCCGTAAGAGGATAGCGATGGCCATCCCGCTGAGGACGATAATCACAAGCAGCGTAGCAGCAGAGGGCAACGTATAGATGAGCGTGCCTATATGACGGCTGTGCTCTGGGAAGGTCACTTCAATATAGGGCAAGCCCAACTCTCCAGACTGTGTCTCTAAATAGGAGCTAGACTGGACAAAAAGATCTTTGCGCAAGACAAGAGGCGCTCTGAGCGAGTGGTCATGTCTGTCAGAGACAGTCGTATAGACCGCTTGACCTTTGCGATCATAGAGGGTAAACTCAAAGGCCTCCGTGATACCCACCTGTGCTAGCTCATGCACCAGTGCTTTCTGCAGAAAGTCTACATTGACGCGCTGGCGGAGAGGCTCATTATTGCGCTGGAGGATGGTGCGTAGGATCGTCTCATCAAGGAGGCTACGATGATAGAAGTATGTGTTGAGTAGCTTGCTCTGCAAAACTTTCGTGTGCTCTTCGCTCTGACCATTCGCACGCGCCTCAGCCCATGGCGGACAGGTCGCACGCTCTGCATTGCCGTAGCCATTCCACACCTCGCTGCCATCGGACATATAGCTTGACGAGAAGGCGCTAGAGGCGACGCCAGGAGTCTGAAGCGTATCATCACTCAGCCCTAGTCTCTGCACATCGTCCTGCGTGAGTAGCGAGCGTAGCTGGCGCTCCACCTCATCTTGCTCCAAAGAGCGAGACACCTCAACCAGAGCTCTCTGGGCTAACGTCTCAAAGTAGTCATTGTAGAGATCGGCAACATACTTGAAGTTGCGCAACTGCAACAATATAGTTACCGTCGCAATGGCTACCAGCAAGACGATCATAGTCGAAATGATGCGCTTCTCCATATCAGTTACCTTCTCCCGAAGCTAGTTTCATACACAAGCAGGATGCCTTCATCAGAGCCTTATCTGGTCTATATGAATGAGGTCATCTAGCTCGATGGTCGTCACGCTCCCATAGGGGAGGATCTGAGCAAAAGCTTCTTGCAGCGTAATACGCCCCGCCATGGCTCGCACAGCGTTGATGACCCCTCCATGCGAGAAGAGCAATACCCGCTGAGCGCCTGATCTGTAGAGCTCATCAAGTAGATCAGCAACACGCTGAGCCAAGTCACGGAGTGACTCACCTCTAGGGGCTGGCCGATCAATGAAGTACTCAAAGAAAGCAGACACCTCCTGCTCTGCCTCTAGGATGCTAGTCCAGTGCTGCCCCTCCCAGTCGCCAAAGTTCATCTCCTTCAGGCGATCGTCCACCTCTATGTTGGTATCCTCGGGTACGCAATAGCGCGCCAGCTGTAGCGCACGAGATAGAGGACTGGAGAGGATGCGGTCATAGAGAGACAGATCTATCTGAGCCGCCACACGAGGAGCCTCCTCCTCAAATGTAGTTGCCAACGATATGTCTGTATTGCCATAGCAGATGACCTGCCACTCGGGCGCCACTGCCGTATGTCTGACCAATGTGATCTGCATCCTTTCGTACTCTTCTCTTTTCTACCTATTCATATCCAGCGACATGATAGGTGATGGGTCTCACCACCTATCGTCACTGTTAAAGTCTTTGCCTCGATTGTCACGTCGACGGCCATGGGTATCACCTCCCTTAGCTTTGTAAGGTTTATTGCCCTTAGCATGTCCCTTGGACTCTCTAGGCTCATCGCTATATCGGTCTGATCTCATCCTCTTAGGCCCAGCCTTAGCAGGGCGATTGGGACGGCCTCCACCTCGTGAGGAGTACTCTCGAGCAGCCTCTCTAGCCTCTCTGTCCTCCTGCTGAGCCTCTAGGTAGTGCTTCATCGAGAGAGCCTCACGCAGGATGTCATTGACAGGGAGCTCCTCGCCGTCTAGCGTGACGATATCGTCTTCTACCACGATATCCGTTAGCTCAGCTAGCTCGCCATTGAGCATGACACGTCCAGCGACGATGTACTTCTCCACTTCACGGCGCGATCCGATGCCAGCATCGCTCAGAAGTTTGTTGATACGCAAACTCATGATTCAGTCGTTATATCTAAAGTTTAGTTCATTGATTACTGCGGTACAGATAAGCTATAGTTGAATCTCCGCTATAGCTCGTTGCATACGTCGCACACTCTCGGGGATACCCAGCAAGTGGATGATCTCATGGATACGCGCTCCACGCGGTTCGCCCACGAGCGCCATACGTATACCATTCATCACCTTGCCCATGGGGAGCTCATCACCATTGATCTTGTCATAGAGTGCCTGCTCGATCGTCTCTAGCGAAGCATCACTCGGGAGCCCCTCCAGGAGCGTGATCATCTGCTGTAAGTAACCAGGCGTCTCCGCCTTCCAGTGCTTCTTGAGCCCCTTAGCATCATACTCTGTAGGCGCCACAAAGAAGTAGAGCACCTCGGGAAGTAAGTCTGGGAGTAGCTGCGCCTTATCTCGTATCGTCAGGAGTACGTCTCGTAGCTGCTCATCGGTAGGATTCAAGCCACGCTCGCTCAGAGCAGGGCGAAGGTATGCGACGAGGCGCTCTACGGGGACGATCTGTATGTACTGGTGGTTGAACCACTTGGCCTTTTCAAAGTCAAAGCGTGCGCCACTCTTACTGCAGCGATCTAGCGAAAAGGCGGAGATCAGCTCAGACGAGATAGGCTTTTGCGGATCTGCAAAGAGCTCTTGATCGGTACCTGGGTTCCATCCCAGTAGAGCGAGGAAATTGCTCACAGCCTCTGGTAGATAACCCTGCTCGCGGTAACCCATCGAGATAGAGCCATCTTCAGGACTGCGCCACTCCAGTGGGAAGACCGGGAAGCCTAGCTTATCGCCATCACGCTTGCTCAGCTTACCACTCCCCTGAGGCTTCAGAAGGAGCGACAGGTGGGCAAACTGTGGCATTGAGTCCTGCCAGCCAAAAGCCTCATAGAGCAAGACATGTAGCGGAGCACTAGGAAGCCACTCCTCACCACGGATCACATGCGTGATCTGCATCAAGTGGTCATCTACAATGTTGGCTAGATGGTATGTAGGCAGGTCGTCGGCACTCTTGTAGAGGACCTTGTCGTCTAGCTGTGTAGAGCTGATGACCACCTTGCCACGGATCAAGTCGTCGACCTCAACATCTCGGTCAGGGTCTACCTTAAAGCGCACCACATACTCCTCGCCAGACTCTAGCAGACGAGTCACCTCCTCGCTAGAGAGCGAGAGGCTATTGCGCATCTTAGAGCGAGTCGCAGCATCATAGCTAAAGTTAGGCATCTCCTGCCGTGCCTGCTCCAGCTCCTCCACGGTGTCAAAAGCATAGTAAGCAGCACCACGCTCTATGAGCTGCTGCACATACTCACGATAGATCTCCCGTCTCTCACTCTGGCGATAGGGACCGTAAGGCTGATTGTCACTGCCTATACCCTCATCGATCTCTATCCCCAGCCACTGTAGCGCCTCGATGATATAATCTTCAGCTCCAGGCACAAAGCGCTTGCTATCCGTATCTTCTATACGTAGCACCATCGTGCCACCATGATGACGCGCGAAGAGATAATTAAAGAGTGCTGTCCGTGCGCCACCTATATGTAGTGGACCCGTGGGACTAGGTGCAAATCTAACTCGAACCATTCCTGTTTTTCCTTTATTGTTGTCTGTTGCTTACTCAGAGCAGTGTCATTTCGTTTCGTATAGTCGTGCACAGGCTCTCAAGGTGCCTCATACCGACTCTTTACAATCATGCCACAAAGATAGCAAAAAGCGATGGACAAAGCACCTTATTCAGGGCTGACGCATTATAATTCTATTTCGAAGATTTCCTCTGGAGTCATACGTGCAAGCTTTTTCCTTAGGCGAAGCGTCGAAGTGCCTTTGAGCTT
>QWCB01002511.1_pt1 | contig 15268 bp, 9 predicted proteins | sample 1972511 | NCBI WGS metagenome assembly QWCB01 (sample SAMN09866719, study PRJNA288562) | Human gut metagenome isolate term5_stool, whole genome shotgun sequencing... | isolation source: gut | host: Homo sapiens | place: USA: California
AATTACGTCAAGGTGACGGTAAATCCAACGGATAAAGCGGTGGATAAGCAGCGAAGAGTTTACTATGTCAATCCGCTTGCCCAAGTCCTTATTCCGGAAGAAGATCCGAAGCCAATCGGAAATTACACTTTTGAGGGTTGGTATTACAAGGATCCGGCTCAAGTTAGCCAACAAAATCCCCAAGGGAGAGTGGAGGTGGATCTGGCGAAACGCATGATGATTTCGCAGGAAAGGGAGATCATCGCCGCTTATTCAACACCAACACAGCCCATCCAGCCCTTAAAACCGACGGCAGGGAAAATCGTCAAGAGTATTGGGGATAGCTTGACTGTGGATGACTATGAAGCAGTGATTACACCGCCCAAGGATAAAAATGGTAAGGATTTGCGGAAAATCCTGACTATTAAAATCGTCAAGCCGAAGACAGAGAGAGTGACGACAGAAAAAGATGGCAATTTCAAAGAATCCATTCAGGTCGTCTATGACGATGGGTCCAGCGCCATTATTGACGTTGACGTGAAAGTGGTTCCCGACTATGTTCCGCAAACCGGAGAGGATAAACCGGAAGTACCGAAGAACTTTGTGAAAGTCACCTGCAATCCGACGGATAAGGCGGTTGATTCTACACCGCATATCTATTGGGTCAATCCGGATAAGAAAGTGACTTTACCGGAAGGGAATCCCACCGGCAAAGAAATCCGTAAAGCTGATGGTACGACGGATTTCACCTGGACCTTTACGGGATGGAATACGCCGCTTACGGGAACCTTTAAGACAGAAACGACGATTACGGCGCAGTATAAAAAAGTGTATGCGCCCACGCCGGTGACCCCCGTACCGACCATAACGTATGAGGATGTGCTTCTTTCGCGCGGCGATCCGGCAGAATCGGATCCGACGATGTGGAAAACGGATAAACAAGGCTTCATCGTCGGGGCGAATGGACAGCCTCTCACCGATGACCAGGGAAAGAAGATCGCGGATCCTTCCAAATTAACGGATGCGCAGAAAAAAGAAGCGAAACAGCCGATTCCTGCCGGTACGACGTTTGCGCCGGACGGCAAAGTTATCGACGGCGTTACGATCGATCCGACGACGGGCAAAGTGACGCTGACGAGAGAAAAATCGCAGGCAATGGAACCGGGTGACACATTGACGGTGCCGGTGCTGGTCACCTATCCGGACGGCAGCGGCGTCAAAGTGGATGTGGTTTTCCGCACGCGCGAGAAATCCAATCCGCCTCAGGTGAACCTCGTGAAATTCGGTGAAGATAAGATCACCGGACAGGGAATGCCGGGCGCTGTGATTACGGTGGTCGATCAAAACGGCAATCCGGTGAACAATAAGGACGGTAACCCCATTCAAGTGACGGTGGATGGCAACGGCGGCTTTACGATACCGACGAGCGATTTGCCGGACGGAGTCAATCCCGGCGATGTGCAGTTGACGCAGCAGGAGAAGGGCAAAGATCCTTCGGATCCGGTGCCGGTCATCCAACAAGGACCAAAGTTTATCGTCTCTACGAATCCGGATGATCCGGGCGAAGTAAAAGACGGTTATGTACGCCTTATCTTCGACGCGACGGAGCACGGTACGCTGGCCGATGGACAGCAGAAAAAAGTCATCGATGTTCGCGAGGATGTTTCGTATAAGGATGCTGAATTGCGTGCCGAATTCCCGCAGAGTGCAACGTACAAAGACGCTTCGCAGAAATTTGAGAAGTGGGGTCCGCTTGTTCCGGAAACGGGCAAGGTGGAGGAACAGACGTTTACGGCGCAGTATACGGAAAATCCGAAGGTAATTACGCAGGATCCGGACAATCCGGCCGAGAAGCCGGATGGCTATGTACGCCTCATCTTCGATGCAACGGAGAATGGTACGGTGGATGGGCACACCAAGAAGATTTTGGACGTGCGTAATGACCTTACCTATGCGGATGCCGATTTGCGTGCACAGTTGCCGACACTGGCAACCTATAACGACGTCACCATGCGCTTTACCGGTTGGGATCCGCTTGTTCCGGAAGATGATACGCAAGTGGTGGATCAGACGTATACGGCTCAGTATGAGGAGAATCAGAAAGTGATTGTTCCGGACAATCCGGACGATCCGGGCGAAACGCCGGATGGTTATGTCCGTATGACGTTTGATGCGACGGAAAAGGGCACGGTCGAAGGACATCGCTATAAGGTGATCTTCGTTCGCGCGGATGTCACCTATGAGGATCAGGCGCTGCGCGATGTGCTGCCCGATGCGGCGCAGTACGAGAACACCACGAAGAAGTTCAGCACATGGTCTCCGGTTGTTCCGAAAAAAGGCACAGTACAGGACAATACAATCTATGTCGCCCAGTACGTGCGCAAACCGGTGACGCCTCCGGTGGATCCCGATAAGCCGAATCCGGACAAGCCCAACCCGGATAAGCCCAATCCGGACAAGCCCAATCCCGATCAGCCGAACCCGGACAATCCGAATCCGGAAGGCAAGGATATCGTGGTCAATACGGGCGAGACGCCGAATCCGGAAGATGGCATCCAGAACAAGGACAAGCTGCCGAAGGGAACGACCTATAAATTTAAGAATAAGGTCGATACCTCGAAACCCGGTGACAAGAAAGCGGTCATCGTGGTGACGTATCCGGATGGTTCGGTGAAAGAAGTGACCGTGACGGTAAAGGTTATGGCAAAACGCGGCGCGACTGCTAATAAGGGTGCGACGCCGAAAACCGGAGATACCGTTCTTCTGGGTACGATAGCCATGGGAGCGGTAGCAATGGGGCTTTATGGTGTTACCCTCGTTGCCGGTAAAAAGAAGAAAACAGAAGACAAGTAGACGAGACATGGAAACGCGCGGAAGTAGCGCGAGAGAACGCTCGTGATACAAGCAGAAAGGAGCCGCCTTGTGCGGCTCCTTTTGTTTTATTCCTTTCAATAGCGATGTTTCCCGATAGCGATAGTTTTCCGATGGCGATGGTTTTTCAATATAGAGAAATCTTCAGATTTATCTTAATTTGCGCATTTCCACAAAATTCTCCATGGTGCATCGGCTTTTTCTGTGCTATTTTGTTCTGCACGAAAACGGAACACGAAAGAAAACACAGTGTTTCGAAGGGAAATAGAGATGGGAGGAGAGGAAATGAGAAAGTATTCCCAATTTATTGCCAAGCACCCTAAAGGGGTTCTTTTGGTCATGACATTGTTGCTGATTGCCTCATACTTCGGATACCAGCAAACGGCGATTAATTACGATATTCTTACGTACTTACCACAAAACCTTCAGTCCACACAAGGACAAAAAATTCTGGATGAGGAATTTCATAACGCCTCAACCGGAATGCTCATCTTGGAGGGAACCGATCAGGATGCGGAAAAGTTGCGTGAGAAGATACTGGCGATTGACGGCGTGGAAGACGTCCTTTCCAAGTCATCGGTAGTGGGCGAAATGGTGCCGAAGGAAATTTTGCCGGGACGTTTACAGGACACCTTCTATGCGGAAAACAGTACCTTGATGCTTGTCAAATTTAAGGATTCGGCTTCTTCTGTATCGACCATGGCGGCGATTGATGCGATTCGCGCTACCGAGTCCAATCCCAAGTATTTAAGCGGCATTTCCGCACTGGTGAAAGATACCAAAGATGTCATTGACCACGAAACGCCCATCTATGTGTTGCTGGCAGTGGTTTTAGCTCTGATCGTCCTGTCTTTGACGAACGAATCGACCGTCATTCCGTTCGTTTTTATTCTGACCATTGGTTATGCCGTGGCGTACAACTTCGGTACCAACTTCTTTTTGGGTGAAATCTCCTATATCACCAAAGCGATTGCGGCGACCTTGCAATTAGCGGTGACGATGGACTATTCCATTTTCCTTTATCGGCGCTATGTGGAGGAAAAAGCAAAGCGGGAAACGCATCAAGAAGCGATGGCGCGTGCCATTGAAAATACCATCTCTTCAATTTTCGCTTCGTCGTTTACTACGTTTGCCGGATTCATCGTGCTGGTGTTAATGGAGCTTGGTCTGGGAAAAGACATCGGCTTGGTGATGAGTAAGGGCGTATTGATTGGTCTTTTGGCAACGGTGAGCGTGCTTCCAGCGATGTTGTTGGTCACCGAAAAGCTGGTGACAAAATACAACCATCGGGTGCTTCTTCCTTCATTTGATACGCTTTCCGACTTTAGCGTAAAGCATAAAAAAGCCCTCTTCGCGCTCTTTATCCTGCTCTTTCTTCCGGCTCTCTATGGGTCGATGAATGCGAAGGTCTATTACAATTTGGACCGTTCGCTTCCGCAAAAGCTCGATTCCATTGTGGCGCTCAACAAGTTGAAGAGCGACTACAACATGGCGACGACGCATTTTGTGGTGGTGCAAGAGGATCTGTCGGACGCGGCGCTGAATGCCATGATTAGCGAGATGGAGGACGTCGAGGGGGTCAATACTGTTCTTTCGACCAATTCTGCGCTGGGGCTCAGTGTGCCGGATACGTTCCTTCCAGATAAATTGAACGAGAATTTTACGCAGAACGGCTACAAGATGCTGATGATCAATTCCCGTTATCAGACGGCGTCGGATGAGGTGCGCAGCCAGATCGATGCGCTTCGTCATATCCTGAACAAATACGATAGTGAGGGCTATCTGACCGGCGAAGCGGTTCTCACGGATGACCTGACGGTGATTTCCAATTCGGATTTCACGCGCGTTTCGATAGTATCCGTGGCGATGGTTTTTTTGATTCTGGTCTTTGTGTTCAAATCTTTCGCCTTGCCGGTTATTCTTATCGGCGCGATTGAACTTGCCATCCAGATTAACATGGGCATCCCGTTCTATTTGAACCAGACGATTCCCTTTGTCACGTCCATCATCATTGGCGTGATTCAGCTGGGGTCTACGGTGGACTATTCCATCTTGATGACCGACCGTTTTCTGTATGAATACGGAAAGTTGGGGGATGTGGATGGCGCCTTGCGTCTTGCCACCCGTGAAACGGCAAAATCCATTGTGACGTCCGCGTTGTCGTTTATGGCGGCGACGGTTGGCGTCGGGCTCTTTTCGAAGATGGAGATTGTTTCGACGATATGTACCTTTTTGGCACGCGGCGCGATTATCAGTATGTTGGTGATTCTGCTTATGTTGCCGGCGCTGCTGTCCATTCTGTTTCCCTTTATTAAGAAGACGACAAAAGGATTGCAATGAGGAGGCTAAGATGAAAAAGAACGTACAAAAAGTATTGAGCGGTGCGGTGGCATTTTCCTTGTTAGCTACGCAACCGTGTTTCGCGGCATCCGCCGCCATCGAAAAAAGCGAGACTGTCTATGTTATGAAAGAAGCGGATACCATCCAGGAGCAAATTGTTTCGGTTTGGCTGCATGGCGAACACAATATTATCGGAAAAGATAAAACCAACTTGCAAGAGATGAAAGACGTTAAAGCTGATAAAGCGATTGAGGCGACAGACGGTGTGATTCACTGGCAGGAAGAAAAGAACGACGTATATTATCAGGGTAAATCGAATAAGAGTTTGCCGGTGGATGTGCATATTGACTATACGCTTAATGGGCAAAAAATCAGCAATCAGGAGCTGAAAGGCAAGTCCGGAAGAGTAAAGATTACGCTCCGTGCGGAAAATAGGACGTTTACGACGAAAATTATCAAGGGAAAAGAACAAAAGATTTATGCGCCCTATGTGGCAGTGGCAATGCTGACGTTTGATGAAGCGGTTGCTCATAATCTGAATGCGCCGGATTCGAAAATTGTGAAAGACGGTAAAAATCAGATTCTCACGACGGTGTTAACACCGGGCATTCGCGATACGTTCCGTTCTGTTTTCGATGACGACCAGTTGGAAACTTTTCGAGACCAAGCTGTGGTGGAAATGGATGTCCAGAATTATCAACCGATTGAAGCCTATGTGGTGATTTCCAACGAGTTATTCCAAGGCGATGCCTCATTGAATCGTCTTGATGACTTGACAGAGGGATTGAAGAAGCTGGAAGACTCTTCTGCGCAGTTGGTGGAAGCCTCCAGAAAGTTAGCGGATGCGCAGGAGAAGTTAACAAAGGGAACCACGACGATGGGCGAGGGAGTGCAGAAACTCCACGCCGGTGCGCAGGAGCTGGACGAGAAAACCGGTCTTTTAGAAGAGAAGCTGTCTCCGGCTTTAGAACAGGTTGCCGCTCTTCCCGGCTATGCGCAACAGATGGCGCAGGGAGGAACCCAACTTTCCGCAGGGATTCAGCAATACACTTCGGGAGTCTCCGCAATGAAAGAGAAAATGCCCACTTTTATGCAAGGCGCAGAGGCAGTGCAGAAAGGCGCCTCGCAGTTAGACGAGGGGTTGGGACAAATCAAAGCCGCAACGGGAAAATGGAACCAAGGCGAATCGCCGTTAGACACCTTAAAAATGCTTCGTGATGGCGTTATGGCGCAGATGAATGACCTTCAACAGGGACTGCAGCAGCTTTCCGGCGGCGCGAATGCGCTGAAGGAGAAATTGGGGACGACTTCGCAGTCGGCATCCATGCTGGCGGAAAAAGAAGAGACACTGAATACGCCACTTCAGGCAATGAATGCAACCGTTCAGAATCTTCCTCTGGAAGAACTCTCCCAACTTGGCGATACCGATATCGAGGAGGCGCTGACGAGCATGGGAGACAATGTCGCCGCGGTGGGCAAAGCATCCCAAGCGCTGACTCCTTCGGTGGAAAGTCTGGAAACGCTGGCAAATGATTTGGAAAACGCCGGACGCACGGAAGATGCAGAGCGCCTTCGCAGTATTGCGACGCAGCTTGCCGAGATGGCAAAAGACCTGGGTAGCGGTACATCGAATTTAGTACAGAGCGCCGACACGGTGCGCACAACTTTGGATGCGCTGGCAGACCTTTCCGGCCGGCTTCCCAATGCGGAAGATAGTCAGGCGTTCAAAGAAGGCATGAAACAATGTGCGGAGGCTTCCAATGGCATCACTGCGGCATCAAGACAGTTAGCGGACGGGTTGGATGCGTTAGAAACAGGCGCCGGAGCGCTTGCTGATGGCGCTACGAAAATCAGCGCCTCTGTGGCACAGGGCAGCCAAAAATTAGAAAAGGAGATGGATCCTTCCCAACTGGAGAATCTTGTACAATCCCTGAAACGATTGGATGAGGCGTTGGGGCAGTTGCAAATGGGAGCACATCGCTTAGCAGAGGGCAGCGCGCAGAACGTGGAAGGTGTTCATCGCCTTACCGACGCGATAAACCAGCTGGATGCCCATTCTGCGGCATTGAACGAAGGAGCGGAAGAGCTTGCGGAAGTGCTTTTTGCGGTGGAAGAAAAAGCGCAGGGCCTGTCAGCGTTTTCATCCCTTCAGGAGCAAGGGATTTCGCCTCTTCGTGTGGGCATTCGCCGTCTAACAGATGGTTTGGGCGAGTTGGAACAAGGCGGTGCCACTCTACAGGCGGGCAGTGTCGTTTTCCGCGATAACTTACAGACTTTTGCAGCGAAGATGGACGAATTCAAGGAAAAGGGCATTGATGAAATCGATAAAAGAGCCGGCTCTTTACCGGAGGTGAAGACCATTCTGGACACCATGTCGGATCTTGCAAAAAAGGATGCTTCCTTTACCGGTGTCGGCGAAGGCTTTCAAGCAAAATACCGGATTGTGGAGAAAATTAAGTAGTCGAAAGCCGGGGTTATCGAACATCTAAATTAGATAGTACCGTTTTATCGAATACGGCTGCGCTGATTTTCAGCGCAGCCGTTTCTTTGCTTGGGATAGTAGCTGGGGTTGCTGGAAGCTGGAGGGTGATGTGAATCAGTGGTGGGTAGAGAGGGTTGGTCTTGGGATGGCTGCCCCTGGCAAATGTGTGATTTGGAGATTTGCCAGGGGCGGAATGGGTGTGCTCACCCCTGGCAAACGAGTGTTTTTAGATTAGCCAGGGTCGAAATGAGTGTGGTTGCCCCTGGCAAACGAGCATTTTTTAGATTTGCCAGGGTCGAAATGGGTGTGGCTGCCCCTGGCAAACGAGCATTTTTTAGATTTGCCAGGGTTGGAATGGGATGGGTAGCCCCTGGCAAACGAGCATTTTTTAGATTTGCCAGGGTCGAAATGGGGATGGCAACCCCTGGCAAATGTGTGATTTGGAGATTTGCCAGGGTCGAAATGAGTGTGGTTGCCCCTGGCAAACGAGTGTTTTTAGGATTTGCCAGGGTTGAAATGGGTGTGGTCGCCCCTGGCAAATAGCATTTTTTGCATTTAGCCAGGGTTGGAATGGGGATGGCAACCCCTGGCAAATGTGTGATTTGGAGATTTGCCAGGGGCGCGCGGAAAGCCCCTAACAAACGACATTCACTTGTTTATGCAAGGTCGTTCATATCTTACGAATCAAAATCGCGCCGCCAACAGTATTTTTGGCGGCGCACCACTTTTTTCTCTCTGCTATATTAGTGCGATCCGATAGCTTACCGCACCTCGCTTGCCCCAAGCGCATCACATTTTCAGCACCGCACCTCGCTTACCCCAAAGCGCATCGCATTTCCAATAACGCTCTTCCTTACGACACCGACATCCATAGAAAAGAATTACGGCACATTCATCTCCAAAAGAGGATTATGACATTGCCATCCATAGAAAAACCTTACGGTACAGCCATCTCCAGAAAAGGACGACTGCGCCATCTACAAAAAAAAACGACGCGCCTTTCTACAGAAAAGAATAGGAGTATAGCAATAAAAAACGACAACGAACACTTGTCTGCGCGGTTTTCGTGCTATACTTAGGACGGTAGATTTCGCGTGCAGAGGATGCAGCACGCTTTGATTTCATTCATTTTTTTCGGAGGAACCTTTGGATCACTATTATTCGATGAAGAGAACAGAGTTGAAGGAGCTGGCGGAAGCGCGTGGCTTAAAAAGGGCGTATACTTTTCGCAAGATTGATTTGATTTCCTGGCTTCAAGAACAGGATGAGCACAACACAGAGACAAAAACGAGCCAACAGAAGTCAACCGTTGTGAAAAAACGCACGAGAAAGTCAGCCGATGCGACGGCAACGAAAGAAAAGCCTACGAGGGAAAAGCCCACGAAGGAAAAGCCCACGAAGGAAAAGCCCACGAAAGAAAAGCCTACGAGGGAAAAGCGCACGAAGGAAGAGCTGACAAAGGAAAAGCCGACGAAAGAAGAGTCTCCGCAGAAAAAGTCGACAAGGGAAAAGCGCACGTTAGAAAAACCCACGAAGAAGACAACGTCGGAAACGTCCCTGTTTTCGGGCGTAGAGGAAGAAGAAACGACGAAAACAGCCTCATCGAAGAAGCGCACGGCACAAGAGCGATTGACGAAAAAGATCTCTGCGAGGACTTCGGATGGGGAAGAGATAATGCCTAAGACGGCATTCATAGTAGAAGCGCCGTTCGAAACGGCATCTGCCGAAACGATGGAAACAGAAAAACCGACGGAAACAGAAGAACCGACCATCGAAACGATGTCGCCAGAAAGTACCTGTGCGGACGAGGCGACAGAGACTACGCAGTACATGGCGGAAGGAAACGGCAAGAAGCCACGTCGTGAGCTTCCTGCGGATACCGGCGTGTTGGAAGTCATGTCGGACGGGTACGGTTTTTTGCGCGGAGAAAAAGAGGATGGCACCCGTGCGGACTACTATGTGCCGGCGGTACAAATCAAGCGCTTCAACTTGAAAAGCGGAGATATTATTGAAGGCATCGTTGGCGATGCCCATGATAAAGATAAATATGCGCCCATCATTTACATCAATGCGGTGAATGGAACCAGCCCGACGAGCTATGTTCGTCGCATGGAATTTGACGACCTTACGCCGATTTATCCTAACGAAAGACTGCGTCTGGAAACCGTGCCGGAAGGCATTTCCAACCGCATTGTCGACTTAGTTGCTCCGGTGGGACGCGGACAGCGTGGATTGATTGTATCGCCGCCAAAAGCCGGTAAAACGACGCTGCTCAAGTCGATTGCGCAAGCGATAGAACTCACCTATCCCGAAGTGTACTTGTTCATTTTGCTCATTGACGAGCGTCCCGAAGAAGTCACGGATTTTGAGCAGAGTGTCAATCGAATGCGTAAAGCGGACGATGCCATCCGTACAGAAGTGGTCGCCTCCACCTTTGATAAACAAGCGCAGAATCACACCCGCACCGCAGAAGAACTGCTGGATCGCGCAAAGCGCCTTGTGGAGAGCGGTCAGGACGTTATGATTCTGCTTGACTCTTTGACGCGCCTCTCACGTGCGTACAATATTACGACCACGCCCTCCGGACGCACACTTTCCGGCGGATTGGATCCGGTGGCGCTGTATCCACCAAAAAAGTTTTTCGGCGCAGCGCGTAATATTCGGGATGCTGGAAGCCTGACCATACTGGCGACTTGTTTGAAAGACACCGGTTCACGGATGGACGACATGATTTATGAGGAATTTAAGGGAACGGGCAACATGGAAGTGCATCTCTCCCGTAATCTCTCCGAAATGCGCATTTTCCCTGCCATTGATATTTTCTCTTCCGGCACACGTCGAGAAGATTTGTTGCTTACTAAAGAAGAGCAAAATGCCATGGTGGAAGTGCGAAAACAAGGACGCAATGCGGACGAGACCGCTGTAATGGAACAGTTTGTACGCCTGATGAAAAACACAGAAACCAATGAAGAATTTTGCCGCGTTATCCTCGGTAATTCTGCAGCGGCATCCGCTACGCGCAGACGCATGACACCGGTAACAAGACGAACAGTGCAGGAAGGCTTCGGTCGTGATAGAAGTCGGGAAGGCAATCCGCGTGATACGGCTTCACGGGAAGCCAACACCTTTTCACGTTCGATAACGTCCACAGAAAGGGGAGAAGAATGAAAAAACGGTTCATTGGTCTCACTTTACTGGTACTTATGATAATTCTTACCTCCTGCGGTACAGAAAAAACACGCAAAGCAGGCACGTATGAAGCGACCGGACAGGGAAATGCAAAAGAAACGCCCATTCGGTTATCGGTTACTATTGACGAAAGCGGAAAAATCTATGAGATGAAGATTTTGGAGCATCAGGAGACGCCGCAAATTGGCGGAAAAGCGCTGGATAAACTCGTAGAACAGGCGACAAAAGAAAATACGGCGGAGGTGGATACCATCTCCGGTGCGACGCGAACCAGTGAAGGCTTTCGTGATGCGCTTCGCGCCGCGCTTGCGCAAGCCACAGGAGAAGAATCCACAAAACAGGACGATGCCTCACAACCCTCAGCGAAAGAAACAAGCCAAACCAGTGCGCAGGAATGACCGGTAGGCGAGCAAAGAGTTGGACAGCGTATACAGCAGGATTTTTTCGATACGTACAGACAATCTGTCGACGAAGAGGAAGAAATGTTGAACTATCCCGTTTTTCGCATTATAATGACGCTATATGTGTAGTATTTTAAGGAGGAAGCATGACGGAATATAAATTAAACGCGACGAAGCGTGAAGGATCCGGTAAAAACCGGGTGGATAAATTACGCGCGGCGGGGGAAATCCCGGCGGTCATTTACCAAAAAGGGGAAGAAAATGAGATGGTTCAGGTGAAAGACCTGGAATTTGCTCATGTTTATAGCAAAGCGGGTACGTCCAGTTTGGTCGATTTGGCGATCGATGGTGCGACCAAAAAAGTGCTGATTAAAGAAGTACAGAGACATCCGTATCGCAACGAAGTGCTGCATGTGGACTTTCAGGGTGTTCGCATGGATGAAGCGGTTCGCCTGATGGTGCCGGTTGTATTGCTTCACCGCGATGAAATTCGCGTCCAGCCTTCTATCTTGCTGCAGATGATCGATGAAATTGAAATCGAGTGCTTGCCGGGCGATATTCCGGCACAGGCCGAAGTCGATGTCGAGAACATGCAAATTGGCGACGTGATTACTGTAGCAGATTTGGATGTGGCAAAGAACGACAAAGTAAACGTACTTATCGACGAGAACGAGCCGGTAGCCTCCCTCAGCGAGCCGCAGGAAGAAACGGCAGCGGAAGAAGAGGAAGAATCCACCGATGCGGCGGATGTTCCGGTTGTCGGTGAAGAAGAGAAAGAAGCCGAAGAAGAATAATCGGTTCATTACGATGAATCGGTCAATCAAGAGCAATTGGTTGATAAAGAATAAGCAGAACCGATGGACAGGAAGCGGACGGAGGCGGGCAATCGCCTCCGTTTTTCTATGGGCGCGAAAGGATAATCATGAGCCAAGAACAGAGCAGACCTTCCATATATATGGATTACGCAGCGACTACTCCCATGGCAGAAGAGGTGGTGCAGGCGATGCTCCCCTATTTTGGAGAGCGTTTCGCCAACCCCAGCAGTACGCACCCCATGGGAAGCGCGATCCAATGGGATACGGTCAAAGCACGGGAACAGCTGGCATTTCTCTTTAACGTAGAGCCGAGGGAACTGATACTGACTTCCGGAGCAACCGAGGCAAACAATCAGGCAATTTGGACGGGACTGGATTACGCCAAAACCGTTCTTTCGCCTACCCAAACACCCCATATTATTGCTACGGAAATGGAACACGAAGCGATTCTTGCGCCTCTCCATTTTCTGGAGAAACAGAAACTGGCGAAGGTTACGCTGTTGCATCCGGGTCCCTCTGGGGTGATTACGCCTGCTGCGTTAGAAGAAGCGCTGTGTCCCGAAACGGTTTTGGTTTCCATCATGGCGGTGAACAATGAAGTGGGTACGATTCAGCCCATTGCCGAATTAGCCGAGACCCTCCGCAATTGGTCGGGAAAAAGGCGCATTCTTTTTCACACCGATGCCGTTCAAGCGGCAGGGCATCTTGCCATCGATGCGAAACAATGGGATGTGGATATGCTGTCGATTTCGGCGCATAAATTCGGCGGTCCGAAAGGCGTAGGCTTGTTGATTGTCCGTCAACCAGTTCTTCCGACGCCCATTTTGCGTGGGGGAGCACAGGAGCGCGGATTGCGTGCAGGTACGACGAATGTTGCCGGTCTCATTGGTATGGCAAAAGCCTTGGAAATCAGCCGCCTTCATCGTCGTGAAGAAGAAGCGCGCCTTCACACGCTGGGTAGTGCCCTGGCAGAAGGGCTCACGTCCATTTGCGGCGTGATGCGGACGGTTCCTTCGGAAAACTGCCTGCCAAGCATTGTCCATGTGACCGTTTCGGGCTTTTCCCAGGAGGTTTTGCTTGCTCAATTAGGGAGACGCGGCATCTCGGTTTCTTCCGGTTCGGCGTGCCAGGCTGGGGCGAACGTCGAAAGCCATGTGCTTCCCGCTCTGGACGTAGCGCCTGCGCTTCGTCGCAGCGCCTTACGGTTTTCCCTTGGCGCAAAAACCACGAGGGAAGAAGTCGAATACGTAGTAGAAGCGCTTCGTGCGTGCTGTACAAGGAGAGAGGCATGAAAAAGCGTGTTTTGGTCGCGATGAGCGGTGGAGTCGACTCCAGTGTGGCAGCGGTACTTTTGCAGGAAGCAGGCTATGAATGCGTGGGCGTAACCATGCGCCTCTATGAAAATGAGCTGGTAGCGCATTCCGGTCATACCTGTTGTAGTCTGGACGACGTAGAAGATGCCCGCCATGTCGCGCATACCTTGGGGATGGAATACTACGTTTTTGATTTTTCTCCGGAATTTGAGGAGAAGGTCATTCAGAAATTCGTTCGGTATTATGAACGGGGATGGACGCCGAATCCCTGTATCGACTGCAACCGCTATCTCAAATTCGACCATCTTCTTAAACGCGCCCGTGAGCTCGATTGTGAAGCGGTGGCAACAGGTCATTATGCCCGCGTGGTGAAAGAAAACGGCGTTTATCGCCTGAAACGCGGCGTGGATACCCATAAAGATCAAAGCTATGCGCTATATTCCTTCGATTCGGATACGTTGGCGCATACGTTGCTGCCGGTGGGGGTATATGAAAAGCAACGTGTACGGGAGATTGCCGAATCGCATGGCTTAATCAATGCACGGAAGCACGACTCCCAGGATATTTGTTTCGTGCCGGACGGGGATTATGTCTCTTTTCTTTCCCGTTATACTGGCGAGACGTATGCCGAAGGCAATTTAGTGAATACCGAGGGAAAGGTTATCGGCAAACATCACGGTGCGATTGGGTATACCATCGGTCAGCGACGCGGTTTGGGCATTGCAGCAAAAGAACCGCTATACGTGGTCGATAAGGAGATGAGCAAGAATCTTGTGCGCGTTGGCACAAAGGAGCATTTGCTGGCGAAAGGGCTTCTTGCGACGGATTGGAACTGGATGGGCGAAGTGCCGAAAGAACCAATTCGTGCCACGGTGAAAATTCGCTATAACGCAAAAGACCAGCCGGCGACCTTGCGTGTGCTTTCCATGGACGAAGCGATGAAAAGCGATGTCTCTTTGGATGACCTTGCCGTATTGCGCACGCAGGAGATAGCTTGTGAGGAAACGGCGGAACGTGTCGTGGAGGTTCTTTTCGATGAACCGCAGCGTGCCATTGCCCCAGGACAGGCAGCAGTGGCATATCAAGAGGATACGGTACTGGGCGGAGGAACCATTGTCAAGGTTCTTTCGCCGTTGACGCAGGGAATGGAGTAAGCGAAGCAGAAACGAACGACAGGATAAGGAGGATGCTATGCAGGTCATTAAAACCAAAGAGTATGCCGAAATGAGTCATGTTGCCGGTGTCATTGCAGAAGGGCTGATTCGCCAAAAGCCGAATGCGGTGTTAGGACTGCGACGGGCTCTACGCCACTTGGTTTATACGCGCATCTTGTGAAAGCTCATCAGCAGAATGGTCTGGATTTCCGGCACGTCACCACCTTCAATCTGGATGAATATCTGGATCTGCCGAAAGAGCATCCGCAAAGCTACCATACGTTTATGGAAGAGAACCTCTTTCAGCATGTCAATATTTCTCCGGAACACATTCATTTTCCCGACGAGGACTATGACGCGATAGAGGAAAATGCCGAAGCCTACGATGCACGCATTCATCGTGCCGGCGGCATTGATTTGCAGGTCTTGGGCATTGGACGAAATGGACATATTGCCTTCAATGAACCGGCAGAAGAGCTTGCCTTTTTCACGTCGAGGGTGACGCTGACACCGTCCACGCGCGAGGCGAATGCGCGATTTTTCTCTTCGATAGAGGAAGTGCCGACGCACGCAGTTTCCAGTGGTATGGGAACTATTTTACAGGCGCGTCATCTTTTGATTTTGGCGAATGGTGAAGATAAGCGCGACGCCGTTTCCCGTCTGCTGGACGGGCATACCCTAACGACTGCCTGTCCGGTCACCTTTGCCCTTTTACATCCAAATG
>QWCB01002514.1_pt1 | contig 15263 bp, 14 predicted proteins | sample 1972511 | NCBI WGS metagenome assembly QWCB01 (sample SAMN09866719, study PRJNA288562) | Human gut metagenome isolate term5_stool, whole genome shotgun sequencing... | isolation source: gut | host: Homo sapiens | place: USA: California
TGGGGCAGACTATCCTGTCGGGAGTGACTTGACTCCGATTGTACTCTTTGGCTTCCCATCGCTTATGGAGTTCATTGAGAACGGCTACAAAGGGCCCTACACCACCGAGCATCTCATACGAGCTAACGACAAGGAGGCGTGGGCTAAACTCAAAGTGTTTGAAACAGGTAAGCCCAAACTTATCATCGAGCGATTGCCGACAGAAGTAGTCGGCGGAGAGATGCCTCGGATTACTATCCGTATGAAGTTCATCGATAGAGGCGCCATCCTCAAAAACAAACATGCGTCGTGGAATGAATATCTTGAAATCAAAGACGACTACAAGGTATACAAAGAAAACTTTGACCTACCAGTAACGCTTCAATTGGATATCCAGTAGCGAGTTAACCTCTTGAGAGGAAGAGACGTCTGACCCTAACAGTAAACGCTTTTGCTGTTTGGGGTCAGACGTTTTTTATTTGTCGCTTATTCGCTTGTCGCTTGTGATGCCAGGCGAGATAGCCTCCGATCAGGAGGAGGGTGACGAGGATTGCGATCATCTCTCCCATATGGTCTAGGGGAGCGATCCAGATTTCGTTGAAGAGGTTGTTGCGCTCTACTGCTTACTTACGAGCGAGCTACTTGCAAAAGACGAAGAAGCCGATGAGGCATTCCACCCCATGGTGATGGTCACTGGATGGCTCTGCCCGAGGAAGTGTATTTTCCACTCGAAAGTTTTTCCCCATCTCTATGCCATCTCAATATTATTTCGTACATTTACGGAGCCTAAAATGCGGAGGTGCGACCTTATCGTAAGCTTCGCTCGTGGCATTGACTATATAATATGCTAGTAATGAGCTGTAAACCGTTTTATATCCACGTTGTCCGGACCGCCCACTTGGCGGGTCTGGCGACTTGGTCTGCTCCTAGCCTATACACTCTCCCTATGACAAAAAAAATAAAACAACATAATGACGAACGAATGGCAATACACTCCCTTCACCCAAGAGGAGGAGGTGGGTGGCTCTCAACTGGCGCACGCCTTGAGAATACCCGCTGTGGCGGGACGCCTACTCTATCGTCGCGGTATCCGTACGGAAGCAGAGGCTCAGCGATTCTTTCATCCATCGCTGGAGGATCTGCACGACCCCTTTCTGATGCAAGATATGGATCTGGCGGTCAAGCGTCTCAACAAGGCGCTCGGGCGCAAGGAGCATATCATGATATACGGCGACTACGATGTAGATGGCACGACGGCTGTATCACTAATCTATAAGTACCTCCGCTCGGCGGGCTGTAGCGAGCACCTCCTGAGCTACTATATCCCAGGACGGGACGATGAGGGGTACGGCGTATCTTATCGGGGCGTGGACCATGCCCACGAGATAGGTGCGACGCTAATCATTGTGGTGGACTGTGGCATCAAGGCTATCAACGAGATAGCCTATGCTAAGACGCTGGGGATAGACTTCATCATCTGCGATCACCACCACCCAGACGACCAGTTGCCCGATGCAGCGGCCGTCCTAGATCCTAAGCGACCAGACTGTCACTACCCCTTTGAGGAGCTCTGTGGGTGTGGCGTGGCGTTTAAGTTTATGCAGGCCTTTGGTATGAACAATGGCTTCCCCTCGGCTTCGCTCTTTAAGCTCCTAGACTTGGTCGCGGTGAGTATCGCTGCCGACCTGGTCTCTGTGATGGATGAGAATAGGATCCTGGCGCACTACGGCTTGCGTCAGCTCAATCGCAATCCATCGATGGGGCTCAAGGGGATCATCAAGACTTGTGGTCTCGAGGGTCGTAAGATCACGATGGCCGACATTATCTATAAAATCGGCCCGAGGATCAACGCCTCGGGGCGTATGATGAATGGCCGCGAAGCGGTCGATCTCCTTCTGAGCAATGATGCGAAGACGACGGCCCGCATGAGCGAGCTGATCGATGAGTACAACGTCCGTCGCCGTGAGCTGGACCGCTCGACGACCGATGAGGCGATGCAGCTCCTACAGGTCAATCCTGAGCTGGCGCATCAGCCCATCGTGGTCCTTTACCAGCCAGACTGGCACAAAGGGATCATAGGGATCGTCGCCTCTCGTGTGGCGGAGTATACCAATAGACCGACGATCGTGCTGACAGGCACGAGCGATCGTATCGTCGGTTCGGCGCGCAGTGTGGGCGGTATAGACATCTACAGCATCATCGAGGAGGCGAGAGATCTGCTCTTGAACTTCGGTGGCCACACCTATGCCGCTGGACTGACCCTCTTGCCCGACAAGCTGCCCGACTTTAGAGCTTACATACAGAGCGTCAATGCGGTAGCTGATAGTGATCGCGCACAGTCTACACCGATAGAGGTCGATGCCGAGATAGAGCTTCGCGAGGTGTCGCAGAGACTATACACGACGATACAGCGCTTTGCACCGTATGGCCCAGACAATTACCAGCCACTCTTTGTCACGCAGCAACTCTATGATGGCGGTGGCAGTAAGACCGTGGGGCGCAACGGCGAGCACTTTAAGGTAGATGCGATACCGTCACTAGGATCTAGGAAGCACTGCCCAGGGATAGCCTTCAACCAAGCTCCCGCCTTCCGCTTTATCAAGAAGTCTTCGGCAGGAAGGGCAAGTGCACCCTTTGCCCTTGTCTACCAGATAGATGAAAACCACTTTAACGGAGTTGTTTCCCTACAGTTACTAGTCAAGGATGTCAAGCCACAACGACCTGGAGAGGACCTCTTTGCCTCCCAGCGATGAGACGCCTGGCACCCCTTCTGGACGTGGCGAAGCTGTCGACTGGGACTTGCTCCTCGAGGAGCAGGATGACCTGTGGCGTGATGTCGCGACCGATCCGCGAGCTGATACCGAGCGTGAGGGGCTAGGCGAAAAGCCTTCCCAGCCGACGGACGATCGACCAGAAAAGGCTGGCACCGCCTCTGCAGACGATGAAGCTACCCCGCTAGGAGTGCTTCATCGCTACTGGGGTTATCCGAACTTCCGACTCAAGCAGGCGGAGATCATCGAGAGTGTCTTGGCGGGACGAGACACGCTTGGGTTGCTCCCTACGGGCGGAGGCAAGAGCATCACCTTTCAGGTGCCGACGATGCTACACGACGGGCTGACACTCGTCGTCACGCCACTCATTGCGCTCATGAAGGATCAGGTGGACGGCCTCAACAAGCGGGGCATGTCTGCCGTGGCTATTCACTCGGGTATGGAGTACAAGGAAATACAGCGCGCCTTGGACAATTGCTTGTACGGTGGATGCAAGTTCCTCTACCTATCGCCCGAGCGTCTGGCGTCGCCACTCTTCCTCGCTTGTCTGCCCGAGCTACCGATACGGCTGATCGTGGTGGACGAGTGTCACTGTATCTCGCAGTGGGGCTACGACTTCCGCCCCAGTTATCTAAAGATCGCAGAGATACGTCGCTACTACCCCGCCGTGCCACTCCTAGCGCTCACAGCGACCGCTACGCCAGAGGTCGTCGCCGACGTGATGGCACGCCTGAGCTTTCGTGAGCCACATGTCATCAGTAGCTCTTTCGCACGGGACAACCTGCAGTATATCGTACGTCCTACGACGGACAAGGCGACGGAGCTCCTCCATATCCTCGCCTCGACAAGTGGCAGCGCGATCGTCTACTGTCGCAATCGCAAGAAGACGCAAGAGCTGGCTGAGATGCTGCAGGAGACTGGCATCTCGGCACACTACTACCATGCGGGGCTGACCCACGCAGAGCGAGAGATCAAGCAAAACGCTTGGATGGCTGGCGAGGTGCGCGTCATGGTCTGCACCAATGCTTTCGGCATGGGCATCGACAAACCTGATGTGCGTCTCGTCGTGCACTGGAGTATGCCCGTGGCTCTGGAGGAATACTTCCAAGAGGCTGGACGTGCGGGGCGTGACGGACAGCGTGCCTTTGCCGTGGTGCTATATGAGCGTCGGGATCGCGGGATGCTCCTGCAGCGGGTGCAAAATGAGTTTCCCGACAAAGCTTACATTCGTGATGTGTACGACACCCTTTACAGCTACCTTGGCATTGGCCTCGGCGAGGGCATGGAGCGTAGCTACGAGATAGACCTCGAGGCGTTTGTGCGGACAGAACATCTGCACCCGATACGGAGCTTGAGCGCCCTGCATATCCTCGAGTTGGCCGGCGCCTGGGAGCTACTCCTTGACGAGGCACGCTCACGACTCATCGTGGAAGTTTCGAGAGAGGAGCTATACTACATCCGAGGCTTGTCCGCCCAAGATGACAAGGTGCTACGAGCTGTCTTGAGAAACTACTCGGGACTCTTTGCCGATTACGTCTTTATCGACGAGCGTACCCTCTCCATACAGACCCGCCTGACGGGGGAGGCGGTTTACGAGAGCTTGGTCCGGATGAGCCAGCGAGGCATCATTCACTATATTCCGCGAAAGCGCTTGCCCCGTATCCTCTTTTACACACGGCGGGAGCGCAAGCATCATTTCCTCATTCCCCCCGAGGTGTACGAGCTGCGCAAGGAAGCGATGACCAAGCGACTCGCCGCTACGATCGCATACCTCGACAGTCAGCAGGGCTGCCGACAGGCGATGCTCCTACACTACTTTGGCGAGGAGCTGACTGAGCCGTGCGGACGCTGTGACCTTTGCCTAGCTCGTAAGGCGCGCTCCCAGCGTAGTGAAGGGACTCTGGAGACGCGACTCAAAGCTCTTCTAGAGCAAATGGAGGAGCCGTCGCCTACTTTGCGGGAGTTGGCCAAGAGGCTAGGGGTCAAGACGAAAGCTTTGCTCCCGATCCTGCAGCAGCTCCTTGAGGAGGACGACCGCTACCGTACCGACGGGGTACACCTATATAAGAATAAGTAATCGAAAGAGTCACCACGATATGATCCTACACCCACACGCTAAGATCAACCTCGGGCTGCGTATCCTACGTCGTCGCCCCGACGGCTACCACGACATCGAGAGCTGTATGCTCCCCATCGGCTGGGCGGAACAGCTCACGGTAGAGATAGCTGCAGGAGCTACGGAGGACTCGTACGAGATCGCTGGCCTAGCGGGTGAACTGCCCATCGAGCGCAATCTCATCTACAAAGCGGTGCAGCTACTCCGAGCGCATCACCACGATATACCTCCGCTACGGCTCAAACTCGAGAAGCGGATCCCGTCAGAAGCTGGTCTCGGTGGTGGCTCTGCCGATGCCGCCTACACGCTCCTAGCGATCAACGAACTGTGCCACTTAGGACTCGCCACGGCGCAGCTAGAGACGTTGGCGGGAGAGCTCGGTAGCGACTGCCCCTTCTTCATCCAGTCTCGCCCCGTGCTGGTCACAGGCCGTGGCGAAGTGCTCACGCCGCTCACGATGCCGTCCGCACTGCACGGCAAATGGCTCCTCGTCGTCAAGCCCCCCATCGGCATGAGCACCGCCGAGGCGTACCAACAGGTGACACGCCACCCCGAGGCGGAGGGCAAGCTCGCTGCACTACTAGAGCGACCGATAGGGGAGTGGCAAGAGTTCATCGTCAACGACTTCGAGACCGTCGTCTTCGCGCACTACCCCGAGCTAGCCACACTGCGAGACACGCTCTACCACCACGGCGCTCTCTACGCCGCCATGTCCGGCTCCGGCACCGCCCTCTACGCCCTCTTCGCCGACAATCCCCTCTCCTCCGTCTCCTCCTCCCCGCTCGCTACCCACCTCGCCGACCTCCCCGTCTGGCTCGAGCGCCTCTCCTGACCCTAGTCTCCGCAAATCTCACGAGTAGCGACTTTGACGTGTAACCCGTGTAGGGACGCACGATCTGTGCGTCCGTTGTAGTACAGCTAAACAGGTAGCTCAGTAACCTTTAACGAGGACGGACGCACGACCGTGCGTCCCTACAACCGTTACTCGTCGGCTGGTTTGACAACGGACGCCCTCCGATCCGACACTATCCGAGCGTCCCTACAGCCGTTACACGTCTCTCTTCTAACCTCTAATCTCCCCTCCTCCTCCAATAGCTTTCCAGCGAAAAAGGGACCTCTAGCGAGGTCCTTTTTATGCGATAATCAGAGGAGGTAGAGGGTAGGAGTTAGAGGTAGAAGAGATTAGAGGTTAGACGACCGCTTGCGGTCGGACGCATCGTAGCCCCCAGTCGGAGGGGCAAAGCCCCGAACGACTGCGGGGTTAGGAGTGCCACACGAAGCAAGCGACCTCCCCAGTGTGGGAGGTCGGACTGTGACTGTAACTGTAAGCTTCGTCTAGTCCGACCCGCGAGGGGTCGACCATCTACCACGTCCGCCTTTCCATCGGTCGTTCGGGGCTGAGCCCCTCCGACCGACGGCTACGATGCGTCGGACCTCTTGCGAGGTCTTTTCCGTAGGGAAGCTGTATGAGAAACTAGAGGTTAGGGGTCAGGGGAGGAACGGCTAGTGACACGAATGCTTCTAGAGTCTAACCTCTAATTTCTAACATCTAATCTCTATCCTACCGTTGTGTCGCTCTTATCTAGGGGTTGTTGAGACGCTTGTGGTTCACAGACCGACGTTGAGTGCACTAGGGTTCTGGTGCGATGGGCGCTTGTATTACCTTTGCACTGTCAATTGACTAGACATAGACAAAGTAACAGCATCAAGGCTTTAACGGGAACGGACGCACAGATCGTGCGTCCCTACACGGGGCTACACGTAAAGGCCGTTACACGTCCCGCTTTGACACAACGGACGCACGACCGTGCGTCCCTACAACCGTTACTCGTCTCTAATCTCTAACCTCTAATTTCTAAACGCTTGCACGACTCAAAATAAAGTTTTACCTTTGTGCAGGACATTACCTATTAGAGGACGGTTCTTCGAAAGAAAAGTAACTAACAGTAATCGCCTAGATGGCTCTGACAGCGTATAGTATCGATAGCTGTGGTACTACCTATAAGTATCGTACCACGAGATCTCAGAGAGATTACCTCGCTACACCTCATCGTAGCGAGTCTAGCCCTTTGCACCACGCCACTACGTACGCACGTAGAGCCACTTTAGGAGCTCTCTGCCGTCACATCTCATTGACGGAGAGTATTTTACCCCCCCCCCCCGAAACGCGCGCAGAGGCGCCCTCTAGGCGATCGTACAGGGGCAACTAATAATCACCCATATCACACGATCCGCAGGCTGACGCCATCCGCGTCCGCCCCGTTTGTCGTGCCCTATTCGCTTGTGAAGAGTCACTCACTCCTCACAAGCCCTTTGTTGTATCCCTAGACCAACACTCCCCACACTATGGCAATAAAAGTAACAATGGTAGGAGACCTTTTCAAAAAGGCAGTCACAAATGATATGAAGAGACTTGAGCAAAAGGTAAAAGCCTCTGAGACAAAGCCAACTGCTCCTCAGCGTCCAACTACCCCTCACGTTGTACGGGGGCCTCTACCAATGGGCGTCACCATAATAGGTGATTGTGATGATGACTATTGCACAGCAACTCCTTACCCTTACCCCCGAACAACATCTACACCCACACCGCAACCAACCGCACAGACAGAAGTTGTAGCTCAAGCGGACACAGAAGAAAAGAGCACTGTGGAAACAGCTGCACCACAACTGACCGCAGAGGCAGAAGCCGCAGAAGCAGAAGTCGCAGAAGCTGCAACCATAGAGGTCTCAACTCAGGCGGAGCCACCGACGAGCAAGAAGAAAAAAGGCAAGAAGCACCGGAAGGCACAGCACAAGAAGCATCGTAAGGATCGCTCCGCACAGCCTCTCGAGATACACATTCACCTGCATCTGCCTTAAACGCATCAAGAATCAATAACCCAATCAATACTAATCACAAACTAAAGAACAAGCTTATGGACGATAAAAGTGCAATCGGATCATTGCTGCTAATCTTACTCATAGTAGGGTTCGTCATCTACGTAATCATCAAGATCCTGAAGAGGATCAGACGTTTCTTCAAGAAGTCTAAGCGCAAGATAGATAAGGTCCAGAAGGACTATGGTATAGGGAAGTACAGCCTAGACAGCCAGTTCAAACGAAACAAAAAGCAGCTCCGAAAGGAACTCAAGTATATGCAAGAGCATGACGTTGACTACGAAGAGATAGAACGTATGAATGGTTCTATTCCTGATAGTGCTCCAATGAGTAGTAGCGATCAGAAGGATGCTCAAGATCTCGAAGATATCTGGGGCAAGTAGTGCAATCAAGATCTCTTAGGGTTGACAGAGCTATTTAGTCAGGAAGCTATACCGCTTAAGGATGGCGTGACGTAGCCCCTTCAGCCCAAGGACAAGACCTATGGAGGAAGCCGAAAATCCAATCTAACAGAGTAGGCACTTAACTTAATTCATAATAACAATATGAACAAACTAATGAATGTGCTCTTCGGAGCAGAGATGCACGCCAGTGCAAAGAACATCCGTGGTAAGAAGTCCAATGGTACTGAGGACGATGGTAGCTACAACCACTGGAGAGCTGTTGAGAATCAGGACTATATGAACAACTATGGTCGCGACTAATCTCGGATGAAGCATAGGGCAGTTGTGGCTTCGCTCACAGCTGCCCTATCATCTCCAGCTCCACTGCAGTAAAAATACGATGACTAAGAAAGAAAAGATCGCAAAGAAACTTTTTAAGGCGCAGGGACAGACGACGAAGCCATGATACGTATGCCAATCCACTATCAGGGGGATGTTTACTTCTTTGAGGGGATCACCGGTAGCTTGATGAGGAAACCCGCCAAGCCAACTGATGCGGTGGTGCCAACGATAGAGGGTATCGCAGGCAAGTGCCTGAGTGAGGTCACCGACCCTTACCTCCTCAAGGGGAGAGCACTCCCTACGACTCCGCAGCGCATCGCCCTAGGGGTACGTCTCTACGCATCTATCTTGACATGGCTCTGTCGGCACGCTTTCCCACTCGGTCGTCTATGGGCTAAGATCCCTCTGCGTTGCTATCCTGACGCGGGGGTCGCTACCCGTGTCTACTACAAGCTCTACCCTGGTGAGCAGCAACGCAACCTTTGTCTGCCTCGAGCCTTCTTCGCCCGTAGCACTTCGAGGCGCTTTCGCAAGCATGGAGCGATGTTTGTCGGAGTATTCCTTCCCTCGGTGCAGATGCACGCTTGGGTGCTAGAGGATGGTATGCACGCTGACTACCATGACAATAACTGGGTCAACTATGCCCCCGTAGCGATATTCCGATGAAGTTGAGATCAGAGATACTACCACAGCCCACGCTCTCCTTTTACAACCACAAGAGAGGGGCACTCCAAGCGGACATCGTCGAGGAGCTACGGGCTGGTTTGTGGCGAGACTATAATATAGATAACCGCCTCTACAATGATGCACTCGGAGGGATGCGCATCACGGAGTGGCGACCACTCTTTCCAGATATAACGCCTGTGATGCCAGGCTTCCACTACAACAGTGAGACAGGAGCGATGGAGGAGGAGCGCTTTGTGCCACGACAGCGGGAGATGACGATGTCGCTCTTCTTAGATATCGTGGAGCGCTACTTCGCGCGCTTTGAGGGGCGGAAGATCGGGGTGCATCTGAGTGGGGGGCTGGACTCTAGTCTGATCATTGGATTGCTACATCACTTTGGCATCCCCTTCAATCTATATGGCAAGGTGACGGACCGCTATGAGTTTCGTACGGAGCGCCATATACAAGACCTATTGGCTCCTCTCGGGGAGCGCACTTGCTATGTCCATGCGGACGAGCACCCATTTTACAATCTCTTGGATCGATACCCCTTTCATCAGATCCCCGACAGCTATATCAAGAACTACGACTCGGCCACGACGATTGCTGAGGAGGCACGGCGCGATGGTGTGGAGGTGATTTTTGGCGGGCAGGGAGCTGACACGCTCTTTGTTGATGCGATCCCTACGGAGGCTGGAGCTATCAGCTTTAACATTGGCAACGAGTTTGCCGTCCCCTGGGAGGAGGACTTGATCTATCGCCCGAAAGGTGTGGAGCTGGTCTCCTTCTATGCAGATCCTGAGATCATCGAGGCGATCTACAACCTACGACTAGGCAAGCCATTTGACGCTTGGAAGCTCTGGGCGCGGGACTTCTTCCGTGAGTTCCTGCCCCGTGAGCTAGCGGAGTATCACTATGTAGCAGACTTCAACGGGCTATCATTGAGTGGTCTGGAGGCGGCAAAGCCTGTGGTGACTCGTCTCTTTGAGGAGGCGTATGATCTGCTACGTCACCCGATCTTCTCGCCCGAGAGTACGCAGGTGATGCGTGAGACGAATGTCTTTAAGTTTGACTATAAGCTTTACTGCGCTTACTGCGTCCGCATCTCGATTGCGGTGTGGCTGCATGCGCTGTTTGAGCACGAGAATTAAGAGCAACGAACTATGAGTATCCCTTATCAAGTTGTCTTCCAGGAAGACTGGGAGGAAAAGGGGCAGGTGATCCGCTTCTGGCGAGAAGACTCTGAAGCTTTCCAGCGAGCGGGCATTCCTATCGGACTTACCCCACTGCCAGAGGCGGAGCATCTGATCTATCGCAGTGCAACGATCTATGATCCGAAGAACTATCCGACCGACCCTCGGTACATACATACGTATGACATCAACAACTTCTACCTGATGATGCACCGCTACTTACCGGTGATCGAGGATCTCTCTATCCCCACCTTCTTTGTGGATCAGCTAGACGAGCGTGTTGATGAGGAGATGGCTCGCCGAGGGTGGCGAGAGGCTTTTATCAAGAAGGACGCAAAGGCGCTCGAGGCTTGGGGCGAGGGAATGTCAATCTACCCTCGGCACTCCTTTGCGGAGATGCTGACGCGTTTTGATAAGATGCCTGGAGAGAAGTATTGCATTCGCCAAGTGATGGACAAGGACTATATCATAGAGCATGACACCCGCTACTGGGTGCTCAATGGAAAGGTCTATCGCAGAGATGGGCTACCGATCCCCGAGATCGTGCTGGAGGCTGCCGACAGACTGATCCAGGCTAAGGGTGGGCGATACTTTACGATCGACGCCACCCCTCAGTTTGTGATCGAGGTCAACCCTGGGGAGTCTAGTGACCGACACGGAGAGAACTCGGCAGAGCTCTTCGCCTCGTGGTTCTTCGACGCCTTCTTTACTAACAATACTAACAACTAAAACGAATAATACTATGGATGATGATAATAAAGGAGTCGCTTTGTTTCTTGGCTACTTGGATCTTTTTATCCTTTTCATTATGGCAGTTAGGTTTGGTTCAACTGATCCTGAACCCATAAATTGGGTATTTCTAATTGTCGGGTACATCTTGATTAGTCTGTCACTTTACCTAGGATATAAATTAATCAGACGCATATTCTAAGCTATGGGTACAAGTCAAACTATCAGAAGGGTTGAATGTCCCAAATGTGGGTATCTAGTCAATACGATGTCAGCCGTATGCCCCAAGTGTAAGACTATATTGCAGCAAGCCTCTGTCTATAATCAAGATGCCTTGAGGCTGGTTGATAAGATGAATAGCCTCCTGTCAGAAATCAATGATCTGCCTGGTTGGAGCGACAAGGGACAAGCTAAGCAGACTGAGCTGGGGAGCTTAATTCTAAAGACAAAAATGCTCTATGGGGCTGACAAGCAGATAGCCACAGTGATCAATGAGCTAGAGGAGCGACGCAAGAAATCCATTCGAAAGAAGAGAGCCCTAGATGTAGTTAGGAAGGTAGGACCTTTCCTCCTTGTCATCACTATGTTTTCTCTTGGATTCTTCCTTTGCTATCTAGCGTATACTCTTTAATTCCTGAACTTTGGGATAACAGATAAGACAACCGAAATGTGATGGCACTATTTAAGAGAGGTATAAGTGGCGGGTTGATGAACGTGATCCGCTGTGATGAGGAGGAGTATCTGGTGTGGAAGTGGCGACCGCGAAATCAATGCGCCAATACGACGACACGAGAGAACTCGATACGCTACGGCAGTAGTCTACGAGTCAAGGATGGTGAGGTGGCGGTTTTCGTCTATAAGCAGAATGACGAGACTGCTCAGGACTTCGTCGTAGGCCCATACGATCAGATCCTTAAGACGGCCAACCTCCCCGTCTTGTCCAGCATCGTGGGGCTGGCTTATGGTGGAGACACCCCATTTCAAGCGGAGGTTTACTTCATCAACTTACAGCGAAACAATCAGATTAGCCTTGTAGTTCCTTACTTTGATGTCACAGACCCACGCTTGCCAGATCACCCCGTGCCTGTTGCTGTGCATGGCGTGTTGACTTTCTCACTAGAGGACTACAAAGCCTTTATCAAGCTCAATAGACTTAAGGACTTTGATCTTGATGAGTTTATGGAGCAGATCGAGGGGAGTGTAGTCCGCAAGGTCAAAAGCGTTGTGGCGAACACGCCCTCAGACCTATCGATTCCTGTCGTGCAGATAGAGCGTCAGATAGATACTATAAGTAGTGTCCTCGAGGTGAGTCTACAGGAGTGCCTGGCGGAGTTCGGCGTCCGGCTCAAGCGACTAGACATCCAAGCTATAATCGTCGACAAAGAATCTAAAGCCTACGCTGAGGTGAAGGCTCTCACGGCTGGTATAACGGCCAAAACATTGACTACCCTATCCGACGTCAATCTTAAAAACATGAGAGAGATGCAGCAAGTGAATCGACATAATCTCTCGGAGACGATGCGCATCAATCGTGAGGAGAGACAGCGAGCACAGCGCTTACAGTCGGAGTCGACCTACATAAGGGCGCACGCTATCGATAAGCAAGCTGATGTCCTAAAGACCGCAGCTAGCAAGATGGGGCAGATGGGTGCTATGCCTACTGGAGCTACTGGAGGTATGAACCCAGCAGAGATGATGACTGGCATGATGATGGGGGGCGCCCTCGGAGGACAGATGGCTGGTATGGTCAGTAGTATGGGCCAGCAAATGCAAAACGCCGTAAACACGCCTCCACCGATGCCAGACGCCCCTTCCTATATGCTAGCCGTGAATGGTCAGCAAATGGGTCCCTTCTCCATAGAGCAGCTCCAGCAGATGGCTATGACAGGTCAGCTGACCCCAGGCACCTACGTATGGAAGCCTGGCATGGAACAGTGGCAGGTAGCAGGTTCTCTACCAGAGCTAGGCATGCTGTTTGCCCCTGCCACGCCACAGATCCCTCCTACAGGCATGTGTCCTCCACCACCTCCTCAATCATAACAACTAAAGACCAGAAAGATATGAACGATAGTGGCTTTTACTCCATCGACCGACTAGTAGAGTTTGGACTAGGCATGGCGGTGGCTCAACAGATGGTACAGACGATGAATCAGGCTATGCAGCAGGTCTATGTACCAGGCTCTATTCAGTCTATGCCTGCTCCACAACAGCAGCCCTGCTACGTTGCTATAGACGGAGAGCCTGTGGGCCCGCTCTCTGAGAGGGACTTAGTACGTCTTATCACAGACAAGAAGGTGACAAAAGAGACTCTCGCATGGATGCCGGGGATGCCTCAATGGCGACCCATCGAACAGCTACCAAGCATACTTAGAGTCATAGCACTGACTCCTCCTCCGATTCCTCAAAGTAATGTATAACCGTATGAAACTAAAGGCCTTTCCCCTTGCCTTGAGCATTGCTTTGGCAGGATTGCTGGGTTATTTCATCTATTACATCACAAAGAGTGCTGATTACGATCTCCTCTGGGGTATCGGGGCCACGATATGCTTTGCCATAACTGTGGCACCAACCTTGGGCATACAGTACGAGTCTGCTCGACAAGGACTGAACCTCAAGATCCTCTCAGGGATTTTCTTTATCATCTTTGTGATTAGTCATATATGCTTTGCTAGACTAGGGGCAGACGTGGCGTACTACATCATTGTGAACGGTTGCTTGATGATAGCCTATCTCGCACTCTTCTATAAGATAAGTAGCCTACAGATGTCATCGCAAAACAACAAGAGCAACACAATAAGCGACTCAAGTCTGTAGCCTAGGCCTCACGATAGGGCTTGTGTGGTGGTTGCAGAGAGTGGGCTTTCCCCTTTGAGGTCTAGACGGTGTGTCCGACAGGTTTGATCCAGCTGTTGTGTCGCGTTTCTCTAGGGGCTGTTGAGACGCTTGTGGTTCACAGAGCGACGTTGAGTGCACTAGAGTTCTGGCGCGATGGGCGCTTGTATTACCTTTGCACTGTCAATTGACTAGACAAGGTAACGACAAACATCTCCCCTCTCCCCAATCGGCTAGTCCGACCCACAAGGGGTCGATCGTCTACCACGTTCGCCTGTCCATCGGTCGTTCGGGGCTCTGCCCCTCCGACCGACGGCTACGAAGCGTCGGACCTCTTGCGAGGTCCTTTTTCGCTGGGAAACTGTATGAGGAACTAGATATTAGAAGTTAGAGATTAGGGGAGGAGTGGCTAGTGGCACGAATGCTTCTAGAGTCTAATCTCTAATTTCTAACGTCTAGTCTCTAACCTGCTGTTGTGTGGCTCTTATCTAAAGTCTGTTGAGACGCTTGTGGTTCACAGACCGACGTTGAGTGCACTAGAGCTCTGGCGCGATGGACTCTTGTATTACCTTTGCACTGTCAATTGACTAAACAAGGTAACGACAAACATCTCCCCTCTCCCCAATCGGCTAGTCCGACCCACAAGGGGTCGATCTTCTAGCGCGTTCACCTAACCATCGGTCGTTCGGGGCTGTAGCCCCTCCGACCGACGGCTACGAAGCGTCCGACCGCAAGCGGTCGTCTGCTCTCCGTAAAGATGCAGAGGACGGGTAGCCCCGTGTAGGGACGCACGGATGTCTCTAGTCGGATGGAATCCGTTGCATCAAAGCAAGACGTGTAACAGTATGTACAGACGCACGGGACGTGTAACCGCTGTAAGGACACACTGTCATGCGTCCGTTCCCGTTAAAGCGATACGATGTCCAGTTTTTACGATGACGGGTTATACGTCTCGCTTTGACCCAACGGACGCTCGACCGAGCGTCCCTACAACCGTTACTCGTCCCCTCTAATCTCTAACCTCTAAACCCTCCGATGGCTCTTATAAAAAAGGACCTCGTGAGAGGTCCGACGCATCGTAGCCGTCGGTCGGAGGGGCTACAGCCCCGAACGACCGATGGGGGCAAGACGGGTACAGTTTATCGACCCCTTGTGGGTCGGACTAGCGCCTATCGGAGCTCATCTTCATTTAGTCTGAAGATGATCTCTAGTTCTTTTGCGACATCAAACTTGCTGTGATGTTCTTGCTGCATTTCAATGTACCTGCATATAGCTACAACATCTCGCTTGCTAACCGTACTAACAAAGTACCCATCTTGCCAAGCAAAAGAGCCATTCATACCCATCGCAGTATTGAGAAACTTGTTTGTGGACT
>QWCB01002515.1_pt1 | contig 15258 bp, 7 predicted proteins | sample 1972511 | NCBI WGS metagenome assembly QWCB01 (sample SAMN09866719, study PRJNA288562) | Human gut metagenome isolate term5_stool, whole genome shotgun sequencing... | isolation source: gut | host: Homo sapiens | place: USA: California
CACCAAGACCTACAACCGCGGTCTGGGATTGGCCACTCTGCTGCCCGAGCTCGGACCGGAACTCGTGGCCCGCGCCGCCGAAGGCGGCAACAACCGCGTTGACACCGTCAAGGCCGGCTACCGCGCCAACTACTACGCCGCAAGACGAAGCGGTTACCCCCTCAAAAACTGGTACACGACCAAGGATTGCCTGACGCCGTTCGACTTTTCCACAAAGATAAATCAGGACTACACCGTGTATGCCTTGTGGGAAAAGAAGGGTGACGCCGTAAACGTAACCTTCCATTACAACTACAACAAAAGCCTTGCGCCTGTTACCGTCGAGGGAGAGGAAGGCAAGGTAATCGACCCGCAGACGGTACCCGACCCGAGACGTCTCGGCTACGAAGTGGAAGGCTGGTACACCGACAAGGAATGCACGCAAAGATGGGACGTTGCAAACGACTCGCTGACGGGCGACATAGACCTGTACGCCAAGTACAATTATACGGCAAACCTCAAGTTTGACAGTCAGGGCAAAGTGGTGCTTAACAACGTCGATGTCAACATTTCCATTCAGTTCCTTTCCTGGACGGGCAAACGCAGCCTTGCGGAAATCGTGGACGAATTCAACGACGAGTACGCAGGTAAAATTCACCTCAACTGGACATCCGCTTACAGCAACGAAGTAGCGCGTTTCGAAGATCCGGCCATGACCAACGCGTATTTGCAAAACAACTATCGCTTCGGCGAACTGTTGGATCTTGTCGGCATCGACTTCGACGACAACGACTACTACGCAGACGCCATTGCGGAAAACTACGTCGGCGACGCGCTTATGACCTATCCTGTCGGTCACATGGTGCCCAGCGTGATGTACAACAAGGCACTGCTTGCGGAAATGGGCGAGTCCGAGCCGCAAACCCACGCCGACTTCGTGCGACTGCTTGAAAAGGCAACGGCAACGTTCGGTACGAGAGAGGGTTACACTGCGTCCCTTGCCTACGAAGGCAACGAGTGGCAGTGGTTCGAGGTAGGCTCCAACAATATATGGGCAAACAACGATTTGTTGTTCTATTCCTACGACAAGCAAAACAAAACCTACATCAACAACTACGCGCAACAAGACGGCTACGCCAAGGCGGCAAACGCCGTAAAGGGCTACGCCGAGTTGTTCAACAACGACAAAATCAGTCTCAACAACGAAGTGCTGTGGGAATCACGTCAGGGCTTCAATGACGTGGTGGACGGCAACGCTTTTATGGGCATTGTAAGTTACCCCAAGATGTACACCTACTACCTCAACAATTACGATCAGCAATTGTTCAAAAAGATAGGCATTCTGCCCATCGCAAACCTGTTCAACTACGGCAACATCGACAATGCAAAGACCTTTGTAAAGGGTATTTCGTTGTGTCTGCCCAGCGACACCGACGCAACATTTGACATCGAGCAACTTGCCGCAATCGGCGTGTTTGCCGACTACCTGTCCAGGCACAGCGGTCGTCTTGCCTACAACGATTGCTACCCCGCAAGCAAGACGGGACAAAATTCGACAGAGTTTACGCAAGGCACTACCAAGTACTTCAAGGTGCTCAAGGCTGTCGGAGATCCCTCTAAGTTTGTCACGCTGCCCGGCAGCCAGAACGAATACTACTGCTACAATCACCAGAATCAGGCATGCGTGCAGTCGTTGTCATTCATTTCTGCCGACATGATCGACGCCGATTCGCTTATCCGTCAGGCGATCAAAGGCATTGCCGACGCTACCGCAACGGTAATCAAGTAACGGAGGAACTATGAAAAATACAAAAAGATTCCTGGCGTTGTGCGTGCTCGCCGTCGTATTTCTGCTGACGTTTGCGCTTGCCGCATGCGACACCGATACGCCCGACCCTACTCCACCCGACAACAAGGACAAACCGAGCTGGACGTTGACTTCGCCCGACGGCAAGATTACGTTGGACGTGTACTTTGCAAACGGACAAATTGCCTATTCCGTCGCTAAGGGCGACGTTACCGTGGTGGAAAAGTCCAACATCGGTATGGCAACCGACAAGTGCGAGTTTGTGGATTTGACCTTTGTCGAATCGCAGACTGACAGCAAGACAATTTCCTACACAAACGTCAGCGGCAAAACAAAGCAGGTTACTACGTCGTTTAAGCAAAATATTCTTACCTTTGCCGAAGGCGACTATACTCTCGACGTGGTGTTCCGCACGTACAATGACGGATACGCGTTCCGCTACAACATCCGCAAGGCGGACGGCGCCGAAGGCGACTTCACCGTGACGGACGAACTTACACACTTCGCTTTGCCGGGCAACGCCAAAACATACGCAATGGCAGTGGTTACAAACGTGGGCGTACTGGGCGGCGGCGCGTACTATTCCTACGAGGACAAGTACCAGTACCGCAGTTACAAAAACCTTGCCAATGAGCAACTCGGCTTTCCGGTGCTGTACAGCGTAAAAAGCGGCAACGACGAAGTGTACAGCCTCATTACAGAGGCGGACATTTACGGTCGCGAATACCACGGCTCGGCGCTGCAACTTGACGGCGCGGACGGACTGAAAACAATCCACATGCCTGCATGCGGCGGCGAAGCGTCCATGAACGCAAGTTATCCCTTTACCTCGCCCTGGCGCGTAGCCGTTGTCGGCGGACTGGACACGATGGTGGAATCCACCCTTGTCGAGGACGTGTACGACGAAATAGAACCGTGGAAACCCGACGATTACGACAGCCTCAGCGAAGAAGAAAAGCAAATCTACACCTACGACTGGGTTAAGCCCGGCGCGGCGGCGTGGAGTTACCTCAACTTCGACGGCGACCCTGCCAAAGCGGCGGCGCAAAGCAACTACGAACTGCAACGTCAATACGTGGACGCAATTGCCGACCTCGGCTGGACATGGCTTGTGCTTGACGCAGGCTGGGACGCAGGTTCCTTTACGGAAAAAGTGTTTGTCGATTTTGTACAATACGCCAATGCAAAAGGCGTGCACATCATGGTGTGGGCGGACAGCTACTCGTCCTTCTACACGCGCACGCAGACAAGTGCAACCCTTGCCAAATGGGCTAAGTGGGGCATTGAGGGAGTAAAAATCGACTTCTTCGACGGACAGGGTGCGCCCTACATGTCGGACAAGTGGAAGCTGGAATCGCAGCAAAGCCTTGACGATCATTACGAAATGTTTTATCAGGAAGCGGCAAAGTACAAGATGGTTGTTGACTGCCACGGCTGCAACAAGCCCACTGGCGAACGCCGTCAGTACCCGCACGTAATCAACCGCGAAGCCGTCCGCGGAAACGAATTCAAAAGCGTGGACAGCAAACAAACGGCTTACTTGCCATTTACGCGCAGTTCAATCGGTCCGACGGACTTCACCCCGGCAATCATCCCGTATCTTTCCGGCACTGTGACGGTTGCCCACAACATGGGGCTTGCCGTAACGCTTGAATCGGGTATGCCGACCTTTTCCGACATGCCGGACCATTTCACAAGTGGCGAATATCTCGATTTCTACCGCAATTTGCCCGTCGTGTGGGACGAAACCAAACTTGTAACCGCCGACCTCGGTGACTACGTGGTGATTGCACGTCGCAGCGGCTACAAGTGGTACGTAGGTTGCACGGCAAGTTACGCAGGCACGATCGACGTCGATTTATCCTTCCTCGGCGACGGCAACTTCACGGGGCGTATCTGGGAGGACAGCGAGTACAATAAGGTTTCGCAAAGCAGTCAAAGTGTGACAAGCGCAAGCAAACTTAGCCTTGCCGTGCAAAAGGGCGGCGGCTTTACGATGATAATAGAGTAATACAAGGAGTACAGCAATGAAAAAGAGTATCAGAATTGTTGCCGCGTTGGCGGTACTGGTGTTGATGTTCGTGTTTACGGGGTGCGTTTCCGAGCGTCCTTCGGACGATGGCAACAAAGGTTTGCCGTCCATTGACAATCCGTGGTGGACCGACAGCGGCGAAATTACCAAAGACGCTGACGGCAACATAGAGTTTGACGACGTCAGCATCAAACTTACTTCGGTAATCTGCGGCTACGACCAGAACGGTTTCGAAGCGCTTCTGGATCAATTCAACAAATTGTACAAAGGTAAAATCAGCATTACCCACCAGACATATGCGCAGGACGTAATCGACGAGTACGTAATGCAGCAAATTCAGAACGAAACCAACGCGCCCGACCTTATTCTTACCCACCAGAAGACGCACGCGTACCTTGCGGCAAACAAGATTATCCAACCCATGGACGCCGCTTACGAACTGGCGGGACTCGAAGCGGACAAGAGCAACTTCCTGCCCAACTTCGCCGACTACTGCGACCTTGGGTACGAAGGACGTATGTTCACAATCCCGGTTGACGCGCAAAGCATGGTAATGTACTACAACAAAAACCTGCTTAAAAAGTACGGTGAGGAATTGCCGCAAAACCGTGCGGAATTTCTGGAACTGTGCAAAAAAGTACAAAACGGCGAACGCGCAACCAACGCGCAATTCAACGCCGTTACCTGCGGCGCGGACTACGACTTCTTCAAGATGTACCTGCTGCCTACCGCAGTGCTGCAAAACGGCGGCGAACTGTACGGCAGCGACGGACTTGTCCACTGGACGGAAGGCAACAACTTCAACGCATTCAAAAACGGCATTCAGGCGGTAAAACAACTTGCCGACGACGGTTTGTGGGACAGCAGCGACAGCAACGAAAGCGCGCGTGCAAAGTTCTGCAAAGACAACGCATTGTTCTACATTTCGTTGCCGTTTGACGCAAATACGATTTTCAGTGCATACGCATCCAATTCCGGTCACTCGCCTGAAGTTGTCAAAAGTCAGGACATCGGCGGCTTCTCTACCGCGGGTTTGTTTGCACTTGACGGCGCACCCGAAGCAAGCAAAAACAAGATATTCGGCGACTCGCACGCGTTTGCCATGAGCAAGACGGTAAGCGACGTCACCAAAAAGGCTGCAATCGTAGTGTTTGTAAACTGGTTTACCACCAATGTGGACGTCGGTATCGAATGGGCAAAACTCGGCCATACGACGGCTTCCTACACAATCCGCGGTAACGCCGCCTACAACGCCGACAGTTACGTAAGCGAATTCTGCAACATGTTTTACGGAGACATCAACAACTTTGTCACCGCAGGCAAGACTGCAAATTACACGCTGATTTTCCCCGATATGCAGACTGCGCTTCTCAACTGTCTGCGCAACGCAAGCAACGAGTACGACATTAAGACGGAACTGCAAAACGCTCAGAAAAAAATTAACGCCGCAATCGGTTTGGCGTAGAGAGGATTACAATGAATTTGTCAGACGACAAAAAGAAAGCGTACAAGCGCAGTATGTGGCGAAGTCAGGGACTGGCTATGCTGTTTGTGGTGCCCTTTGTACTGTTTTTCGTACTGTACACGCTTGTGCCGCTGATTATGGGCGTGGGGTTGTCCTTTTTCGATTACAACCCCAACAAACCCGGCGAAATGAGTTTTGTCGGCTTTCTCAACTACGCCGACATGTTCGGCACGACAAACGAAAAACTGGAAATCACCTTTGTCAAGCCGTTTTGGGAAAGTTTGCTCAACACGATTTTGTTTGACCTCATAGCGGTACCCCTCCTTATGGTAATTCCGCTGTTGCTTGCCCACCTTATCAACTATCAGCCGCCGGGATACAAGTTTTTTCGCGCCGTGCTGTACATGCCCGTCATCGTGTCCATTACCGTTGCGGGTATGATGTTTACATCCATCTTCGGTGAAAGTTCGACAGGACTTATCAACGGCTGGCTGGGTACGCACATCAAGTTTCTTACCGACACCGGTTGGCGTTGGGTTGTAATGATTTTGCTGTCCGTGTGGTGGCAGACAGGTACAAACTTCGTCATCTTTTCGGCAGGGCTCAGGGACATTCCCAAAAGTCTGTACGAAGCCTGCGAAGCCGACGGCGGAGGAAAATCAAGCAAGTTTTTCCACGTTACGTTGCCGGGGCTTAAGGGACAAATCGATTTGTGTCTGTTTTCGACGCTTATCAACTACCTCAACCTGTACGGGCAACCTTCGGTAATACGCGGTTCGACAATCTACGACACCATGTACGACTCGCCTATGATGCTTATTCAGAACAGCCTCAAGGTGCTGCCGCGCTGGACGGGATTTATCTGTGCGATGGCGGTGGTGTTCGGACTTATCGTGCTGGCGTTCAGTATTGTTGAAAAACGCCTTATGGGCAAGGAAAAAGGAGGTCACGGCTATGAAAAAACCTTTGCCGCATTCAAGTCTGTCCAAAAGTGAACGCGAGATCCGTCGCAACAAAATAAAGGCGTTTGTCATTTTGCTTGTGGTGTGCGTGGTGTGGCTGTTTCCGTTTGTGTACGTGTTCGGCATGTCGCTGCGCACTACCGAAGACCTGGTACTGTACCCCAACTCGATTTTTCCGCATTCCGGCGGCTGGACATTTGACCACTACGTGGACTTCTTCCGTCTGCACGACGGCGGCAAGGTCGACACATTGATGAGCGCGCTTATCAACTCGACAATTACAACGGTAATTCACGTAATAGTCAGCATGCTCATCACCGTGTTTGCGGCGTATTCCTTTGTGTTTATGCGCTACAAGGGCAGGGCGTTTATCTACGCGTTGATTATCTTCGTAATGCCTATCCCAAGCGTCATCGGGTTTGCGCCTTTGTACTCGATGTACATCAGTATCGGCAAACAAAGCGGTATTCTGGACAATCTGTGGTACTTCTACTCGTGGATTATCTTCCCGGGTGTGGCAGGCGCGTTCAATCTGATGATAATGTACAACTGCTTTCGCTCGATGCCTAAGTCCATTGTGGAAAGCGCACGCAGCGACGGCGCAGGCGAATTGGAAATTTTTCGCAGAGTGGTGTTGCCTCTTGCAAAGTCAAGTATTCTGGTGTGCGCGCTGTTTTCCTTCAACGGCTGCTGGAACAACCTTGTGTTTCCGCAACTTGTCGTGGCGGCGCAGTCGGACGTACAGATGCACAACACGATTACCGTCGCGCTGATGGGCTGGATCAAAAACGAAAGCGTCGAATTCCACGGACGGGCAATGGCTTCGTGCGTAATGAGCATCCTGCCACTTATGCTGATGTACTTCTTCACGCAAAGCAAGATGATCGACGGCTTGTCGTCCACCGGCGTAAAAGGATGAGGAGTGACAAATGAACAGTTTTGTAAAAATAGAAAATCTCGAAAAAGTGTACCCCAACGGCGTAAAAGCGGTGTACAACTTCAGTCTGGACATTGACAAAAACGAGTTTATCGTGCTTGTGGGTCCGTCCGGCTGCGGTAAGTCGACAATGTTGCGTATGATTGCAGGTTTGGAAGATATTACTTCGGGCGAACTGACAATCGGCGGCGAATTTGCCAACTACAAACCCAGTAAGGACAGAAGTCTTGCGATAGTGTTTCAGAACTACGCGCTGTATCCGCAGATGAACGTGTTTGAAAACATCGCGTTTCCGTTGACGGTCAGCAAGTATCCCTTCCCCGTGGTGGACGAGCAGTTGCTTGTCGCACGCGGTGTTGTCAGTGCGATTGACAACTTTACCGCAACGGAACTTGCCCAAGCCGTTGACGAAGCGGAAAAAGTGCGCGGTGACCGCATTGACGCAGCCGCATGGCTTGGTAAAAAACTCGGTATCGCACGCCCTGCCGCCGAACGCATTCTGCAGTGCAAGCTGACGGAAAAGGAAGACCTTGAAAACTACATTGTGTCGTTGAAAAACGACAACGTATTGCAAATTTCGTCACGCGAAGAGGCTCTTTCGGCAGACGGCAAGCACTTTGACGAGCACGCCCGACTGCTGGATGAACAGGGCAAAGTGGTGACGGAACTTCGCAAAATGAACAAGTGGGAAATACAGGACAAGGTGTTTGCCGCAGCCGACGTGCTGGACCTGGGGCAGTACCTCAATCGCCTTCCCAAGGAACTGTCCGGCGGACAAATGCAGCGTGTGGCTCTCGGACGCGCCATTGTCAAAAACGTACCGTTGTTTCTTATGGACGAACCTCTGAGCAACCTTGACGCGCGACTTCGCCTTACCATGCGCAGTGAAATCGTCAAATTGCACAAACGTATAAACGCGACTACGATTTACGTAACGCACGACCAGACCGAAGCCATGACAATGGCGGACAGAATTGTCGTCATGAGCAAGGGATTTGTTCAGCAAATCGACACGCCGGAACAAATCTACAACAATCCGTGCAATCTGTTTGTGGCAAAGTTTGTCGGCACGCCGCCAATCAACCTGTTTACGGCAAGGTTTGACGGAACTCGTCTTGTGTCGGGCGACCGCGAGTTGCCGTTGTCTGCAGATACCGCTGCGGCAATAAACGCGTTTTACGACCGCACTTACAAGACATTCGCCGAGCGGCTTGACGCCTACGACGGAAGCGACAAATCCAAGGAATTTATACTCAAGGTGCTGTCCGCAACCGCCGACAAAGTGGGTGTAGAAGTCAAGAGCAAAAGAACATTGCGGCAAAAAATCAGCGGACTTTTCGGCAAAAAGCAAACGGAACAGGCAACCGACGGCGCGTTGGACAAGTTGAAGGAAAAGACCGAATTACTTCAGGCGTACTGCCAAGGCGACAAAACGTTGACTGTCGGTATCCGCCCTGAAGCATTGAACGTGGAATTGTACGACAAAGCAACCCACGGCGACGACTGCATAGTGACGCAGCCTACTCTTATCGAACTGATGGGCAGCGAGATTTACGTACATTTCGACCTGCAAGGCGAAGAAATGATTGCAAAAATGTCCGCCAAGACAAAAATCAACGAGCAGACAAAACTTGCAATAAAATTCAACGCAGAGGATATATATTTGTTTGACCCGATTTCCGGCGAAAGAATTTGTCGATGACAAGGAGATTACAATGAAAAAATTAAGATTACTTGCATTAGCAATTACCGTGTTGATGTGCATGACAAGCCTTGTCGCGTGCAGCGGCAAAGACGCAGACATTGTGCCCGTAAAGCCCGACGAAACTAAGGTTACCGCTTTGCCCACTATGACTTTTGACGGCGAAACTCCCGCAAACAACACGCTGGTGCTTACCGTAACCAACAAGGGACAGATTGTGTTGCCGCAGTACGTTGCAAAGACGCGTTTCGGCAAGACAATGGACGAAAGTGCCGTTTCAGTCACGCACATGTACAACGGCGCGATTGACAACAGCGTAACCTACAATGCAGGCGCAAACAAACGTACCTACTACGCCGTCGGACAGCATCTGTTCATCTTCACTGTTACAGACAGCGACAACAGCGCGCTGGTAAACAACTACTACGTGTACCTCAATGTGTACCAAAGTTTGTTTAAGATACTTGGCGACAAGGACGTGCTTACAAACGAATTGAGCGACAACCCGACTCTTCGCACAAACAATCCCGGTTTTGCGCTTAGCTGGTTCAACATGGAACGCAGCGAAGTGTACTACGCCGAGGCAACATTTGACAGCGTTGACAAGGATGCCAACAAAGGGCGCGACTGGGGCATAGGCTTGTTGCACGCCACCGACGAGGACGGCAGTTACTCGCTGAAAGACTACTACCGCATTTACGACTGGGGCAACAACTGGGCGCATCGTTTTTCGCGCGGATGGAACGTCGACTCGAGTTTTGTAAAGGAGTTTTACACTTCGCAAGGGCTTGTAGACCCCGGATTTAATGTAGGCGGCAACAAAATCACAATCGGCATTGCGCGCGTCGGCGACGTGTTTTATTCCTTCCTCAACGGACAACTTACCGACAAATATGTGTATGCCGCGTTGAAAGACCGCAAGACGGCGCCCGGTATTTGCCTTATCGGTAACGATTCGGAAGCCTATCCCGGAAATGCTACGAATATCAAATTTGTCAGCGGCAACGATGCCGAAACGCTTATTGCAAAGATGTGCGGCGAAGACAACTACTACAACGACTTCGGCTATGCGCGCGTGCTTGACGGCTACGATGCCGCAACATTTACCGATGGCGGTTTTGCGTTTGACAAAATCGGCAATTACGACAGCGGAGTAAGAAACTGGTGGAATTGCGGCGTGCGCACAAACACGCTTTTCGGCGGAAGTTCCAAGGTGGAATTCGACCTTGAAACCGTCGGGCAACAGACAAGTTTCGGCGTACTGCGTATCTACATCAAAAAGGGTGTGAATAATGACGACCCGACCAACGCGGTAGGTTTCTACAACGGATTGCAACTCATTTACCACGGCAACAGTAACCGCCCGGGCGGCGCAAACGTAGAAACGCTGCAACCTGTGACAAACGGCAACGAAACCTACGAAGAACACACCAAGGAAAAGAATTCCGACGGCACCGACCGCTACGAAAACTTTGACGCTGCTGGTCTGTTCGGTGAAAACGCAAAATTGCACGTTGAAATCCGTATGGAACCGCTGGCAGGGGAAAACGGCGAAACAAAATTTACCTACACGTTCAGCGAAATCGGTAAGGAAAATACGGATACGTATACGTTTTTCTCCTACGCAACCCAGGCCGCTTCTTCCGCGGAATCGGAAGGCGAGTACAATGAACTGTTTTACGTTGCGTTTATGACGGAAAACGTACAATGCAGAATAAGCAACTTTGCGGTAAGTGCATACAAGGTGTATTAAGTTGGCGCGAGGACGGCGGATTCCGGCAAAAGGACATGATTGCCGTCCCTGATTTTTGGCTTTACAACAGAGGTTTTTATGGAACAGTATATTTTCGGACAGGTACGCGTGCAGGTGCTTGACAGCCGCGTTGTCCGAATCGAAAGGAAGAGCAAAGATAAATTTTTTGACGGTGACACGTTTCTGGTGCCTTGCCATGCGGAACTTTGCGACAACGCGGTTTGCAGCAGCGTTGACTGCGGAAGCGTGACTGCAGGCAACTACACGATTTGTTTGCCGCAGGACGCAACGACTATTGACGAAGTTGTTGTTTATAAGGACGGCAAAGAAGTTTACAAATGCAAAAAAACGACAAACAGCGGCGAGTTGCCTTTGCCGAGTAATACGCCCTGTGTGTACGCAGTATCGGACAATCCGCGTATAGTGGTGCCCGAGGGCGGCTACTCGGCAGGCAGAAAAGGCGAGTACGTGGTGGAAGATGATGTCGACGACATTTATCTGCTGCTTTGCGACGGCGACTTTAAGTTGCTCAGACAGTTGTATGTGCGTCTGACGGGCAGATGCGAAATGCCGCGCTTGTCAACCCTCGGCGCGTGGAACAGCAAATACTACCCCTACACGGACAAGGAAGCGTTGCAGGTGCTTGACGACTACGCCGGGCACGACTATCCGCTGGACAACATTGTCATCGACACCGACTGGCGCACAGACGTAAACGGATGGGGCTACGACGTCAACACGAAGTTGTTTCCCGATATGAAGGGTTTTCTTGCCAAAGTGCACGCGCAAAACGTGGACGTTATGTTCAACGACCACCCGGAACCTGTCGACGGCGCAAACGTGTTCGACCCCAAGGAAATTGCCTACCGTGAACGCAGTTTGCAACAGCTGCTTGACATCGGGCTTGACACGTGGTGGTACGACCGCAACTGGCTTACCGCGCTTGTGTCGCCCACGAAAGGCATTAAGTGCGAAACGCTGGGAATGTACCTGTTCTACGACATTACAAAGCATTTTTACCAAAAGCAATCAGGCAACAACGAAATTTATCGCCGCCCCGACATCATGGCAAACGTGGACAACATCGCCAACGGTACCTATGTGGGCATCAATTCGTCGGCTTCGCACCGGTACCCGATACAATGGACCGGCGACATTCTGTCCGACGAGGACGACCTTGCGCAGGAAGTGCACAACCTTGTCAGGGGCAGCAACAACTGCATTGCATATGTCAACGCCGACTGCGGCGGACACGGCGGCAACCCGGACAAGGAATTGTTTATCCGCTGGATGCAATTCGGCACGCTGTCGCCGGTATTCCGTCCGCACTGTATGAATGGCGGACTTGTGCGCACCCGCGAGGCGTGGAACTACGACGAGGAAACCGTGGACATCGTGCGTGAATACAACAATTTGCGCTACCGTCTGCTCCCCGAGATTTACACACAGGCGCACAATTGTTATGTGACGGGCGAGCCGCCGTTCAAGGCGCTGGGGTGGAACTATCCCGACGACAAAAAGGCACTCGGTTGTGTGGATGAGTACATGATCGGGCGCAATCTGCTTGTATCGCCGATTGCGGGCACGCCGCCCAAAGTAGTGGACGAACAAAACTTCGTAACCCCCGTCAAGGCAACCTACTTCGACGGAACGCAGCTGAAGGGCGAGCCGATTTTTGAAACGGAATACAACAAGCTGGAAATGAATCTCAACAATGTTGCACCGGAAAAACAAGTGCCCGTGTACAACTACTCGGCGCGTTTCGAAACGTCGGTACGCTTTGACAAGGCGGTTGAACTTATGCTGCGTGTGGACGACGGCGCAAAGGTGTGGATTGACGACGAGTTGGTGCTTGCGGACGAACGTTTTCACTCCGCACTTAATCACAAACTTGCCGTGCTTGAACAAAGCCGTACTTACAGGGTGAAAATCGACTACTTCCAGGGCGGTGCACAAGCCGTTGCAATGCTGTGTTACAACGAGGTCGTGCCGCAACAAAATCCGACAACCTACCTGCCCGAGGGCAAGTGGCTGGACGTGTTCGACGGCAAAATGTACGACGGAAACCGCAATGTCAGCCGCGCGTACACCCTTAATGAAATGCCGTTGTTCGTTCGTATGGGCGCGGTTGTGCCTCTTGCTTACAATGCGCCCAACACCAAAGTGCAAAAATGGGACAAACTGGTGTACGACTTCTATCCTTGCAAAGGCTGCTCCGACAGTGGCGTTCTGTACGAGGACGACACGGAAACGACGGCGTACAAAACAGGCAAGTACCGCACAAGCGAATACTCGGCAAATTACGACGACATTGACGGCGCGTTTGTATTGACTCTTGAAGCAAGCAAAGGCGAATTTGACGGTAAAAAGGCATTTAACAGCCGTAAGTGTACCGTTAAAATGCACTTAACTCAACAAATTGACAAAGTTCTGTGCGTTACCGTAAACGACAAAGACGTACCGTTTGAACTGCACAAGACGGACAAACAGGCTTTTCCGCTTACGACGGCATGCGGCGCAGCGGACGGCGACACCGTTACGGTTGAACTGGACGTTGACCTTAGCAAACGTTACTGCGTAAAGTTTTTTGTCGAACAAAGGGGTGAAGTATGAACCAAAGAAAATTGCCATGCTATCCGTTGATGGTCAAGGATCCCAATTTTTCGCTGTGGGTAAGCGACGAATTTCTCAACAAAAGTTATCCGCAGACGTGGTTTGGCGAAAGGAAAAAGATTTGCGGGTTCGTAAACATTGACGGACAAAAATACTGTTTCCTTGGCAGAACCGACGACTTTACCCCGTTTGGCGTAAAAGAAGCGACGCAGGTTGACCTCAAAGTGACGGCGTTTACCACCGAGTACACATTTACGGCAGGCGCGGCTACGTTGAAATTAAAATTCGTATCGCCGTTGCCGCCCGACGACATTAAGCTGTTGTCGCTGCCCGTATGCTACATGGAATACGAACTGAGCGGCGCGGAGGGCGAAGTGACTGTGTTTGTGGGCGGAAATATCGCATATAACGACATTCCGCAAACGCAGGACAAGCGTGTTGTCAGCGACAGCTTTACGCTTGACGGCTACGAAGCGGCTGTCATCGGGCTTCGTCGCCAGTTGCCGCTAAGCAACAACAACGACGCTTACGGCGCAGACTGGGGTTACTACTACCTGTCCGGACAGCACACCTTTATTGCCGACGGCGCAAGCCTTGTCGCCTACGTCAAGTGCGATTGTCACGACTTTACCTGCCAAAGCGAGGACAAGTACATCGGAAGTATCAACACCGCGGCAAAGGGTATCGTTATGCTGGGCTACGACGAAACCGTGGCGATAAACTACTTCGGTAAGTATCTGCAAGGGTACTACCTTGCGGAACATTCGATATTCGACGCACTGACCTGTGTGCAGACCAATTACCGCGAAATCGACGACAAACTGACTGTGTTCGACGACAAAATCCGCGCCGATGTCGCGGCGAAATGCGACGGCTTTGCGGGCGAATACTACAATGTGCTTGTGGCTTCGCTTCGTCAGAGCATTGCCGCACACAAACTTGTGCGCGACGGCGCCGACGTGCTGTTTCTGTCCAAGGAATGTTGGTCTAACGGCAGCATTGCGACAGTGGACGTCAGTTATCCGTCAATTCCGCTGTACCTGTTGTACAACACCGAGCTGGTGAAGGGTATGATGCGCCCGATACTGAAGTTTGCGCGTATGCCCGTATGGAATTTCGACTTTGCGCCGCACGACGCCGGTACCTATCCCGTGTGCAACGGACAGGGCTACGGACTGAAAAGGTCCGTCGAGGCAAAACTGGGCACAACCTACAAGCAGGGCGACGTTACCACGCGTTTCCCGACGTACAACCTGCCTGCAAGTGCCGACGTGTACGACTTCGACATGCAAATGCCCGTCGAAGAGTGCGCCAACATGCTTGTGATGTTTTACGCTTGCCTGCACTTTGACAGTGATTCAACGTTTTTTGCACAAAATGCCGACCTTGCCGCAAAGTGGGTGGGGTATTTGGTTGACAACGGTTTGCGCCCCGCAAATCAATTGTGTACCGACGACTTTGCAGGACATTTGGCAAACAACCTCAATCTTGCCGTCAAAGCAACCGTAGGCATTGCCTGTTACGCGGAATTGCTGCGTGCCACGGGCGACAAGGACGGCGCGGCGAAGTACCGCAAGATTGCCGAAGATTTTGCTTCCGTGATTACGGCGTTCGGCGACAAATTCAGTCACTTGCCCATTACGTGGGACGCGGGAGAAGAAACATATTCGCTTAAATACAATATGGCGTTTGACAAAATTCTCGGTCTGTCACTGTTTGACAAAGCCGTCGCCGAACGGGAAGTCGACTTCTATCTGACAAAACTCAACGAATACGGCGTACCCCTCGACAACCGCAAGGGCTACACGAAGAGCGATTGGTTGGTGTGGGCTGCAAGTCTTACCGACGACAAGTCAAAGCAATGCAAGTTGATTGCAAGCCTTGACAAGTATTTGCGCACAAGTTTGGAACGTATTCCTTTTGCCGACTGGTACGAAACGGAAACGTCGCTTCACCACGAATTTCTTGCGCGTTCGGTGCAAGGCGGCTGCTTTATTCTGCTGTTGAA
>QWCB01002673.1_pt1 | contig 15223 bp, 9 predicted proteins | sample 1972511 | NCBI WGS metagenome assembly QWCB01 (sample SAMN09866719, study PRJNA288562) | Human gut metagenome isolate term5_stool, whole genome shotgun sequencing... | isolation source: gut | host: Homo sapiens | place: USA: California
TAATCTCTCTATTACTATGTCTGTATCTCTAGATGGTAAGTCTCGCTACGTGCGACAGATGTTTGACCGCATCGCTGGGCACTATGACTCGATGAATCGTCTCATGACGGGTGGTATGGATCTGGCTTGGCGCTGGCAGGTCATAGAGCATCTGGCGGACTATGCGCCTCGTCAGGTGGCTGACCTGGCCTGCGGTACGGGGGATATGATCCTGATGCTCTCTCGATACTTGCCGTCGGTGCGTGAGATCGTCGGTGTGGACCTCTCGGAGGGTATGCTGGCGGTGGCTGCTGAGCGTGTCAAGCGAGCTAAATATGCAGTGCCTGTGACGCTCTCGGCGGAGAATTGTCAGGAGCTCTCTCTAGCCTCGCAGTCGGTCGATGCGGTGACCTGTACTCTGGGGATTAGAAACTTTTCGGATCCGCTACAAGGCTTGCGAGAGATGCATCGTATCCTCAGACCTGGTGGAGCTCTCGCTATATTGGAGCTGAGCGAACCTCGTGAGGGGCTATTGCGACAAGGCTATAATATCTACGCCAAGCGCTTGATACCATGGATCGGACAGCTATGCGCTCACGATCGCTCTGCTTACAGCTATCTCCCAGCGTCTATTACAGCCATGCCCCAGAGAGAGGAGATGACGGCACTGATCCGTAGAGCAGGCTTTAGTGAGGTACAATATAAAGAAATGCCCCTAGGGATCTGCGTCTTATATACCGCAGAAGCCTAGAGGCATAAATGAATAAGAGTATGCAACGTATTTACGCACTGATAGGTAAGCCCTTGGGACATTCGCTCTCGGCAGATTACTTCAACGATCTTTTTGTCTCGCAGGGGATCGATGCGCACTACATATTACAAGAGCTGGATGATCTCTCGGCACTGAGACCTTGGCTGGAGTCTACCCCCGCCATCGTGGGGCTTAATGTGACGAGCCCCTACAAGGTGGAGGTGTGCAACTATCTTGATGAGATAGACACTGAGGCTAAGTATGTGGGCGCTGTCAATACGATTGTCGTGGATCGCACGGGCGGGCGGATGCGTCTCTTGGGCTACAATACGGATGTGCAGGGCGTCGTGGAGAGTCTGCAACCGCTACTCACGCCCGAACAACAGCATGCGCTTGTCCTCGGTACGGGTGGCGCAGCTCATGCGGTGGCTCAGGCTCTCAAGCGTCTCGGTCGTGACTGTACGCTGGTCAGTAGAGATCCGCAGGCTCCGCATATATTGTCTTATGATGCGCTGACTCCTGAGATGATAGCAGACAAGTGGATCATCATCAACGCTACCCCCGTCGGCATGGAGCCTCTTATTATGGAGCGCCCGCAGATCCCCTACGAGGCGATCACGCCACAGCATGTCTGTATGGATCTGATATACAATCCTGAGGAGACACGCTTCCTCAAGTCTTGCCGTGAGCAAGGCGCGACGACGATCAATGGGCTGAAGATGCTCCTCGTGCAGGCTCGCTACGCTTGGCACATCTGGAACAAGTAGGCGTAGAGACTACGCCATACTATCTACCTCGTCAGAAGAGGAGGCTAGGGGACTCCCTTCGACTGGCGTGGTGTTCGCAACGACCGCTTCGGCAGCAACGGCCTCTTCCTTAGCTTTGCTTTCGCTCTCTAGTTGCTGTCGGTACTCGTCCTGGCGGATCTGTCTTGTGATCGCTATGCAGACTCCGATGGCTATGGAGGTAGCGAGGAGCGAGGAGCCTCCACGACTGATGAGCGGTAGCGTCTGACCAGTATTGGGCGATATGCCTGTGACGACACACATGTGTATGATCGCCTGCGTGGTGTACATGATGCCTACCCCGAGGAGGAAGATGCGCTGCCAGTTGCGCTGAGATCGTGTCGCCCAGCGAGAGAGCTTGAAGAAGAGAAGAATATAGAGTAGCGGCACCCAGATCATGCCGATGAAGCCTGTCTCCTCGATGATGATCGCATAGATAAAGTCGGAGTAAGCCTCGGGGAGGATGTCTCGCTCCACACTATTGCCTGGAAATACGCCCGTACCATTGCTTCGGGCGATGGCGATGCGTGCGTGCTGCTCCTGAAAGTTGTCCTCATCGATGACAAACTTACTGGAGTCAGACTTAGAGGTAAAGTCTTCGATACGTCCTTTCCAGCGCGCTGTACTACTGTTTTTCATCACGATGCTATCGGGCAGTAAGAGGAGGCACGCTAGGAGTAGTACGATGAGACCAGCTCCTATGCCCCCGATGAGGAGGAGACTCTTGGAGAATCCCGTCTGTACGAGTCCTATGCCGAGGACAAATGTGATGATGATGATACCCATCGAGAGACTCTCCTTGGCAACGAAGATGAGTCCGATAGCGGTGATGCCGCAGAAGATATAGAAGCGCTGGTTGTTACTCAGCTCGCGTATAGAGAGGATGGCGGAGGCGAGAAAGATGACCCCCACCTTATAGAACTCTGAGGGCTGTATGCCCAGGAGCGTACGCTTCGCCTCATTGGTCTCTGTGCCGACGAAAAGGGTTAAGATGACGAGTATGAGAGATCCGATGAAAAAAAGGATTCCTCCGTAACGTGTCAAGGAGCGGTTCATCCGTGAGCAACCCCACGCTGCAATCACCGACAAGATGATATGCTTGAGATGACCTGTAAAGGGTGCGTACAAGCTCTCTCCTCGGTAAGCCAGTGTGCTGGTAGCACTATAGATGAAGAGCAGCGACGTGGCCAGGAAGGCAAAGTAGAGAAACCACAACGAGCGGTCGCCTGTAATGCGAGGCTTGCGTGGTTTCGGCACGACCTCGGTAGCGTGCTGAGCACTTTCTTCGGATGGCTCTGCGCTCTCGTTATCGATCGGTTCTGTCTCCTCACGGGGAGAGAGGTCGAAGATGTCCGAATGCGTGGTGGTATCTTGGCTTGTATAGCGTTCGTCTTGTGGTATCATAGAGAGTCAGATAGGCTAGAGAGATCTGTCAGTATCACCTTGCTGCTGGGCGATGGCGAGCACCTCTGCTCTGAACTGGTCGCCACGATCTTCATAGCAGGTGAAGAGATCAAAGCTGGCACAGGCTGGCGACAGCAATACGGTATCTCCCGCCGTGGCCATCTGGCGTGCAGCAGCGATAGCGTCACGCATGGAGGTAACCTCTTCGTGGCGTGGTATGACACTGTCGAAGCTGCGGTGGAGCTTGGCGGAGTCGGTCGTCAGGTAGATCAGTCCGACGACCTTTTCCTTGACTAGCTCCATCAGATCGTTGTAGTCATTGCCTTTGTCAGTGCCGCCTAGTATGAGGATCGTTGGCTTGCGCATACTCTCGAGGGCATACCAAGTGCTGTTGATGTTGGTCGCCTTGGAGTCGTTGATGTAGTCTACGCCATCGATGCTCGCGATATACTCTAAGCGGTGGGGTACATTGGTAAAGGTCTCTAGAGAGGCTCGTATGATCTCAGGCTTGACGCCTAAGGCTTGCGCTGCGCAACCGACGGCTAGGGCGTTCTGGACGTTATGCTTCCCCGAAAGGGCTAGGTCAGTTTCTAGCAATTCAAAGACGGGCTCTTGAAGGGCAAAGCGCAGCTGTCCGTTGTGACTAGAAGCTACGACCGCATCGTCTGAAGATGCTTTTGTAGAGAAGAAGATCCGGCGTCCTGCTCCCATGCCAGGCTCCTTGAGTAGTCGCTGTGTCCAGTCGTCTTCGATCCAAGAGATGAAGTAGTCGGTGGGCTCTTGGTTTTGCGTGATGCGCATCTTAGCCCGTGCGTACAGCTCCATCTGGTGATCGTAGCGATCTAGGTGGTCGGGCGTGATATTGAGTAGGATCGCTATGTGTGCTCTAAACTGGTACATATGATCCAGCTGAAAGCTACTCAACTCGATCACATAGTAAGCGTGCGGAGCAAGCGCCACCTGACGAGCTAGACTCGTCCCCACATTGCCCGCCATAGAGACGTCTAGTCCCGCATTGTGGAGCGTGTGGTAGAGCCAGTTGGTCGTAGTGGTCTTGCCGTTGCTCCCTGTGATAGCGATCATCACGCTATCGCCAGCGTAGCGATAGGCAAACTCGATCTCACTGATGATCGGTGTCTGTTGCTCCGCCAGCTGACGTATGAGAGGAGCGCTGTCGGGGATACCAGGGCTCTTGATCACCTCTTGGGCAGATAAGATACGTGAGAAGGTGTGCCCACCCTCCTCGTAGGGGATGCTGTACTGCTCCAGCTCTGCTTTGTATTGTGGCTTGATCTGTCCCGAGTCAGAGACGAAGACAGGGAGCCCTTGCTGCTGAGCGAGGATGGCAGCTCCGACGCCACTCTCTCCAGCTCCTAGGATGATATATTCGTTACGTTGCATATCTGTGAGATCGTTGAAAGTCTATTATTTATCGCATCTTAAGCGTGATGACCGTTAGGACAGCTAGTAGGATAGCTATAAGCCAAAAGCGGACGGTGATCTTCGCCTCTCGGATAGGTGCCAGAGGTCTCTGGATCAGGGCGTCGATACCGCTATTGCCCGCTTTCTGAAAGTGGTGGTGTAGGGGCGACATCTTGAAGATCCGTCGGCCCGTCCCCGTGCGTCGCTTGGTAATCTTAAAGTATGCTTGCTGTATCAGTGAGGATAGACCCTCGATGATAAAGAGGAAGCAGAGGATCGGTAGGAGTAGCTCCTTGCGAATGAGAATAGCCATCACGGCGATGATACTGCCGATGGCGAGACTACCCGTATCACCCATGAAGACCTGTGCTGGATAAGCGTTGTACCAAAGGAAGCCAAAAGTAGCTCCCACGAAAGCCGCCCCAAAGATCACCAGCTCCTCAGCTCCTGGGATAAACATGATGCTAAAGTAGCTAGCGAGTGCTATGTGTGAGGAGACATAGGCGAGTACCGCCAGAGCCACACCTGCAGGAGCGGCCGTCCCCGCAGCTAGTCCGTCCAGACCATCCGTTAGGTTGACACAGTTAGAGATGAAGGTCACAATGAGGATGATGATGATCGAGAAGAGGATCCAGCCGACCAGTTCGCGATTTGGTGTAGAGGCAGGAACTAGCGAGAGGTAGTCGAAGTTATTGTTCTTGACAAAGGGGATAGTCGTCTGCGTATTTTTCGACTCTTGACTGGCGAAGGTCACCTGCTCGATACGCCCGTTGTTGACCACCTCTTGATTCTCTCGAATGATAATGTTTGGACTCAAGTAGAAGGTGAGTGCCACGACAACGCCTAGGAGCACCTGTCCGATGATTTTGTAACGCCCGTGGAGCCCCGCCTTGTTTTTCTTAAAGACCTTGATGTAATCATCGATAAAGCCCAAGGCACCCATTGTAATGGTCGTGAAGAGCATCAATTGTATATAGACATTGTCTAGGCGAGCGAAGAGGAGCGTCGGGACAATGATCGCTATGATGATGATGATACCCCCCATCGTTGGGGTGCCTGTCTTCATAGCCTCGCCCTCCAGTCCTAGCGTACGCACCACTTCGCCTATCTGCATGCGATGTAGCCAGTGGATGATGCGCCGACCGATGATCGTGCTGAAGATCAGCGCTAGGATAAAGCTGACACCAGCCCGAAAGGTGACATACTGAGCTAGTCGCCAGCCGGGGACGTCGTTTGCTTGTAGCCAATCGTAGAGGTGATAAAGCATAGTGTGATGAGTAAGTTGATAAGATTATAGGGGAAGGACTAAGTGAAGAACAAAGGTACGTTATCTACGCATGCTCCTCTTCTGCAAAGATCTCTCGCACCACCTCTTTGTCGTCGAAGTGGTGTCTGACACCCTCTATCTCTTGATAGGTCTCATGTCCCTTGCCTGCGATGACTACCAGGTCGCCACGCTGCGCAGCTGCGCAAGCATCTGTGATCGCTTGGCGACGAGAGACATTGGTGTAGACCTCGTCACGCTCCGCCTGAGGAATGCCCTCGAGCATTTGATCAATGATCGTCTGCGGATCCTCGGAGCGTGGATTGTCTGACGTAAGGTATAGCTGGTCGCACATATTGTAGGCGATACGCCCCATCTCAGGACGCTTGCCCATGTCCCGATCGCCGCCAGCGCCGACCACGACGTAGACCTGTGAGGCGTTCAGCTCGGAGACCGTCTTGAGGAGATTCTCCAGAGCATCAGGCGTGTGCGCATAGTCTACCACGACGTGGTAACCTCTCGGGGAGGCGAGCAGGTCAAAGCGTCCATTCACATGCTCCAGACTAGAGATACCACGTAGGATCAAGCTCTTGTCCAGATCAGGTAGGAGAAGACGAGCCACACCGTAGACAGCCGTCACGTTGTAAGCGTTGTAGCTCCCGACGAGCTTGATCTCCACCTCTTCGTTGTCCAGCAGTAGGGTAGAGCCGTCCACATACTGTCCCAGCAATTGAGCCATATAGTCCGCATGGCTACGCATCGCATAGGTGTGTAGGTGTGCAGCGCAGTTTTGCACCATGACGCTACCATTGCGGTCATCCGCATTGACTAGAGCGTGAGCATCTGGTGTGAGATGGTCAAAGAGCAGCTTCTTTGCGGCAATGTACGCCTGCATCGTGCCGTGGTAGTCCAGGTGGTCACGTGTCAGATTGGTAAAGAGAGCGAGTGCAAAAGGCAACCCGTAGACCCGTTGCTGTACCAGAGCGTGCGAAGAAACCTCCATAAAGAGATAGCGACACCCCGCATCGACCATATCGCGCATCACACGATGCAGTTCGAGAGCATCGGGCGTCGTGTGGGTGGCGGGATACTCTTTGTCGCCGATACGTATGCAGACCGTACTAAAGAGCGCAGCTCGCATACCGAGCCAGTTCCACAGCTGATAGCATAGCGTTGCAGTGGTCGTCTTGCCATTAGTCCCCGTGACTCCTACGATCGTAAGCTGTCGCTCAGGACGATCATAGTAGACAGAGGCTAGGACCGCTATCGCCTTCGCCGTGTCAGTCACCGTGAGCCATGCCACCTCGTCGGAGAGGCTCTCAGGTCGAGGGTGCTCTGTGACGATGATACGACAGCCCGCTGCAAGCGCCTTCGGGATGTAGTCGGCACCGTCCACATGCACGCCACGTAGTGCTACGAAGATACAACCCTCAGAGGCACGACGCGAGTCCTGCTCGATAGAAGTTACTGGACACTGCTCTGTAGAGACCTCTCCTGTGTATGCTTGGCTCAGGAGATGCTCCTCGGTGAGTGCTACTATATAATTATTGAGTGGTTTGAGATTCATATCTATAAGAAGATTCCGCTTTACTGTCTATGATTATTGCCTAGATGGAGGATCACCTTTTGTCCTGGATGAATAGGTGTACCGATAGGGATGCTCTGCGCTATGACCCGGCCATAGCCGACCAACTGCACCTCCAGCCCCAGCAGGCTAATCTGATAGACCGCCTCGCTGGGTGCTAAGCCTACAAGCCTTGGCATCACTCCCTTAGAGTAACGAGCTAGAGGATGTAGCTCCACTCCCTCATGTCCATACTGAGGTACGACCATTTGGTCAGAGCCCACCTTGCTAGAACTTTTGGATTTAATCTCAGGGATCTTGTAAGCCTTGACAAAGCTCTCGACACGCTTCTTCTCACCGCCAGCTAGATCCAAATGCTTCAACCGCTCACTGGCAGGGTGCGGGGTGATCGTGTCTAGGAGGATAGGATTAGAAAGCGTGTAGATCTCCTCAGCGATACGCTTCACACCACGACCCGCTACGATACCTCCTGAGGCACGACCTACGCCGTGCGGATTGACCACAAAGATGATGCAACTATACTTAGGATGATCTGAGGGGAAGTAGCCGCAAAACGAAGTCATATAGACCTCCCCACCGGCACGATAACCTCCGCTACCATGATTGCTCATCAGAGCCGTACCTGTCTTGCCACTGATAGAGATCAGGTCAGAGTGTACCGGTCCTTTAGCAGTGCCTCGTATGACTACATTGTCCAGCATGGAGCGTATCGAGTCGAGCGTAGCCGGCTTGCAGATATTCTCATGAAGTACCAGAGGGTGATACTCCTGAATCACCTTACCCTCAGCATCCTCTACGCGATCCACTAGATAGGGGCGCATGACACGTCCGCCGGTGGCGATAGCGTTGTAGAAGTTAAGTGTATTGATCGCTGGCACCGAGATACCATAGCCACGGCTGATGCCCGGGATCGTCGAGTTGCCGTAGCTCTTATCCTCAGGGCGTATGATCGTTGGGGTAGCGACTCCTTCTAGCCCTACATCCAGTCGCTCCAGCATCCCATAGTTGCTTAGATGCTGATAAAGCCCATCGGGGTGCTCTACATACCCTTTGATCGCAATCTTAGCTAGGACGATGTTACTCGAGTACCATAGTCCCTGAGCTACCGAGATACGCCCATAACCACCGCGATTAGCATTGTGATCACGGATGTTGTAGCCTCCATACTTAAAGACTCCATTGCCCGTATCGATCGTATCGGTAGGTGTACAGACTCCGTCATCTAGGGCAGCCATCATAAAGGGCGTCTTCATCGTAGAGCCAGGCTCATTGAGTGCACTGAGGGCATAGTTAGCCCCCTCGTAGTAAGACTGAGAGCCCTTCGTGAGGTTGGCGAGTGCCAGGATACGACCCGTCTCTACCTCCATCAGGATAGCCCCTCCGTAGTCCGCCTCAAACTGTGTCATCTGCTCATAGAGGGCGCGATGCACGATCTGCTGCAGATTCATATCCAGTGTGGTGTACACATTGTAGCCATCACGAGGAGGCTGTAGCGTGTTCTGTCGGTTCGATCCCGCTAAGTACTGTCTTACCGCTAGTCCAGGCTCGCCTCGCAGTAAGGTGTCAAAGCTCTGCTCTAGACCATACTCCCCCTGCGTGAGATCTCCCTTGACTTCCTTGTAAACACTCCCTATCGTACGTCTCGCCAGCTCGCCATAAGGCCTGTCACGTAGTGCGCGCTCCTCATGCGTCAGTCCATTTCTAAGCGGACCACGGCGACGTACCAAGCGCCCCTTGCGCTCCACAGTCACCATCAGTGGATAGGATTGCTTGAGCCTCTGGTACTCCACATGGCTCACCTCGTAGGGATATATAGATACGTAGCGATAGCCCGGCTGCTTATGCTGTGCCTTACGATAGCCTTCACGAAGTCGCTTGCGCAGTGCCTGATAGGTGGCTTGCTCGCCCTTATTCCAGAGACTCATCTGGTAGGCTAGCGAGTCTAGCTGCTTGTAGAGCGAGTCAGGCTCCATCTGCTGAATAGCTTCTGCACCGAAGTCTAGATAAAGCTTGTATGCAGGCTTGCTAATAGCGACGATGTGTCCGTCTGATGAAATAATATTGCCTCGTAGTGGTGAGATCGTCACCGTATCAGGGCGATGAAAGTTTTGAGCCATCTTACGCCACGTAGGGCCTTCGACGAAGATGATGCCGATCACCTTGACAAAGACCCATAGAGTCATCAAGATGGCTAGAAAGCCTAAAGCGCGGTAGCGAGCTATGATAGGACTATGCTTCGACATAGAGAGCGTGTTCGTTAGAGAGGAGAGTGATTATTTCTTAGCATCACGATAGAGGATGATCGACTGCTGTGAGGGTGCCTCAAGATCCGACCCCATCGCCTGGAGCTGCTGCTCGAAGTTACCTCCGATGCTGCGACGCGTTAGCTCGCTGACGCTCTCCATGTGCTTGTAGGTTAAGTCTTTGACCTGCGTCTCCAGCTTATCTATCTGGCGACGCTTGGAGATGATCTGATAGTTGCTCGTGACATGGATCAGTCCCATCAGGAGGATAGCGATAAAGGCGGGTATATACTTCCTAAAGGCGGGCTGCTCCAGCATATCACCGCCTAGCCAATACCACAGACCATACGAAGAGCGCTTGCGGGTAGACTGGGTAGGCTCCTCAGAGAGCTCTTCATCGGCATCATCTGCCTCTAGCTCTTCTAGAGCGCTTGGCTCCTCGAGAGGCGTAGACTCTGGCGTGGAGGGTGTGCTTGCCACTTCGCCTGCCACCTCTTCATCTGCCCGGTCTAGTGCAGCAGCGGGTGCGCAGTCGCTCGGAGTGTCCGTCTCAGCGATTTCAGAAGAACTATCCTCATCTAGGAGATCTCCTAGCAGAGGCCTCGGCTCAGGCTCAGTTACAGGCCCATCATCAGTAGCCACGGGTGCTGGCTCCTGAAGCTGCTCCTCAAGGTTATCGTCAAAGTATGTATCGTCTATCTTAACCATCTTCTCCTCTCACTCAAATATCCTCACGACGCTCCGCAACACGCAGCTTAGCGCTACGAGCACGATTATTATCTGCTATCTCATCCGCAGAGGGTGTGATAGCTTTTTTTGTAACTACACGTAGAGGTGCCGGCGTCGACAGGAGCATACCTGCCAGAGCCTCACTCGGCTGCTCGAAGCACCCTAGACGGAAGAACTCCTTGACCATACGATCCTCCAGTGAGTGATAAGAGATGATCGCTATGCGCCCCCCAGGCTTGAGGAGACGCACCGAGTCGCTCAGCAGTTGACGTAGAGCACCCAGCTCATCATTCACCTCGATGCGCAGTGCCTGGAAGATACGGCTCAGCTTATTGCGTAGCTGAGGGCCTCCCTTAGGTAGGACTGGCGTCAGCACCTCCATGAGAGCAGCGATCGTCGGGTAGCCCACGGCACGATGTGACACGAGCAGAGCCGCAATGCGACGAGCATCATGTAGCTCACCATAGTAATATAGTATATCGGCCAGCTGCTCCTCGCTATAGCTCAGCAGTATGTCACGAGCCGTGACGCCCGACCGGCTATTCATACGCATATCGGGCATTGCCTCCTCATAGCGAAAGCTAAAGCCCCGCTCCTCACTGTCGAAGTGATGTGACGAGACCCCTAGGTCTGCCAAGATCCCATCCACCTGGCCTGTGAGTCCCCAGTAGTCGAGCCACTGCCCTAGGTAGCGAAAGTTTGTCGCCACAAAGTGATAGCGACTATCCGTAGGGGCATTGACGACCGCATCAGGGTCTTGATCGAGCCCGATGCATCGCCCCTCGGGAGCGAGTCGCTCGAGGAGCGCACGAGAGTGTCCCCCGCCACCCATCGTGACATCTACATAGAGACCCGTGGGTGTCGTGACCAATAAGTCGAGAGAGTCCTCACAGAGGACAGCCGTATGATAGAGCTTAGCGGACAAGGAGTGAAAAGGTGATAGTGTGATAAACGTCTGACAGAGAGCTCTGTGTGATTTCTGCAAAGATGATTCGATCGCATTACTCACAGAGCTACTGCAAAGGTAATCAAATTAGAGATTAGAGGTTAGAGATTAGAAGGGAGGAGCAGATTTACTCGTGTCACTAGGCTCTTCTCTCGGCTTAAATGTGTGATGTGGAGTAGTAAGATGTTTGATAGTAGTTAGTTAGCCACTACGCTCTTGCTCCCATAGAGGAGAGATCCTTTCGCTAAGTCAGATTTTTGTTGTAACTTGCGACCCGAATCGTTTTAACCCATACTATACAAACCAAAATATGACAGTTCAACGCTTATCCCAAGTCAGTCGACTCCTCGCAGCAGCCTTCGTCCTGCTGTGTGGTGGTCTCGTGACCTTCGGACAACAATCTTTCGGAGGTAGACCCCTCATGATGCAGGAGGGTTCGCTACGCTCACTTACTGCCGTTCGCACCGTGAGTCTGGACTTTAATCCAGCGGACTACCTATCTCAAGAGTCTTGGACGGAGACTGTACAGACGAAGCCTCTCTCCGTGGGGCGCGTCATAGAGCATCAAGCCGACTTTGCTGAGGCTGCTCAGCTGGTAGGCACCGTCGAGGGACGAAACATCTATCGCCTAGAGATAGAGCTCGAGGGCACACCTGTAGGGACTAACCTCTACTACGAAGACTTCTACATCCCTGAGGGGGGTAAGCTCTATATCTACTCACCTGAGGGTAAGCAGGTACTAGGAGCCTACACCCACGCTACGCACCCCGAGCATGGAGCCTTCGCTACAGAGCCTATCAGAGGCAATACACTCATCCTCGACTATGAGGCTCCCGTCACAGGTGAGATGCCTTCGATCAAGGTGCAGGGCGTAGGATACTTCTATCGCCCAGTGCTGATGGCTGATCCTGGTGTCAAGCACCATATGAATAGCGAGGATACTTCAGACCCTGGCTTTGCTAAATATTGTCAGATCAATGCAAACTGCCCAGAGGGAGACCCTTACCAAGATCAGAAGGCCAGTTCCGTGGCTATGCTGATGGTCGGTGGAAGAGGTATCGGCTTTTGCTCAGGTAACCTTGTGAACAATGTAGCTGGCGACTTCAAGCCATACGTCATGTCGGCAGCGCATTGTGCCAGCATAACCGATAAGTTTGATGTCTCACCACTACAATTGAACCAGTGGATCTTCTCCTTCCACTATGAGAAGCCTCGCTGCTCTAGTGGTGACTATGCTACAATGCAAGAGGTGAGTATGGTAGGTGCCGAGATGAAGTCGTTCTTGCCGATGAAGGGCTATTCGGACGGACTCCTCCTCGAACTCAAAAAAGAGATACCTCTAGATTATCGTGTCTACTACTCAGGCTGGGATGCTGCTCCTACGGTTTGGCCTAGAGGGGCTAGCATACACCACCCATCCGGTGACGCTGCTAAGATCTCCATCTTCGACGGTGGTGTCTCTATCACCACGTGGTCTCTCGGTGGTGGCGCTGATGATCACTTTGGATTCCGATTCACCAAGGGTAATACCGAGGGCGGATCGTCAGGCTCGCCTCTATTCAATGCTGAGGGTAATCAGATCGGCACACTAACAGGTGGAGCTGTGACTCCCTGCGCTATGGATGGAGTCTATGGACGTCTGAATTCGCACTTTGATAAGTATAAGTCTAAGGGTGAGACGTGGTACATGGCTAAGTGGCTCGACCCCAAGAGCACTGGCACCACAAAGGTTAAGGGTACCTGGAAACAGAACTATCAGCCCCTAGCAGTCGTACCTTCGATCATCGCAAAGGTAGAGCCTACAGACGCTTCAAAGATCAAGATCTCTTGGAAGCCAGTACCACAGCATCCACAGGGCTACGAAGTAAAGTATAATCTATATCGCAATGGCCGTCGCATAGCTAGCCAAGCAGAGACGACGCGTGAGGATCTAATCTCTGGAGATATGAAGCGCAAGGGACGTGTCTCTTACTCCGTCGAGGCTGTCTACACGATTGATGGTCAGGAGGTAACGACTCCTGCTGCTTACTACACCCTTTACACCGGACAGCTCGCTTCGAGAGCTCCGATGACTGTCTCTGAGGGCAAGACTGGGGCTAAAGTAAAGTGGCAGATGCCGTACAATACACAGATCGTATCCAAGATCAAGAACCGTGACAAGATAGCTCCTCTCAAAGCCTCCAATGGTGTGAATGATATCCTGAGATACTACAACATCTCTAAGAAGGACATCTATAGGATCTACATGTATGACAGCTATCGTCTAGGTCAGTCTCCACTCAACGGTCGAAAGCTCTATATACACCAGATTAACTTCATCCCCTCTCAGGACACCCCATACAAGCCCAACGGCTCTATCGATACGGAGAAAAACATCTCTTTCTTCATCCGACAGAAAGTCGATGCTCGTCCTATACAGTACTATGGCCTCATCGTGCCTCAGGGTACCGCTGATAAGAAGGAGTTCATCTCCTACCAACTCTCGAGACCTGTCGAGATTAGCGATGCTCACCTGCTAGATGTCGGCTTTGCCTTCGATGGATCCAACATTACGGGAGACATCTATATAGATGCCAACTCTACAGATGAAAACGTAAACTATGACGGCTGCAAGCTAGCTCTAGACCTCAAGGACGAGTACAACATTCGCAAGTTTACTCTCTGGCCAGAGCCTTATAGCAAGAATCGTATGGCGTACCAAGCCCTAGAGCTGGTCATCTCTGACAATCCTAAGAAGCAGCCAGGCGTAACCAACGACTACTACACACGTGGTGAGCTGCCTGTACCTTTCCCCGAGATCAAGAGCTATGTCGTATACCGCAACGGACAGAAGGTCGCTGAGCTACCTTCAGACACATTCGTGTACGATGATGCTGATGGTAAGACCTCTGATAACTACTACGTAGAGGTCGTCTATGACTATCCAGGTGAGCTACGTCCTAACGAGCCCATCCGTGTAGCTGCCTCAGAGGTGAACCTCTATCCGGCACACTTCACCACACAGCTACAGCTCACAGATGCTACTGACGTAGAGGCTGTCGAGCTATACAGCATGGAGGGCGTCCAGGTAGCAGCCTTTGCGGGAGCTCAGCTGATGGCGATGGATGTAGCCTCTTTGCCAGCTGGTCAGTATGTCGCTATGATCCGTACAGCTGACGGTGTGAAGACACAGAGACTAGTCAAGTAGCGTTTTATACTTTAGTCGCTAGTTTTACCTAGGCTAAAGAAGTTGCATAGCGGTAGTGCCGAGACTCCTCAGCACTACCGCTTGCTTATATAAGGACCTTGCAATATCCCATGAGACTGTTGCAAAAGTCAATAGTCTCACAATCTTGCTCGCAAGATTGTCTTGACTTTGCAGAAAGGATGAAGTGCAAGGCGCTGAGGGTGAGGTCTGAAGGGAGCATACCTCCGTATGTGACCGAAGCCGAATCCCGAAAGCAACACAGCGATTCGCCTTTATGCAACAGTCGAGTGTCTAGTGCGAGTGCGACCCTACACATCACTACTCGTCTCTAACTTCTAACCTCTAACCTCTAATCCGATCCCCACGTGGAAATTCTCAAATATCCACGTGGAGAATAAAAAATCTCCACGTGGATATGAAATGAAACTTCGGAGGAATCAAATGAAACTTCGGAGGAATCGTTTCGTCCCTACGTGGAGAATGAAAAATATCCACGTGGAAAATCGAAAATCTCCACGTGGATATTCTGTTTTATAGTCTCAGAGGATTAGAATACGTCATCCTAAAGTTTTCCCAGCACCTCAAAATAAGAATTCGTCGTTACTCGTGAGATTTGATGCCTCTAGGGGGCTCTCTAGATTTGCTTTCCACGCTTTTTTGTACTACCTTTGTTTCCGAAAGGTTAAGGTAGACTCCCTTCGGCAATGTTGAAGGCTCTATGCAGGGTGGTGCCTGCATAGACTAAAGCCTCAGAAGGGTTTCTATTAGTTGCTATTAGGTTATGTCAGAGACACACCGCCATAGTTGCTAGCGTGACGTGGCGGGTGGATATGACTATTCAAACTATCAATGTATAACTAACGCTAAAGAAGAGTTTTATGAAAAGATTGGCTCTATTCTTTCTGATGCTAACGGCCAGCATAGGATG
>QWCB01002526.1_pt1 | contig 15213 bp, 15 predicted proteins | sample 1972511 | NCBI WGS metagenome assembly QWCB01 (sample SAMN09866719, study PRJNA288562) | Human gut metagenome isolate term5_stool, whole genome shotgun sequencing... | isolation source: gut | host: Homo sapiens | place: USA: California
ACATATAGGCAACTACTACGGAGCTATGCGTAGCTTCCTAGAGATGCAGGAGCAGTATGATTGCTACTTCTTTATCGCAGACTGGCACTCGCTGACCACGCATCCTCATCCGGGAGACATCGTGCAGGATACGGACACGATCCTAGCCGAGTACCTCGCTTGCGGGCTCGATCCGAGCAAGGTGGTCCTCTACCGTCAGAGCGATGTGCCTGAGGTCCTGGAGCTATACCTTTACCTGAATATGAATGCCTATCTAGGTGAGCTACAGCGCACCACCACCTTTAAGGAGAAAGCGCGCAAACAGCCGGACAATGTCAATGCTGGTCTGCTCACCTACCCGACGCTTATGGCGGCTGATATCTTACTGCAGCGTGCCGTCAAGGTGCCGGTGGGCAAGGATCAGGAGCAAAATATGGAGATGGCGCGTCGCTTCGCTCGTCGCTTTAACACGATCTACGGGGTGGAGTACTTCACGGAGCCTGCCTCGTGGGCATCAATGTCTAAGCCGATCAAGGTGCCGGGACTTGACGGCTCGGGCAAGATGGGCAAGAGCGAGGGCAATGCGATCTATCTCTATGAGGATGACAAGTCTATCACCAAGAAGGTGATGCGCGCCGTCACGGACGCCGGCCCTACGGAGCCAAACAGTAAGCCCTCAGAGCCTGTCGAGAACCTTTTTACCATTATGGATCTGGTCTCCACGCCTGAGACGGTGGCACACTTTCGTCAGTGCTATGCGGACTGCTCGATACGCTATGGCGATCTGAAGAAGCAGCTAGCAGCTGATCTGATTGCTGCAATAGCTCCGATCCGGGAGCGTATCCTAGAGCTCTCTAGCGACAAGGAGCAGCTACACAAGGTGGCTGCTGCGGGAGCTATGAAGGCACGTGAGAGCGCTCGCAAGACGATCGAGGAGGTCAGAGAGATCATAGGCTTTGCTCCGACACTCCGATAATTATCCACTAACAAGTAATAACTAACAACTTATAGACTAGATATGGACAGCAACAATAACCGCCCCAATCCACTAATTGCAAGAGGCACCGTCATACGCGTTCTTCCAGTACAGGAGGGTGTCAGCAAGGCGGGCAACGCTTGGCGTAAGGGCGCTTTTGTCATTGAGACTGAATCGCAGTACCCACGCACCATCTGCTTCAACATTTGGAATAATCGCATTGACGAGTATGCACTCACTGAGGGTGACTTCGTCGAGGTGCGCTTTGACGTAGAGAGCCGTGAGTATATGGAGCGCTGGTACACAGACGTGACCGCTTACAGCGTCTCCAAGGTGGACCAGACAGCAGCTGCACCTGAGGCTGATCCCTTTGCGGGCAAAGCTCCTTACGTAGAGGGCGCAGCTCCTAGCACGGGCTTCGCTTCGCAAGCCCCTGAGGCGGGTGCACAAAATCAGTTTGGCGGATCTTTTGACCCAGCCGCTGGTGAGAACGCTGACGACCTACCTTTCTAAGAGCTAGCTCTACATAGCTATGCGTACGACACTCCTCGTAGTGGGTGAGACCTCTTCGCCAGAGCTACACCGACTCATCGAGGAGTATCGGCAGCGCATCGGTGGATATATACCTTTCGACATTGAGGTCTTGCCCGACCCTAAGCGGCGCAAGCAGCAAGCCTCCATAGCTAATCAGCAGCAGGCGACCTGTGAAGCCATCGCCTCCGTGATCGCACCGAGTGATCTGGTGGTCCTGCTCGATGAGCGGGGCAAGGAGTACACGAGCCGTCAGTGGGCGGAGCAGCTACAGCGCTATATGAATAGCGGTGCTAAGCGACTCCTCCTAGTGGTGGGCGGTCCCTACGGCTTTACGCCTGAGTTTAAGCAGCGCTATGGACAGCAGGCTTGGTCGCTCAGTCGCCTGACACTGACGCATGAGATGGTGCGCCTCTTTGCCGTCGAGCAGATCTACCGTGCCTGCACGATACTGCGAGGAGAGCCTTACCATCACGACTAATTGATACAATCACATGATACCATTCTTTGAAGAGGCCGACGTAGCGGTCACGATCTGTGACCGTGAGGGTCGCATTATAGAGATGAACGAGCAGTCGCGTCAGGTCAATCTCAAGCCAGGTCAAAGCTTGATCGGCAAGAATGTCCTCGACTGCCACCCAGAGCCAGCACGCTCGCTACTGGCCGATATGATGGCACACCAGACGAAGCATGTCTACACCATTACAAAGGGCGACAAGAAGAAGCTCATTTACCAGATCCCATGGTACGAAAATGGCGAGTATGCCGGCTTTATGGAGCTATCGATGATTATTCCCCACGAGATGGCACACTACGTACGTCAGGTGCCACCGGAGAAAAAGGCTTAGCCATGTCTCGCAGAGATCGCCTCAAGCTTTACTTCCTCCTCATCTGGTGGATCGCCCTCAACGTGTGGGTCTGGATCCTGCAGCGCGCCCCCTTTGACTGGATACGTGTAGGCTCCAGTATCGGCACGTTTGTGGTGATCGCACTCCTCGCCTGGATATGGCATAGGAACTACCGCATCGAGCAGGAGCGTCGTGCTCTAGAGCAGTCTGAGGACGAAGAGAAGTAACCATCGCCACAGCTCTCCTATTATATATGTCTCGTAAGCTCACACCGATTCGTTGTACGCCCCAATACTATCACAAGATATGGGGCGGAGGTCATCTTGCGCCTACGGGAGGCGACAAGCAGATCGGCGAGGTGTGGCTACTCTCGGCACTCATAGGACAGGAGACGCCCACAGAGGGTGCAGACTACGAGGGAGCTTCGCTGGACGCTTTGGTGGCTCGCTATGGCGACCGCTTACTAGGACGAGGACAGACGGTACGATGCGGTGGAGTTTTCCCTTTGTTGATCAAGCTGCTAGATGCTGCGGCAGATCTCTCTGTACAGGTACACCCATCGCCTGAGGAGGGGGGCAAAGATGAGGTATGGTACTTCCTAGAGACGGAGCCGACGAGCCGTATATGTCTCGGGCTAACCGAGCTGATGACTGCCGACGCCTTGCGCTCCGTCATCGAGCGTGGTGATCTGATGCACTACCTGCACTGGGAGCCTGTGAGACCAGGTGAGGCTATCGCTCTACCGGCTGGGACGATCCATGCACTCGGTGCTGGCTCGATGCTTATCGAGGTGCAGGACACGAGCGATACGACCTATCGCCTCTACGACTACGACCGAGTAGATGACGAGGGTGCCCGGCGAACGCTACACATTGAGGAGGCACTCCTCAGTGCTACACTAGGACCGCACAAGCTGGCTTCTCGCCAGTTGCCCTTGGGTACCCCACGCTTCGTCTGTCACGAAGTGACAGCCAAACCAAACTCGTCTCAGCTCATCACAACGGATGGAACGAGCTGTGCGATCCTTGTCGACATCTCTGGGAGCTTGACGCTAAGCGGTGACGACACGAAGCCGTGGCAACTAGCTCCTCACGAAGCATTACTAATCCCCGCCGAGACGCTCCCGATACGGATAGCACCAGGCGAGGGCAAAGCTTTGATGATAACCTTAACGCCCGCAGAGAGATGATACAGATTGATGACAAGGTGGTGAGCTTTGAAATCCTTGAGGAGTGCTTCGCCTGCGACTACGCCGTATGCCGTGGCGCTTGTTGTGTACATGGCGATGCGGGACCTCCTGCCACAGAGCGCGAGTGTCAGAGCTACCAGCGTCATCTCTCGCTCCTCGAGCCGCACCTAGCCCCCGAGGCGTGTGAGCTGATTCATCATCAGGGGGTGAGCTACACGGACATAACTGGTGAACGGGTCCTCTCTGTGGTCAACGATGAGAACTGCGCCTTCACGCTCCACCCCATACCTCCCGAAGGGGTACGCTGCGCCATCGAATGGTACGCCTCGACCCATCCCGAGGTCAAGCTGGAGAAGCCGATCAGCTGTCGGCTCTACCCGATCCGTGTGCGTCAGTTTAAATACTTTTCGTCGCTACATTACGACCGCTGGGACATTTGTCAGGCGGCTGTGGAGCGAGGACGCAAGCTCGGCATCAAGGTCTACCAGTTCGTACGCGAACCTCTGATAGCAGCCTTCGGGGCGCACTTTTACGATCAGCTCGTCGAGGCGGACAAACTACTCCAAGAGGCGCGGCGCAAAGAGGCGGAGGCAGAGCGACGCGCCAAGTGCTGATTGACACCTGAGGTACGCTATCTCATAGTTCATGAAGAGAAGGAATCATCTCTACCGTAGCTTCGGGCTACTCCTCGTTGGCGCCCTGTTAGCGTATGGACTCTCGTCGCTGCTCGTCGCTGTCGGTCCTATCGCGGGCTACAATGTCAAGGGATTCAACCCGCTGAGTGACCTCCTCGATACGACAGCGAACCAGTCGTCGGAGACGCTCTCCATACCCTTAGACGAGTCTGATAATCCATTTGCTTCTGAGGCTCTTCCCACAGACTCTACAACTGCAATAGGAGACTCGACCAGTCGTACACAAATTCCCATCGACACGCTTCCTCCGCTAGAGCTCTCAAGCCGTCTGATGGACTACTCCGAGGGGCAGAGTGCATTGCGTCGTCTGCGAGCTGCGTTGCGGGAGGGGCACTCGCGGGCAGTACATATCGCTTTCGTCGGTGACTCCTTTATTGAGGGCGACATCTTGGTGGCTCCCTTTCGCCAGGCACTCCAGCAGACTTATGGCGGACAAGGCGTGGGTTACGTACCGCTCACCTCGCCTGTGGCTCGCTTTAGGCAAAGCATCCAGCAGCGCTTCGAGGGAGCTTGGCAGGAGACCTCCGCCAATAAGAGTAAGTCTCGCTCTCTCTTTACGCTGGCCGAAACCTTTGCCACCGCTACCGCTGCCGCCTCCACAAGCTACAAGCTAAAGAGTGCCGCCGACCGCGTGACGCTCCAGTACGTCAGCGACTCGATCCCGGTGGCGATCACTTACGGCATCAATGGCGGCGAGCAGCAGCGTGTCGAGCTGCCCGCCAGTCACGGAGCATTGACCGAGTACACCCTCCCGCAGAGTGGAGTCAAGCGGGTTGAGCTAGCCACCGAGGGAGGCGATGGCACACGCTTCTATGGCGTCTGCTTCGATGGTGCAGCGGGGGTCTCCGTGGACAACTACAGTCTCCGAGGCTCCTCTGGCGCAAAGCTTAATGCTGTCTCCTCGACCCTGACGGCACAGCTCTCACGCTTCCGCCCCTATGACCTGATCATCCTCTCCTATGGGCTTAATGTGGTGAGCGCTCAAGACAATGACGACAGCTACGACTGGTACTACGCTGCTATGGCTAAGAGCATCGAGCATATCCAGCAGCTCTACCCGCACGCCACAATCCTACTCATGTCTCTCTCTGACCGCGCCACGCTGCGTGAGGGCGAAATACACCCGCTCAATGGGGTGGCTCGTGTGCTCCGCATTCAGCATCGCTTGGCGCAGCGCTACGGACTCCTGTTTTGGAATACGCATGAGGCGATGGCTTCGCTCGGTGGCATCAAAGGCTTTGTGGACAAAGGATGGGCGGCAAAAGACTACACCCACATCTCTATGGCGGGTGGGCGGCAGCTCGCTAAGTTACTCACAGCAGATCTGATCGGCGATGTGGAGTAGCAGGTTGATACGGATCAGTTGTGCCGTCATGGGGAGCCTACTTCTTATGATGCAGACGCTTATGGCACAACGGGTGCCACAGCTCGTAGCCCCCGAAGGTTACCTCGATAATTTTTGGTCCGCTTGTGACGAGGCAAGAGCGACTGCGCAGACTGTCTCGATCATTCACCTTGGCGACTCACACATACAGGCGGGACACTTTACGATGCCGATCCGTCAATCCTTTACGCAGCGTTGGGGCAATGGCGGGATCGGCTGGGTCGGTCCTTTTCGCTTGTTGGGAACCAATCCGCCTATCCACACGGTGATACGAGCCTCCTCAGCAGGCACGTCGGGCGTTAAGATCACCCAGAGAGACTACGACCAGGAGAGCCCCACCGGCATGGTGCTACGAACGAGAACCAGTGGTGCCGTCACCTATACCCTGCAGTGCGGTGGCGGACAAACCTTCGACCGCATCGTCATCTATCGCCAGCGGGCGACGGAGCCCTTTGCACTATCTGGCGAAGAGAGTCAGAAGCCTGCTCACGACACCTTGACCACCGAACAGATCGTCACCGACACGCTCCTCGTGGGTCGCTACGTTAACTCGGCAGAGGTGATCGCTCCCGCCTCGGCCGTCTGGTATGGCGCTAGCCTAGAGCGTAGTAGCGGCGGCGCGCTCGTCCACACGATCGGCTACAATGGTGCTACCTACTACACTTACAATAAGGGAAGCTTCACTAGTTCCGTTGCCATCTTGCGCCCTCGGCTGATCATCCTTTCGCTAGGTACCAATGAGTCACTCGCTCGGCAGTTTGACCGCAACAACTTTGGCGCGGAGGTTGCACGACTGGTACGCAGGCTCCAAGCGAGTAATCCCGACTGCGCCATCGTCCTTACTTCGCCTCTCGCCAACTATAAGAAGATCCGTACAGCTCACAAAAGTCGTCGTGGCAAGCGTAGGCGTCGTCGCACTGTCTACCGCACCAGTTACCGCACTAATGCCAATTGTCAGCTCATAGCTGACGAGTTGCAGCAGCAAGCTCGGGAGCTGGGGTGTGGCTACATCGATCTCTTCGCTCACTTCGGTGGGGCGGCGGGAACTGCACAGCTGCTCTCTAGTGGCATCCTCTCAGGTGACCGCGTCCACCTGACCGCTGCTGGCTACAACAAGGTAGGGGAGGCGATCGCCACCGCTCTCCAAGACGACTATGAGCAGTGGCGCCAGCATGCCCCCCACGTCATCCCTCAAGCCTCCGAAGACTAACCTCCGTATGCTCACCCCCTATCTCACACGAGCTGCTGAGCTACTTACCTACGATAGCTCAGCTCCGATGCTTTTCAATAGTGGACTCTTTCTCGTCCTCTTCCTGCTTTTCCTGCCGCTCTATTACCTGTTGCGGAGGCACACATTGGCGCGGATCATTTATGTAGTCTGCTTCTCGCTCTTCTTCTACTACAAGAGCAGTGGCTACTACGCTATGATCCTCATTATGACCGCCACGGTCGACTTCATCATTGGCCACCTCATAGCAGCCGCCCCAGAGGGCAAAGTCAAGCGTCGCTGGCTCACCCTCTCCCTCTGCTTCAACCTCGGAATGCTCGGATACTTCAAGTATACCAACTTCCTCCTCGAGCTCTTCACCCCGCTTGTCCAGTGGATCTCAGGACTAGTCGGACTCACCGAGATAAGCACGATACAGCTAGGGCCGCTCGACATCTTCCTCCCCGTCGGCATCTCCTTCTTCACCTTCCAGTCGCTCAGCTACGTCATCGACATTTACCGAGGCGAGATACGTCCGCTGAGGCGCTGGGTGGACTATCTCTTTTACGTCTCCTTCTTTCCTCAGCTCGTGGCGGGGCCTATTGTACGTGCCAAAGACTTTATCCCGCAGATCTACAAGCCCGTATGGGTCACCAAAAAGGAGTTTGGCGAAGGACTCTTTCTGATCCTCTCGGGACTCATCAAGAAGGCTATTATCTCCGACTATATTTCGCTCAACTTTGTGGATCGTGTCTTCGACGCCCCTACCCTTTACAGTGGCTTCGAAAACCTTATGGCCATCTACGGCTACGCGCTCCAGATCTACTGCGACTTCTCCGGCTACTCCGACATGGCTATCGGCATAGCCCTCTGGCTCGGCTTTCGCTTCAATATCAACTTCGACTCGCCCTACCGCTCCGCTACCATCACCGAGTTCTGGCGACGCTGGCACATCTCCCTCTCCTCCTGGCTGCGAGACTATCTCTACATACCGCTCGGGGGTAGTCGTCGTGGTCGCCTGCGCACTTATCTCAACCTCCTGATCACCATGCTCCTCGGCGGACTGTGGCACGGAGCCAGCCTGCGCTTCATCCTCTGGGGCGGTATGCACGGTGTGGCACTCGCACTGCACAAGCTCTATATGCAGATCTGTCCATGGGCACGCCCCGACGGTGCCTCTATGGGACGGCTGAGACGCTACCTAGGTATGTTCATCACCTTCCACTTCGTCTGCTTCGCCTGGATCTTCTTCCGTATGCCGACGATGGAGGGCATTGGGCAAATGTTTGAGATGATACGGTACGAGTTCCACCCCGAGATCATCCCGCAATTCCTCGAAGGCTACTGGCTCGTCGTGACGCTCATCGTGCTAGGCTTCGTGGCACATTTCATCCCGCAGCGCGCCTTCCGCCCCCTCGAGCGCAGCTTCAGTCGCATGCCACTCGTCGGTCAGGCGCTCCTCTTCGCCCTCGTCGTGCTGCTCGTCGTCCAATTCCAGAGCAGTGGCGTGCAGCCCTTCATCTACTTCCAGTTTTAGCTAGGAGCTCTAGCCAATAGAGCCAATAGTCACCCGTCAATCTATTCCGCCCGAGGAAATCAAGAATTCCTCCGGAGGAATTTCTGATTTTCCACCGAGGAAATGAAAAATTCTTCGGAAGTATCATTTCATTCTTCCGAAGTATCGTTTGATTCTTCCGAAGAAATTTTCCTCGCCTCCATGGAGAATTTTCATTTTCCAGCGAGCTATCGGGAGATTCTTCGGGAGATTCGGAAGGATCAAAGGGCATCAGGGAGGTTAGAACTGACCTATAGTCCGCTTTATGCGGGTTATTCAGCTCCTCGATCCACTCTCCAGGTTGTTCGTCTGTTTCGACTATTCCGATATACTCCGCACCCTCTGTTTGCTCAGGTTTTCTGCCATGTGTGTCCCCGCAGCGAAGGCTTGTTGTCGAGACTACTATTATTTCCAATATATTTATTACCTTTGGCAGCGTTAGACACTCTCAAAACTTAACCATATATTCCAATGAAAGCAACTTATCTATCACTCACGCTGGCACTACTCACACTAGCGTTCTTCACCTCTTGTGGACCCGATGCCAACAAGCCCAACACAGAGGTAACAGCACTCACTCTCAATGCCACGACTGCTCAACTGTCCGTTGGCGAGAAACTAGAACTCATTGCGACCGTCACCCCAGCGGACGCTAAGGTAACCTTCTCTACAAACAATGCTGCCGTCGCCACAGTTTGCAGGAAAGGTGTCGTCAAGGCTATCGCTCCTGGCACAGCTACGATCACGGCTAAGGCTGGAGACAAGACGGCAACCTGCACCGTCACGGTCGAAGAGAAAAAAGTCGAAGAGAAAAACGTATCCCTCTTCAACAAAATAGATGGCAAGAAGTACCCCTCAGGTAGCACCATCGACTATGTCACCACGGTATCTCAGGAGGATGCAGACTTTTATCAGTTGGGGCTCCTCTTTAGCGTCCTCAAGACAGCCAAATATACCGCTAAGTTGACCTTTGATCAAGCTATCACCGGGTCCGTCTGCATAGGGATCTGCAAACCAGTTAAAAATGAAACTTCCTATATAACAGCCCCTACTATCTTTCCAGCTGACAACGTAGAGACAGACGAAAAAGGGGTAGGTGAGATGTACGACCCAACGATTCACCTCAAGCTCCCTACAGCTGCTGGTGAGACTTATAAGAACCGTATGATCGTCGAGTTGACCCCCGAGGATGGTGGCGAGACACTCACTTGGACTGTCAACTTTGCAATAACCGTCAAGTAATATACAACGAATAGACACTGATATGAAGCACGTTCTAACTATCCTACTATCTCTCATAGTAGTTACTGTAGCTCAAGCACAGCTACCACAAGTCGAGCTCAAGGATCTACAGAACAATGTGGTCAACACGAGCGAGCTGAGCAACGACGGCAAGCCCTTTATCATCTCATTCTTTGCTACTTGGTGCAAGCCTTGTCTGCGCGAGCTCAAGGCAATCCACGAGGAGTATGTAGACTGGCAGGAGGAGACGGGCGTCAAGCTCATCGCGGTCTCTATCGATGAAGGTCAAAACGCTGATCGCGTCAAGCCTCTAGTCGATGCTCTAGGCTTTGAGTACGAAGTCTTACTGGATCCCAATGGAGACTTCAAGCGAGCTATGAATGTCAATATGATTCCCCATGTCTTCGTCATCGACGGCAAGGGACGTGTCGCATTCTCTCATAGCGGATACACCGATGGTGGTGAGCAGGAGCTGATCGCTAAGGTGCGTGAGCTACTTCAAGCGAAAGAAGAGTAGCTAGACAACCATAGTACAAATTGAGAGGAGAGACCTAGCACCCATACATTAGAGTGCTAGCATCTCTCCTCTAAAATGCTTTGACGAGCTAACCGGCTCTGACCAAGGGACCCTTTATTTTCACTTCTCTTTTTCTTAGACACTGACTATATGCGACATACGCTACACCTCGTACGACACCTTTGCATCCTATCCTGTATCGGTCTCGCTGGACTAACTGCCCTCACGGCACAAAGTAATAGCGAGTGGAAGCCTTGGAATAAGTTCTCTCCTTCCTTTAGCGTGCAGAGCGATATGCTCTTCTCTCTAGATGACAAAGCTAACGGAAACAAAACTTGGATGGGCAATAGCTACATCACAGGTACCCTACGCAATAACTACCTCGAGCTAGGACTACGCTACGAAGAGCTCGTGCGCCCGATGCCTGGTCACGAACCTGAGCAGGGACGCGGCATACCTCACCTACACCTCAAGGGCTTCATAGGCAAGTATGGAGAGGTCACGCTGGGAGACTTCTACGATCAGTTTGGCTCTGGTATCCTCTTCCGCAGTTATGAGGAGCGTACACTCGGCATCGACAATGCTGTAAGAGGAATCCACGTATCCCTCACCCCTTATGACGGAGTACGACTCAAGGGCTTCACAGGGCAGCAGCGCAACTACTTCGACCGCACCTTCCGTCTCTTCAACAAGGAGAGGGGCTTCATATCGGGAGCTGATGGCGAGCTAGCTATTCACCAGTGGACTCCAGCTCTAAGAGACAATCAGATGACCCTCACGCTGGGAGGCTCCTATGTCAATAAGGTAGAGGACGATGAGATCATTCCCGTAGAGACGCCCGCAGGTATGACGGGTCCTATGCGCCTCAACCTGCCCCGTCAGATACACGCCTTCGGAGGACGTGCTAAGTTTACACTCGGGGGATGGGTACTCAATGGCGAGTACGCCTACAAGAGTAGCGATCCTACAGCGACAAACCACTACATCTACTCTCCAGGCTCTGTAGCGATGCTCTCGACATCCTACTCACAGCGTGGGCTAAGCCTCTTGCTGCAAGCTAAGCGCAGCGAAAACTTTAACTTCCTCTCCGCTCGCTCCACCGTCGGTACGCCACTACATATCAACCATCTGCCAGCTTTCACCGCTAATCATACTTACACCCTCGCAGCCCTCTACCCCTATGCTACGCAGCCTGATGGCGAGTGGGCACTACAAGGAGACATACGCTATACCATCCCAAGAGGTACCCTACTAGGTGGTAAGTATGGCACGGGTCTACGAGTCAATTATGCACATGTACGAGGACTCAAGAGCGTCGCTACTGATCAGCTACCGCTAGATGCACCAGAGGGTAAGCTCTATGGTACGGACGGATACCAGCACCCCTTCTTCGGCATGGGTGAGCTATACTACTCCGACTTCAACTTCGAGCTAAGCAAGAAGTTCTCTCGTACCGTCTCGATGACCTTCGAGTATTACCACCAGATCTACAACCAGCAGGTGGTCGAGGGACACGCTATCAATAACCCGCTCGTCTATAGCAACATCTTTGTCCTCGACGGCAAGTTTAGACTAGCTCCTCGCTACACGCTACGCACCGAGCTGCAGTACCTATACAGTCGTCAGGCTGAGGGAAGCTGGCTCTTTGGACTGGCTGAGCTATCCGTAGCACCTAACTGGATGATCACCCTATCTGATCAGTACAATATAGATATGACTAAGGAGCACTACTACATGGGCTCTCTCACCTATGCCAAGGGCAATCACCGCCTACAGCTCGGCTACGGACGTACACGCGCTGGTATCAACTGCTCGGGTGGTGTATGTCGCTATATGCCCGAGACGAAAGGTATCTATCTCAGCTACAACGGATCTTTCTAACGCCTGGACACTTCATTCACACATTTGACAATACAACCAAGATGAAACTATCTACACGCTATACAATCCTCTCAGCTCTAGCTCTGACCCTTATGGTAGCCTGCAAGCCAATGCCTGAGAGTGAGCGCTTCATCCCCAATGAGATGGAGACTTCAAAAGGGCGCTCCGTGCTCATCGAGGACTACAGCGGTGTGGGCTGTGTCAACTGCCCCATAGCTGCAAAGAAAATTACGGAGGCTGCAGTTCCTCATGGAGACAAGGTGGTCATCGTAGCGCTACACGGGAGCGACACCGAGGTCGGCACCCAGTCTAAGGAAGACCCTAAAGGCCTATATAGCCCCGCGGCGGCTACTTACCTCGAGCGCCTTCAGTCAGGAGGCTCGCTACCCGTCGCTACATTCAATCGTCGCCCACTCGCCAGCAACGGGAGCAAGAGTTATAGCGACAGCTATCCCCAGTGGCCTGCCGAGATGCAGGCTATTCGTGAGCTATCTCAGCTCTACAAGATTGACCTGCAGGTCTCCGAGAGCGATCGCAAGGTTACGACCCAATGCACCGCCACGGCACTAGCCCCCACTGCGCAAGAGTTTGCTCCTGAGCTTTACCTACAGCTCTGGCTCATCGAGGATGACATCGTAGCGCCTCAGCACTTCAAGAAGGGAGTAGACAAAGCCTATCAGCACAACCACATCTTCCGTCAGACGCTCAACGGCATCGACGGAGAGCCTTATGAGCTAGGCAAGAGCTACGATAAGACCAGTGCCATCGAGCGAGAGGTCATCGATCCCAATCACTGCTCCGTCGTCGCTATCCTCTATGATCACAAGACAGGTGAGGTCTACGAGGTCGCTAAGGCTCCTCTTAGTCCAAATAGCGGACACTAAGCAAAGAACAAACTTTCAAACTCGAGTAACTAATGAATAAACTAATTACACGCTTAGCAGTAAGCATCACATTCGTTGGAGGCATGCTCCTACCAGCGACTCAAGCTACGGCACAGCAACAGCTCGTAGCTTCAGACCTCCAGTTTGTAGAGAGCTCTACACTCGGTGAGTCTTCACAGCTCCGCGCTGGGAGAGCTGACCAACTTATCAATCTTAGGACATCAAAGTATGTCGCTAAGGACATCAATGGCAAGGCGTACGATATAGATGCCATCCTCAAGTCTGGCAAAGCGATCATGATTGACTTCTCCACTGTATGGTGCGGTTGGTGTTGGAAATTACACGAAAGTGGAGCCTTGGAGAAACTCTATTCCAAGTTCGGTCCTGAGGGAACCGACCAAATTGAAGTCTTTTGGGTTGAAGCTGAAGGAGCCTCCAAAAGTGCAATCCAAGCTAAGAGTAAGGACTGGAGCAGGGACAGCAAGGGCAATCCAGTACCTTATCCTCTCTTTTCTGACTCAAGGATGCATCCCACGTTGGGCATTGATGTGCCAGGGTTTCCTACGCTAGTCCTCGTTGGAAAGAACAAAAAGTGGATCGAGTGTAAACAAGAAGTAGCCACATCGGATCCTGACTTCAAAAAGTTTTCAGAGCTCCTGGCTCTCTTTATAACAGATGAGGACAAGCCTCAGTCTGTAAACTTCTTTGGTCCGACAGATCTCTATGTGGGAGAGACCCATACGCTTAAGGTTAACTATGCAACTGTCGCACCAGCCACCAAGGTTGAGTGGAGGGCTCCACAGGGACTCACCCTCAAGAAGGTGAGCGATACCGAGTACCAGATCACCGCTGACAAGCTTGGCTCTTACGAGCTTGAGGCTACGGTCACGAACAAGAATGGTAGTGGCACTGGCAAGGTGACCATCACCGTATCCGCTCCTATCGCTAGCTATCCCTTCTTCTGTGGTATGGACAATAAAGAGAAGATCGACAAGGGATGGCGCTCCATCGATCATGATGGCGACGGGCTAGGCTTCGATTCCTTTAGTGGTGAAGGCTTCCTAGAGCGTCTCGGTCTACAGTTAAAAGATGGCGCTAAGGCTGGTGCAGAGAAGAGTGATGACGGCCTTATCTCTTTCGGTAAATTCTACCCAACTGAGTTCATCAAGGGTAACTTTAAGGGTGCAAATATCGAGCCCAACAACGAGCTCCTCTCTGCTCCGCTCTCCATACCAGCTGATGCTGCGAAGCCAACCTTCTCTTGCTACATCATGTGCTTCTTCAAGGATGATAAAGCGGATGAGCTCAAGGTAATGGTTTCAGAGCCTAATGGTACACCTATAGAGCTCCTAGCTCCACAAAAGTCAACCCCCGGGTGGAGGCTCATCTCTGCAGATCTATCGGCTTACAAGGGCAAGACGATCCAGCTCTCCCTCGTTCCTGTTGTCAATGGCGCTAGTGCTATCCTAGTAGACCAGATACGTGTCACCATGGATGGCTCGACAGATGTAGAGGCTCCTACGCTCAATATAGAGACCACTCTCTACCCCAACCCCGCCAGTGACTATGTCACCATCAGGACGCGTGTCGGTAGCACTATCGAGCTCTTTGCTACTGATGGAGCTCTGCTCTCCACAGTGCAAGCCAAGGGTGAGGAGACCATGATAGCTCTGGCACAGCTACCCGCAGGGCGCTATCTAGTACGCATCACCTCTCTAGAGGGTGAGATGGTTTTCCGTCCACTCATCATAGAGTAAGCTATCCCAAACAGGTTATGGTGATCTCTCGGAGGTTATCGTAATACCAACAACGAATAAAGGCAGACCTTCGAAATGTCTCGATGGTCTGCCTTTGTTTTGCTCGAACTCGTTGTCTCTCCTCCGACTTCTAGGGAGGAATTTCCCGATGGCTTGGTGGAAAATGAAAATTCTCCACGGAGGCGAGGAAAATTTCTTCGGAAGAATCAAATGAAACTTCGGAAGAATCAAACGATAAGTCCGAAGTATTTTTTATTTCCTCGGTGGAAAATCAGAAATTCCTCCGGAGGAATTCTTGAATTTCCTCGGAAGAAAAGGCTAGCTGTTGGCTAAAGGCTCTCTAGCGCATCAAGTGCTCCTTGAAATAGTCATGCCGCTAGAGGATCCTCTTCTAATCTCTAACTTCTAACCTATCCCCCTAATCTCTAACCTCTAAATTCGCTACCTTTGCATGAGGCTTCTGTAGGGGGCCTTTTTAATCTAGAGACTGATCTATGCGATTGCTTATAGCACGTCACGGAGAGACGGAGGAGAACTTGCGCTCTATCTGTCAGGGGCAGACAGCTGG
>QWCB01004195.1_pt1 | contig 15185 bp, 9 predicted proteins | sample 1972511 | NCBI WGS metagenome assembly QWCB01 (sample SAMN09866719, study PRJNA288562) | Human gut metagenome isolate term5_stool, whole genome shotgun sequencing... | isolation source: gut | host: Homo sapiens | place: USA: California
TTCTTTCACGATTTACCTCTCTTTCTTTGCCGGAATCACAAAGATAAATATCATAGAACTCACAAATAATAAAAACGGATAAAAAAGCTTCGGCATGATCTGAAATGCTGACACATTATATCCCAGTTCACTCGCCGCAGATATCGCAACCAGCATCTGTGCTCCATAAGGAATGATCCCCTGAAAAACACATGAAAATGTATCCAGTATCGAAGCTGCTTTTCTCGGTGTGATCCCATATTCTTCCGCCATATCCTTTGCGATCGGATTCGCCATTACGATCGCCACAGTATTATTCGCCGTTGCAATATCCATCGTTCCGACCAGAAGTCCCATACCAAACTGACCGCCTTTGCGGCCTTTGAATACTTTGTGGATTCCTGCCAGCAATGCATCAAAACCACCATATTCACGGATCAGTGCACACATCGCTGCTACCAGGATTGCCACCATACTCGTCTCGAACATCCCGGAAGCTCCGGAACCCATATTGGCAAGCAGATCTGTCGCCGCAATGTGACCGCCGGCCAGCATAATAATAGAACCAGATACAATCCCGATCAGAAGTACCACGAATACATTGATCCCGATAATTCCTCCTATGAGAACCAGTACATATGGAATAATCTGCACTAAGTTATAACTCTTACTTACCCGTCCTGCAATATCCGTCTGAAATGAAAGAACCAGGATCAATACCAGGGTTGCAATCGCTGCCGGAAGTGCAATTCCAAAGTTCTCCCGAAATTTATCCTTCATCTGGCATCCCTGTCCGTTGCATGCCGCAATCGTTGTATCCGAGATAAATGAAAGATTATCACCAAACATCGAACCGCCCATAACCGAGCCGATACAAAGTGCCATATCAAATCCAGATGCCTTGGATACGGACACTGCGATCGGCGTGATCAATGTAATTGTCCCAACCGACGTTCCCATGGCAACCGACACAAAACAGGCTACCACAAATAATACCGCAACTGAAAATCTTGCCGGGATCAGTGACAACATGAAATATGCCACACTTTCCGCACTGCTTCTTCCTACCACTCCGACAAATGCCCCCGCTGTCAGGAAGATTAGAAGCATTGTAATAATATTCTTATCCGCAAGTCCCTGTGCCATAATTTCCAGTTTCTCGTCAAAACTCACCTTACGATTCTGCAGACACGCCACCAGAATTGCCGCAAGAAATGCGATAATGATCGGGACATTATAGAATCCCATCGGAATCTTCATCACATATTCGAATAAAATTCCAAGTCCCAGATAGATACACAAAAATACGCCGATTGGCAGTAATGCTATTGCATTTCCTTTTTTCATTCTTTATCCTCTTATTCTTTCCAATAAACTTTTATGAACATTTCTTGTTCTTCCTTCGGTTTTTTCTACCCGATTCCTCCAAGTACAATTCCAAGAATTAACACAATAAAACATACCGGAACATAAAAATATTTACATACCGTATGATACCATGATACATATGGTTTCTCTCTCCCAGTATTGACCTGTTTTTCCACAAATGCCTTGCCACATACCCAGAAGAACATGATTCCCGCAAGTCCGGCTCCGAGCGGACAGATATAAATAGACAGTACGTCCATCCAGTCTGATACAATCCCCTGGATCAGGAGTGACACGACCACTCCCACGATCCCCGTAAGTGCACATGCCGGAACTCTTCCAAGCTTTAACTTCTCCTGCACTGTAGCAATCGGAGCCTCGTACAGATTGATCAGCGAAGTCATACCTGCAAGCAATACTGCGACAAAGAAGATGATCGCGATCAGCCATCCCCCAGGCATTCCTTTGATCAGATTCGGAAGGAAGATAAAGAGAAGTCCGGGACCTCCCTGATCCAACTGCGCTCCCGTTGTTGCCATCGCCGGAATGATAACGAGTGCGGCAAGAATTGCTGCAATCGTATCAAATAATGCAACTCTTCCTGCAGAAGCCGGAATGTCCTCTTCATCCGAAAGATAAGATCCATAGATCAATGTTCCATTTCCTGCTACCGACAGGGAAAAGAATGCCTGACCAAGTGCAAAGATCCACGTTGCCGGATCTTTGAATGCCTCTGGATCTACTCTGAAAATATAACGGTATCCTTCACTTGCTCCCGGCTGGAATCCGACATAGATTCCCAGAATCACGAACAATGCGAAGAATATCGGCATCATGATCTTATTTGCTTTTTCAATGCCGCTTCCGACACCTAACATCAGAATCAGCATACAGGCCACAAGCGCAAGTATCTGCCATATATTATTACCAAATGCTGACGCCATCTTACCAAATGCCGCTCCGAATTCATCCACATTTTCAGGCGAAAGTGTTGCTCCTGTAAATGTTCCAACGGCATATCTTAGGATCCACCCCATTACAACCGTATATCCGATCGCCATGGCAAGTGATCCGAATACAGGGATCATCCCCAGTGCTTCTCCGACTTTTCTCTTTCCTTTTTTCTCACAGGCAATTCCAAATGCATCGATTGGACCGGCCTTTGCCGCACGCCCAAAACTCATCTCCCCGATCACTCCCGTCGAACCGATCAGTATTACAAATATAAAATATGGTATCAGAAATGAACCGCCTCCATACAATGATACTCTTGTTGGGAACATCCAGATATTTCCCATACCGACCGCTGAACCGATACAGGCACAGATAAATCCCCATCTGCTGCTAAATGATTCTCTTTTATTCATAATTTTCCCTCTCCAGCCATTAGGGACGGGGTTTTTGGTCTTTTTACTGCCCCTGCCGGCTCAAAATATTCCATACACATGGTAGATTTCTCTATTTTAGCATGATTGCTATAAAAACGTCAAAAAAAAGGGGATATAAACTTATCCCCTTAGTGTCGCCACCATCCTTTTCGGCATTGCAAGCACATCCAGTGCTTCCTCTATCGATCTGGTACAGATATCAACATTTGCAATCATATATATTTTTTCAAATTAATAATACCTATAAGCGCATCCACTTATAGGCATTATCAATATATTTATGTAAGTTTTTTCGGAATTTTGCCTTACTCTTTCAATTCTACCTTAGATTGCATCCAACGCATTCGACATATCTGCAATCAGATCCTCTTTATCTTCCAGACCAAGACTGATACGAATCAGTTCAGCCGGTACTCCAGCCTCTTTTAACTGTTCATCCGTCATCTGTCTGTGTGTAGACGTTGCCGGATTCAGACAACAGGTTCTTGCATCTGCTACATGCGTCTCGATCGCACCAAGCTTTAATGTCTTCATAAATGTAGACGCTGCTTCTCTTCCACCTTTTAATCCAAACGATACCACTCCACATCCGCCGTTTGGAAGATATTTCTGTGCTCTTTCATAATATTTATTAGAAGGAAGTCCGGAATAGTTCACATATGCTACCTTTGGATGTGCTTCCAGAAATTCTGCGACTGCCTGTCCGTTCTCTACGTGCTTCGGCATACGTACATGCAGAGATTCCAGACCAAGGTTTAAAATGAATGCATTCTGTGGTGACTGCATAGATCCGAAGTCACGCATCAGCTGAGCCGTACATTTGGTAATGAATGCACCTTCTTTGCCAAATTTCTCTGCATATGTAATTCCATGATAGCTTTCATCAGGTGTGCAAAGCCCCGGATATTTATCTGCGTGTGCCATCCAGTCAAACTTTCCGCTGTCTACGATTGCACCGCCAAGTGCAGCTCCGTGTCCGTCCATATATTTTGTAGTCGAATGAGTTACAATATCTGCTCCCCATTCGAACGGCCTGCAGTTGACCGGTGTCGGGAATGTGTTATCTACGATAAGCGGCACACCATGTGCATGTGCCACTTTGGCAAATAATTCAATATCCAGTACGGTAAGTGCCGGATTGGCAATTGTCTCACCAAACATTACTTTTGTATTTGGCTTAAATGCTTCATTTAACTCTTCTTCTGTTGCATCCGGTGACACGAATGTTACATCGATTCCCATCTTTCTCATCGTTACATCGATCAGGTTAAATGTTCCACCGTAAATGGATGAAGATGCTACAATGTGATCTCCGCACTCACAGATATTGAACAGTGCGAAGAAATTGGCTGCCTGTCCGGATGAAGTCAGCATCGCTGCCGTTCCACCTTCCATCTCTGCAATCTTTGCCGCAACCATATCATTAGTCGGATTCTGCAATCTGGAATAAAAATATCCTGACGCTTCCAGATCAAATAATTTTCCCATATCTTCACTGGTTGCATATTTGAATGTTGTTGACTGTACGATCGGAATCTGTCTTGGTTCTCCGTTTCCCGGAGTATATCCGCCCTGTACACATTTTGTTCCTATTCTGTATTCATTCATGAATTTTCCTCCTTAGTGCATGTTTTTTCACGCACTCGCTAAATCATACCTTTTTAGTATACTTTAGCACTATACCGAGAAAATTTCAAGGAAAGATAATAAGACTAATTTATCGTCTTCTCAAATCATACAATGGGTTCTTGCCGAAGAACATGGGAATAAAGAAAAAACTGCCAAACGTCTTGGCATAAGCAGAAGCACTCTCTGGAGAATGTTGAAAAAATAAAAAAGAATCACAAACGGAAGAGGATGAAATAATACGCCCCTCGTCTAATTAACAGGGAATATATTACTTCATCCTCTTCCACCTGTGATTCTTTTTATTTCATATTCATATTATTTACTCGATCGCATCCGTCTCAATCACAAATTTTACATTACCATCCATTGCTTTATCCTTACCGCTGAATGTATTGTATTTGCAATCTTCTGATGTCAGCACATCGATTCTGTCGATTACATCACCAAGTTCATCTTCTACTGTGCTCTTTAACTTGCTGGTTCCTTCTTTGTCAAATTTTGCCATGCCTTCTGCAAGTTCTTTTGCCCCTGACTGAAGTTCGGAAGCTCCGCTTCTAAGTGCACCGCTGTTGGCTGCAAGTGTTGCAGATCCGGAAGACATCTGGCTTCCCAGTGTGTTCAGTCCGCTTGCCAGCTGATTGGTTCCACTCTTTAAAGTATTCACACCAGCTACCAGTGTCGGGCTGTTAGATCTCAGTTTGTTTGCACCTCCTACTAAGGAGTCATTATATCCACTTAACTGTGCGAATCCTTTATTCAATGCTGTGATTCCCTGGATTGCTGTCGGGAACTGAGCGGATGTTGCATTATTCAATGTTGCCAGATTGCTGTGCAGTGTTCCGATCGCACTGTTCAGTCCCTGCATACCTGCATTTAACTGATCTACACTTCCTGTCAGTGTACTTAACTGTCCTGCCTGTGCAAGAACACCTTCTGCATCTTCGATACTCTTCAACTGTTTTTTCAATTCCGGAAGAGCTTTTGACAATGCTTCCGAAGATTTCTGCAATGTAGCTGCATTTGTCATGATCGTTGCAGCACCGGCTTTTAATGAATCTACATCTATTGTCGGCATCTTTGTAGTATCAATGCCTGTTAACTCTTTGAGATTCTGTACGGAATCTGTGGAAGCCTTTGCGCTCTTCAGTGCACTGATCGAACTCTGTAATTGTTTTGCTTCCTCAGAATTCTTATCTGAGATTCCTGCATACTTTGCTTCCAGTGTTTTTATAGATGCTGCAATAGAATCGGAACTGTTCTTCGCCGCTGTCTTTGCAGCCTTAATCGTCTGATTATCAGAAGCAACTACCTCATTGATATTCTTGCATGCATTCTGTAATGCTGTCTGAGCTGCATCTATATTTTTCAAGGATTCCTTCATACTCTGTAATGTCTGGCCGATTGTTGTAAGTGGTTTTTCGATACCTTCCGTAAGTGTTCCGCTTAATGTCTTCGTCTCTTCCATCAGCGTATTTCCGGTTGTTACCATAGAATTTACCTGAGACATCAGACTCTTTACTTCTTCTGTTCCAAGTGCTGCTTTCATCTGTGCAGTTCCTGCCGCCAGTGCTTTGGATGCTGCCTGAAGGTCTTCTGTCGTTGCACCCTTACCATCTGTTGCAGCTTCAAGCTGTGAGATAGCGCTTTGTACTTGCTTCAGTCCTGTACTTAACTGTGTCAGCTGTGAAGCTCCGGCTGCCAGCTGCTTCTCGCCGTCTACATAACTGCTCACACCGTCTGCAAGTGTATTCACACCACTTGTATAATCCTGTACACCTTTGACAACTTTGTTTACACCATTCACATACTCTGTGACGCTGCCATTCAGCTCTCCGTTAGAACCAAGGTATTTCTGGATGCCGGCGTTCAATGTATCAACGCCTTCTGTATAGCTGTTCACACCATCTGCAAGTGTTCCTGCTCCATCTGCAAGTGTATCGGAACCACTTACTAACTGAAGTGCCGCATCCTCCAGATCATCCAGAGCGTTCTGAAGATCATCTACATTTACGATACTGTCCATATCCACATCATCTAACAGATCAGATAATGCAACAGTATAAGTAGAAGACATTGTAAAATCTTTTACATCGGCTTCGATACTTAAGCTTTCCGGAATTGTAACTTTATCTGTCTCTTCGCTGCTTAAGTTCAGGCTGTCTTTTAATCCCGGCATTCCGAATCCGACTACGATATTCTTATTACCATCAGAAATGATCTTGCCGTTATCAATTGTTACATTACTGAATGTCTCATTCGGAAGGATCATACCTGTCATCATGACGAATGGTGTATATACTTCTGTATCTTTTCCGTCTACAGATACATTCTTCTTTTCATTATTCTTATAATCCACCGTGATCTTCAGGTGTCCGTTCTTTCCTTTTAACTCAGATGGTTTCATCTCTTTTCCATCCAGGTAATATTTTAATTTAACAGATACCGGAAGTTTCTTATCTGTCGTTCCCTGATAGTAGATATCCTCGCTATCAGTAGACCATGTCAGCTTATCTCCGTCTGCGGTATATTTTTCATCACCTTTTACGTTCTTGATATCGCTCAGTGTACTTTCATCTTCCAGATTGCCGGATACACTTCCGGAATTCTTAAGCCAGTTAGATACGGTTACCTTATCCGTCTTACCACTTGCCTTGGCATTCACGTATACTGTTTCTTCTTTATATACATCACTGTCTGAAGTTCCACTTGCCGCGAAAGCTGGTGTCACACCCATCATCACTGACATTCCGACTGCTACAGATGCTGCAATTTTTCGTTTTATTTTTCTGTTCTTATTCATAATTCCTGCTTCCTTTCTTAATTATCATGGATTGTTAATAACAGGTTACTTTGCTTCACTTGTCTGTGCTTTTGCCTTTTTTCCAAGAAATCCGATGGATGTCTTGCAGATTAATTTGTCAAATATCATGAACATTGCCGGCAATACCAGAAGCACGACTACCATACTGATAATGGCTCCTCTTGCAAGCAATGTACAGATCGAACCGATCATTTCAACCTGAGAATAGCAGGCAACTCCGAATGTTGCAGCGAAGAAGCTAAGTCCACTGCTGATGATGGACGGCATACTCGTTTTATGTGCAATGCTGATTGCTTCCATCTTATCTTTTCCAAGGCTTCGTTCTTTCTGATATCTTGTCGTCATCAGGATTGCATAGTCAACGGTTGCTCCTAACTGGATCGCACCGATAACGATACTTGCCACGAACGGAAGGCTGACTCCCTGATAGTACGGGATTGCCATATTAATCATGATCGCAAATTCAATAACCGCTACCAGGATTACCGGCAGTGAGATCGATTTGAAAATGATCAGAATGATTACAAATATAGCTGCGATCGAGATAATATTTACATTAACCAGATCAACATCTGTAACATCCTGCAGGTCTTTCATCAAAGGTGCCTCTCCGATGACCATTCCCGACTTATCGTAGGATTTTACGATCTTATCTATCTTTTTGATCTGTGTATTTACCGGATCTGTTGCGGATTCATATTTCGTACTGACGAATGCCAGTTCATAATCCTTACTCTGCATCATCTTACGGACATCCTTTGGGATCATGGAATCCGGTACGCTAGGACCGATCAGTGAACTCATGCTGATGGTCCATTTTACACCTTTTACTTTATCGATCTTCTTGAACATCTGCTGCTTATCTTTGGCACTCATGTTCTTATCCATCATGACGATGTGCATGTTACTTGTACCAAAGTCATCTTTTACTTTTTTGATCGATACATTACTGTTCAGTGTTGCAGGAAGTGAATCTGCAATGTTGTAGTAGATCTTTGTATGATTATTACCGTAAATTGCAGGAAGTAATAATACAAGAAATGCTACGATCCATACTTTATAATACTTTGTGATAAAAGCGGATGGACGATCCATGTTGCTTAACAGTAATTTGTGTCTTGTCTTTTCAATCGGCTTATCAAATACAAGGATCAGTGCCGGCAGGATCGTTACACAACAGATAACGCCGATCACAACACCTTTCGCCATTACAATACCAAGGTCACGTCCAAGTGCAAATGTCATAACACACAGTGCGATGAATCCGGCTACGGTAGTAACGGAACTTCCGACTACTGATTTGAATGTGTTGGCAATCGCATGCCCCATGGCTCTTTCTTTCTCGCCAGGGAATCTCTTCTTATTCTCTTCATAACTATTCAGAAGGAAGATGGAATAATCCATCGTTACACCAAGCTGCAGGACTGCTGTCAATGCCTGTGTGATATAAGAAGTTTCACCAAGTATAATATTACTTCCAAGGTTATACAGAATCGCAAGTCCGATACTTAACAGGAACAGAAACGGAACAACAAATGATCCTGATGTAATCTCCAGAACTACCAGACTCAGAAGTGCTGCAATTACTACATAGATTGGAAGTTCTTTCATTGCAATGTTCTTAATATCTGTAACGATACCTGTCATACCGCTGATGAAACACTGTTTATTCGCAATCTTACGAAGCTGTGTCAGTGCCTCCATGGAATTATCGGATGATGTCGTATCATCGAACAATACCAGCATCATCGTGGCATCTCCATTGATAAACGCTTTTCTGATATCTTTTGGGATCATCTCAGTCGGAAGACTGATATCTGTCACATCGTCATACCAGAGTACATCCTGTACATGTGGCACTTTCTCAAATTCTTTTTCCAGCTTCTGTACGTCTTTCATATCCATGTTCTCAACCGCGACCATGGAGAACGCACCCATTCCAAATTCATCTACCAGTATATCCTGCCCTTTTACCGTCTCCAGGTGATCCGGCAGGTAACTCAGCAGGTCATAATTTACTTTCGTCTTTGCTATGCCGATTACTGACGGAATAATTAATAAAACTCCAATTATCAACATCAGTATTCTGTGCTTGGCAATCCATTTGCCAACTTTGACCATTATTTCCATCTCCTCTTATTTTCTTTATGCATTTATTATTATAGCCAAGAATGACCAGTAGTCAATATTTTATTTAAATTATTTTTTTATTTCGTTGATAATCTTTATCCATATTGGCGCACACAAAAAAAAGAAACAGCACATCCCGTGTTGTTTCTTTTTTGTTTCTTTTTTGTTTCTATTCTATAATTTATTGCTTCACACATTCCGAGAGCAGCTTAATGTGCTGCTGCCTCTGCATTTCCGGCAACTTTTTCTTTTCGTTTGTCATGCATTGCAAATAATCCGGCTAACAGAGTTCCTGAGATGGAATGCCATGTACAGGATACCGCACAGATAATTGCAGATTCCGGTGTAGATGCAAACTGGGCAGTTGTAGTTGCAAGATTCGTTGCAAGTCCGGCATTCTGCATACCTACTTCGATAGAAATGGTTCTCTTCTTTGACGTATTCATACCAACCAGTTTTCCTGCTCCATATCCAAGCAGATATCCAAGTCCGTTGTGCAGTAATACTGCTACGAAGATCACAACACCTGACTGGAAGAACTTGGCTCCCTGTGAAGATACCACACCACCGACAACACATGCAAGTCCGAGAACAGCAACTCCCGGCATAACTTTCTGAAGTTCCCGGAATGTTTTATTCTTTCCCAACAGATAATTTAATAAAAATCCAACACCAACCGGAAGGATAACAGTCTCAATGATTGATACGAACATCGGAAGTCCCTTGATCGTAATCTGTGTACCGCTTGCCAGTAAAGATACCATGAGTGGTGTCATAACCGGTGAGACCAGTGTGGATACTGTTGTCATTCCTACGGAAAAGGCTACATCCCCGCCGCACAGATAAGACATGATGTTGGAAGATACACCTCCCGGACAGCAGCCTACAAGAATCAGCCCAAGTGCGATTCCATCCGGCAGATTCAATACCTTTGAAAGCGCAAATGCAAGGAATGGCATGATCAGATACTGCGCAACCGCACCAACACAAATGTCCGTTGTAAGTGTCAGTCCCATACTGAACATGATAATACCAATGATAATAGACTGACATGTGAACTTGTTCGATACCATGTCTGTGAACAGTGCCAGATTTACCCAGCCCATCATAGACGGAAGGAAAAATGTAACCACTGCGATTGCGATTACAACAATTGACGTGTAGTCTGATAAAAATTTGCTTACTTTTTGTAATGCTTTCATTACTCTTCTCCTCCTTTAAGCAATCACTGTCCACCAAAAAAAATCCCTTTCCAGAATATACTCTGAAAAGGGACGAAATCTATCCGCGTTACCACCCTAATTCTGTAGAATCTTTCTACAGCTCTCATTCACGTACCATCATACATGCTCCCTGTAACGGGGGATACCGGCGAGGTTTACTTTGATATTGCTTTCAACCCGCTTCTTAGAGAGGATATCCTTATCTGTTTATTACCTGCTTCCACCAACCGCAGGCTCTCTGTGAAATAACGATAGATACGGCATTGTTCTCATCAACGAATTTCGGTGAACTATATGTGTTTTTACAAGTCCTTATTATAAACCTGTCATTTCAAATGTCAAGTATAAATTTTCATACTTTTGCATATTTTTTCATCTCATCTTGCAAAATGCTCCTTGCCTTCCCGGATTTCTACTCTCCGATCCTTGGAAGATTCCATCTGTAATGAGCCGCGAGAAAACGTATCAGCATAACGATCAGTGATGACACCACCATCGCCGGAAGTTCTCCGTAACTTCTGTATATGATCACACATATCCACGCCCCCGCAATGGATGCGCATGCATAAATATGTTTCACAAATATATACGGCGCAACTCCTGCCATCGTATCACGCAAGAGTCCTCCTCCGACTCCCGTCATTGTACCAAGGAAAACCAGCAGAAATGTATTGTCGATATAGCCGCAGCTGATGCCTTTTGTCACTCCCATCGCCGAAAAGATTCCGAGTCCTACAGAATCCATTGCTAACATAAGTTTATCATAGACCTCACCAAAACCATCCTGCAGATATTTCCTGCGGAAATATATAATACAAAACACAAGCACCGCAGCAAGTACGGCATAGATCACATATACCGGATGCAGAAGTGCCGATGGCACCTTCCCAAGTATAACATCACGAACCATACCTCCGCCAACTGCCGTTGACACACCAAGCACGATCACTCCGAATATATCCATGCTGCACTCAATTCCAACCATTGCCCCCGATGCTGAGAACGCTACTGTTCCGATCAGTTCGATTGCAAATATAATCCACTCCTGAATATCCATCTTGTTTTCCCCATCTTGTCGTTTATTTTTTGTAAATTTACTGTCCTGTTCATGCTCTGTCATTCTATTTCCGAAGGTCTTCCAGCATCTCTCTGACCGTCTTCCCATACACCGGATGACGTTTATAAGGTGCAATCTCATGCAAAGGCTCCAGTACAAACGCTCTCTTATGCATCTCCACATGTGGAATGCATAAAGCATCCGTCTCTGCAACCAGATCGTCATAGAATATAATATCCAGATCCAGTGTTCTCGGTCCCCAATGTATGATTCGTTCTCTTCCTGCCTCTTTTTCAATTCGGTTCAGCTCTTTTAATAACTCTTCCGGATATAATAATGTCGAAAGCTTCAGACAACCGTTTAAGAAATCCGGCTGATCCGTCACTCCGTACGGAGGTGTCGTGATAAATGTCGATACCTTCTCCACCTTTGTATTCTTCATCTCATCCAGCGCCTGTACCGCGGCTTCCAAAATGCTTCTGCTATCCCCCATATTCGATCCGAGCGCAATATATGCCGTATGCCATTCACGCTCAATCTCTACACTGACCGTCTTAAGCGGCAGTCCGACCGGTGCCCACGGTTTCTTGATCTCAATCTGCACCTTCTGCAGACCTGCTATACGCACCAGCATCTCCTCTGCCAGTCCTTCCGCAACCTTCTCCAGAAGCTTAAACGTATGACTTTTCAAATACTCTGTGATAAATGCACTTGCTTCTCCATAATGGATAGATGCAGTCAGCTCATCTGTCAGTCCTGCCCGTCTGGTATCCGTATACATAACCGCAGACACCACAAATTTCTGCCCCAGTACATTTTCCTCCGGAAACACACCATGATTGGCAAATACTTCCAGATCTTCTATCTTTATCTTGTCCGGTTTCATCTCATTCCTCACTCTTTCTATACTTCGTGTCCCCGCATGATTGCTTTCGTCATCTGAATGGCTCTCTTATTTTTCTCTACATCATGGACGCGTACGAATGCACATCCCTTCTGTACCCCATATACGGTCGTAACCATCGTACCTTCTTCCCGCTGCGTCACCGGAAGATCCAGCGTCAGTCCGATTACGGATTTTCGTGATGTTCCGAGCAATACCGGATATCCAAGTTCATTTAATATCTCCATCTTATCGATAATCTCCAGGTTCATCTCATAAGTCTTTCCAAATCCGACACCGGGGTCAAGGATGATCTTGTCATCCTCAATGCCTGCTGCTTTTGCAAGTCTTACACATTCTTTCATATCATCCATGAAATCTTTCAGAAAGTCCTGATATTCCGCCTTTTCCCGATTATGCATCAGACAGCATGCAGCCTGATACTTTGCGATCACACTTGCCATCTTCTTGTCATATTTTAATCCCCAGATGTCATTGACAAGATCTGCACCTGCCTGAAGTGCAGCCTCTGCGACATGGCTTTTGTAGGTATCGATCGACACCGGTACATCAAATTCTTTCTTAAGCACTTCAATAATTGGCGTCACTCTTGCAATCTCTTCTTCATCCGTGATCTGGATATGTCCCGGACGCGTAGATTCCCCGCCTACGTCAATGATATCTACACCTTCTTCAACCATCTGGTGTGCATGTGCAATTGCCGCATCCATTCCGTTAAACTTTCCTCCATCGGAAAAGGAATCCGGCGTCACATTCAGGATTCCCATAATGTATGTATGATTTGCTGTATCAAAATTCTTTCCACCTATGATCATATTATTATCTCCATATTTTTCTCTTCTTCATTCCAGTTACACTTCTTCTCTGCCATGCAGGAAAGACACATTCTGGAACGTTTATCACTTTCATAGAACAGTTCCTCTATCGGCTTCATATGCTCATGCCGTCTGCGGTGTCCCCTGACTGCCAGACAGATCAGTGCTTTTTCTTCATCCGTAAATGTAAAACCAGTCGGAAGAGAATCCAATATCCGCCTTGCTATTCTCTCTCCTGCGATCTCATGCGGAATCTGCTGTCTGTACTGAAAAGATTTGCCAATATCATGCAGCACCGCCGCTACGTAGATCAGTTCCTTATCGAATCCAAGCCCTTCTTCCAGATTCTTAATGTAAGCAATTCTTGCCACATCCAGAAGATGGTTCATCTGATGACAACAGAATACCCTATCCGTCTCACATTCACAGATACGCTTATAGTATGTCTGATACACTTCATGATTCACCACCGCATTCAGACGGGGCATCCCTTTTTGTCTTTCTGTTACTCTTTTCATCTACATCTGTATCTCTTTCTTTTTATCGTCCAAGCATCCGGAAAAATCTCTCTTCCAGTACCGGATCTGTCTCAAATACACCGCGTCTTGCAATTGTCACAGTCTGGCTTCCCGGCTTCTTGATCCCACGCATTGTCATACACATATGCTCTGCTTCGATCATAACGATAGCCCCTTTCGGCTGCATATGCTCCATCAAAGCATCAGCAATCTGTCCGGTAAGCTGTTCCTGAAGCTGCAGTCTTCTTGCGAATACCTCCACGGTACGGGCAAGTTTGCTTAATCCTACAACTTTCCCATCCGGAATATACGCAATATGTGCTTTCCCATAAAATGGCAGGAGGTGATGCTCACATGTCGAATAGAATGTAATATCTTTCTCTATTACCATCTCATGACTGTCAACGGTAAATGTCTTAGAAAGATGTTTTCCTGCATCCTCATCCATACCTCCATATATCTCTTCATACATTCTTGCGATCCGATCCGGTGTATCAATCAGTCCTTCCCGGTTCACATCTTCTCCCATTCCTTCCAGAAGCAGCCGCACTGCCTGTTCTATCTTCTCATGATCTATCATATTCTTTCCTTTCTCTGCGGATTCTGTACGCATCCTTCCATACACCGGATTACTTCACTTAGATATGACAATGAACCACATGCGATCACCGCGCGTTTCCCACTGTCTTCTGTTGCATAAGTGTACGCTTTTGCAACAGCATTTCCAATACTCTTTTCTGCGTACACGCTCAACTGTTCTGTCATACAGTCTCTTACACATTCTGCAAGCTTCTCTGCCGGCAGTGTACGTTCCTTATTCGGCAGATCTACCGTATACACCCGCTTTGCTGACGGACACAGAATCTGTACGATCTTCTCATATTCTTTATCTTTAAATACACCCATGATCAGGATAAGTTCCTCTCCCGTAAAATACCGTTCAATGGATGTCCTAAGCTTCTTCGCCGCATCTTCATTATGCGCACCATCTACGATCACAATCGGATCTTCAGACAGACAAGTAAAACGTCCCGCCCATCTTGTTGCATCAAGACCGTCCCTCACTGCTCCTTCCTCAATCTGATATCCCAGCTTCCTGAGGCTTTCAATTACTTCCAGTGCCACAGAAAGATTTTCTCTCTGGCACTCTCCTGCAATGTGGTTCTGCATATGCGCATATTTTTTATATGAAAATGTAAGTCCTTTATAATCTTCTTTTTCGATACTCATCTGTTCCGGCTCTGCTTCTGTGTATATACAGTTCAGACTCTCTGCTTTCTTTCGCAGGATCAGTCTGACATTCTCCTGCTGTCTTGCTGACACTACCGTACATCCCGGTTTGATGATCCCGGA
>QWCB01002532.1_pt1 | contig 15184 bp, 9 predicted proteins | sample 1972511 | NCBI WGS metagenome assembly QWCB01 (sample SAMN09866719, study PRJNA288562) | Human gut metagenome isolate term5_stool, whole genome shotgun sequencing... | isolation source: gut | host: Homo sapiens | place: USA: California
GCATCTCGATACAGATTTGCTCTCTCCCTAAAAAAGCTCCAACTATTGAAAGAATCGATGCCTTCAGTAACTGTAGCCATCACAAGGGCGGAAAGAATGTGCCAACGGTTAATGTGATAGGGGCAGTTATAGACCTTGAGATTTGAGGGTTTCGTAGGTTTCTTTTCTCGAGCGCCGTGTTTAATGACAGTTCCTGCATCCTCCGTCGTGAGGTGCGCAACGTTGAGTCGTTCAAACCTCTTTCTTTCACGAGGCGCGCTTTCAAATGTCTTCAGCTTATTGCCCTTGAGTTTTTCTATGCGCTTACTGCCAACGTAGACGTAGCGTTTTGCCACTTCATCGTAGTATTCCGCCACGTAAGCTCGGTAGGCTAGCCCCTCTGGTGTGCGCTGAATAGTTTCTCTAAAGCTAAGAGTCGCTCCTTTGGGAACTTTTTCTAACTGTTTATCGGTAAGGACAAAAGGGAGTGGTGTGTTCTGCACTTTATCCATGGTCTTTTCTAGTCTCGAAAAAAGAGGTGTACTTTTAACGGAATTTTTGAATTCTAGACTAGCATCTCACTCTATGATCTGCAATATTATTTTCCCTATCTATTTCTAGAATTTCTACGAAGACTATTCCTGTAAAATTAAAAGATCTAGTCTTCGTAAAATTTGGAAAATATTTAGGATTTTTGGCATGGGTACGACGCTATCTGAACGCATTCTCTGGATACTTAAGACGTACAATCTCAATCAGTCTGATCTTGCCAAAATTGCTCAAGTTAAACAGCCTTCTGTAAACGGTTGGGTTTCAGGCAAAACCACAGGAATCAATGCTCAGGCAGCGCTGAATATCTGCTCTAGTCTGCCCATTTCTCCCAACTGGCTGATTCAAGGAATTGGTACAGCATCCCCCACTGAGTTAAGGAAAGATCCCCATTTAAAAGATCAGATTACGCAAAACGCCCAACCGAAATATGTGAGTATTCCAGTGTCCTCACGCTCGTTAAAGAAAATTCAGATGGAACTCTTTCTTTTAAAGTTCTCTCTGACCAAAAGGGTCGTGTATATGATCAGGACTGGTTCAAAGAGAAGGAGGTTTCCGCCAAGGATTTGCTTGTTTTTACCATCATAGAAGACTCGATCAAACCCCTGCTATGTACAGGCGATTTAGTGACCGTGAACACAGCCGATACTGAATTAGCTGATGGGAAAGTGTACGCCTTCACATATCTGGGAAAGCTCTATATTCGCAAATTGCGAGATCTTTTGGACGGTGGAATTCTTGTTGTTTCTGACAATCCTACTTTTCCAGCTGAAAAAATTAATGCCCCTGACACCAAACACTTCCGAATTATTGGACGTGTTATAGATAGATCAGGGGCCGGAACTCTTTAAATGACTACTGCTTAGTCGTTCACACGATCTTTAGCATCAAGCCCTAAAGCCTTCAAGAAGCGCTTCCCTTCTGGTCCAACCATGTTGAAGAAGGTGCCATTTTCGTGGCGCATGAGCGCATAGCTCATCATGAAGCGGAACGCGTCGTAGAGACTTACCTGGCGGTAGAGTTCGGTGCCGTTCATCTTCTTATCCAAGCTATTGTGCGTGAAGACCGAGAAGGCCACCATGGTGTTCACCATCGCCACGAGTGCCTTCGGGTCGTCCAACATCGGATGGCGTGGAAGTTCACCATAGGCAGCACGGCAGAAGCCTGTCACCACGCTTTGCTGGTCATAGGCAAAGCTATAGAGGTTCATGGCGAGCTGTGCATCAGGCACCCCGTTCGTCAAGAGCACCCAGTGCCCTGCCTGACGGCGATAGACTTCAATCATCTCTTCACGGCGAGAGAGAATATTTCCACTCTTGTCGAGCACAAAAAAGCGCCGCCAATCGCTTTGAATACGGCTCAAGGGAGACATCGTTTCAAAGGCGCGAAGCCCTGCGGCAAATTCTTTGGCGACGCGTTCACGCACAGCCGCATCGGTGCTCAAGAAAATATGCGCTTGAATTTTGGCAGGGTCGTTTAAGGGCACAGTGACGCTAGCGTACTTACCGTGACCACGCGCGGCTTCTACCTTTAAACGCGGTGCGGCCTTATCAATCAAGGCTTGCACTTCTGCGTTACCTAAGTCAGCAGCGCAGAGGAAGGTTAACGAGCGAACATTGTTCTTACCCAACTGCATTGCTTCCGCCAAAGAACAGGCGTTCGCATCAAGCGTGAGCAGTGGATTTGCACCCTTCAAAATAGAGCCGGTATTGAGCAGTTGGTCAACCGCGGTTTCAACCAAGTCCAAGGACCCTGGAATCGTGTCGTTATTTTCTTGCACGACGGTGTAGCCCGCCACGCTCGACTGATTGGCAATATCAAAGATATTGACGAAGAAAGGATGTTCGCAAAGCCCCACGTCCATGTTTTCGCCATGGAAAACTTGCACGATGTAATTGCGACCCACGCGATCGCGCTTCGTGACCTTTTCTTTGCGGATTTTCTCAAGACGCGCGCCCAGCTTTTCCAAAGGCATCGTTGCGCCTGGGGCAATTGCACGGAAGTCAGAGTATTCGCCGAGCTTACGCCAGCTATTTAAGAGGTAGTAGTTTGCCACCCCCATCACGCCTTGCGCATATTCGCCAAAGTGATCCTTGATCACGCAAGCCCAGGTGGAATTTTCACTAAAGAAGCGGAAAAGTTCGACAAAGCCACGCGGAATAACAGAAGGGTTCCCGTTCATCACGAGCTGAGCGGCCTCTTCGATGTAACCGTCGTCGAGCAACTGATTCACCATCTTGTCATCCCACTTCTTAAAGACGGGAAGCGGGTGCGCAATCGGAATCACTTTCTTGGAAGCGGGTTTCTTGACGGCTTTTTCTGGTGCAGCTTCAGCCTTGGCAGGTTTTTCTTCTGCCTTAGCGGGCTTCTTCTCGACTTTCTTTTCAGCCTTCTTCTCAGCCTTAGCCGCAGCAGCTTTTTTCGCCTTCTTTGGCGCCGCTTTTTCGTACGGCACATAGACGTCATCGATCACTTCCCCGATATAGTCGCGCACAAACTCTTTGGCGCTCCCTTTCACGGGCACTTTGACGTACACCTTGCGCACCTTCCCAGCCTGGAGAAGTGCTCCTTCGGGGAGTCCTTTAATCGATGATTTGTCTACCGCCATTGTCTCTAACCTCCAAAAAACGGTGCGAATGACTCAACGGAATTTGAATTCCTCTTATTGTATCAAGGCCTAGCGCCCTTATCTCTCAGGGTATGCTACGTGAGAAGCTGTGACACCCTTGAGCTGCGCAAACTGTTCGATCACCTCGTCCGAAGCGCGAACTGTCACAGGCAAATAAAGCGTCCCCACCAAATCTTTCGAGCGGATGGTGACCCCCACATTTAAGCCTGAATCAGCGCTCGCTTCGCTCACGATGGTCTTTAACTCCTCAAAGTCTTCATTGGAGCAAGCTTCTATATCAAGCATGATATGTTCAGCAGTGCGTTCGCGGAAGGTTTCAATCCCCATCGCATCAACCACGCTGATGCTATTGGCTTTACGGAACTCATTCCAACGCACGTGGACTCGTAGGCAAACGAGATTGTCGACTTCAAAGAGCGTGCGATATTTTTCCCACACTTCCGAGAAGCAACTCACTTCAAGGGACGACTCTCCATCGTCGAGCATCACTGCGCCAAAGCGACCTTTCTTGCCTTGAATAACACGCGTATCGGTGACAATCCCTGCGATACGGAGTTCCATCCCGCCCTTAGGCGCTTGAAGCGCAGCGACCTTCTGCAAAGGCGTCGTCTTAAAGTGCTTCACTTCTTTGGCGTAATAATCAAACATGTGGCCAGAGAGCCAGAAGCCCAGCGCGGCCTTTTCTTCTTGCAACTGGCGAGGACCTGCCCACGAGGGCGCATCCACCCAATTGACCACGCGTTCTTCCTCTTCGGCTTCGCCAAAAAGGCTACTTTGACCAGCACTTGCCGCCACGGTTTGCCCAGCGGTCACGGCTTGCTTCACATTCCCAAAGAGGCGACCACGGTTGAGATCAATCGAATCGAAAGCACCAGCACGAATAAGCTGCTCCAAGGAACGCGCCGAAATACCTGGCACGCGCGCCGTTAAGTCGAAGATGTCCTTGAAAGGCCCTTCTTCCTTACGGCTTTGCATAATCTGTTCAATTTGCTGCTGGCCCATATTCTTGATGCCGCCTAAGCCAAAGCGAATGTGCTTAGCGTCAGGAGCCGTGAAGAACCAATCGGACTTATTGATGTCAGGAGGCAGGATGCTGACGCCGTTGGCTTTCGCATCGTCAAGCAAGGCCTTCATCTTTTCCGCCTGATCCATCACCATACATAAGTTAGCTGCCATAAAGGCGGCGGTATGGTGCACCTTCAAGTAGGCGGTCTGGTAGGCCACATAGGAGTAAGCAGCCGCGTGCGACTTATTAAAGCCGTAGCCAGCGAACTTTTCCATCAAGTCGAAGATTTCCGTGGCGACACTTTCTTTCACGCCACGCTCACCCGCGCCCTTCACAAAGACAGCACGCTGGCGTTTCATTTCTTCGACGTTTTTCTTACCCATGGCGCGACGCAGTAAGTCTGCGCCACCCAGAGAGTAGCCGCCCACAACCTGTGCCACACGCATCACCTGTTCCTGATAGACCATAATGCCGTAGGTCTCACGAAGCACAGGCTCCATACGATCGTCCAAGTAGGTCACTTCTTGCTTACCAAACTTACGTGCAATGTAGTCTGGAATCAGATCCATTGGACCCGGACGATAAAGGGCGTTCAAAGCCACCAAGTCTTCTAGGCAGTCTGGCTTTGCGTCACGAAGCAAATTACGCATCCCAGGGGATTCAAACTGGAAGATCGCAACGGTGTTCCCTTTTTGGAAGCAGTCGTACGTTTCCTTATCGTCAATGGGGATACGCTCGAGTTCAAAGTCGGTGCCAGGATTCAGGGCATCAATATATTCTTTGGCTTTTTGCAGAATCGAGAGCGTCGTCAAGCCCAAAAAGTCGAACTTCACAAGACCCACGTTTTCCACGTCTTTCTTGTCGTACTGACTAATCGTGTTTTCTGGCGCACCGTCCGAGTTATAAAGGGGACAGAAGTCCGTCAATTTCCCTGGCGCAATCAAAACGCCCCCAGCATGCATCCCGAGGTTACGTGTGACGCCTTCCAGGGGAGTAGCCAAACGGAGGAGCTCTTTATATTGCTCGTCGGTTTCCGTGGCTTCTTTAAATTCGGGAACGGTTTCAAGCGTCTCCTTAAGCGTGACGTTTTTCCCTGGAATCGCAGGAATCATCTTCGAGAGACGATCCACCTTACCAAAAGGCATATTGAGCACACGACCCACGTCGCGCACCACGGCCTTAGCGCCCAAGGTACCAAAGGTGGCAATCTGACTCACGGCGTCAGCACCATAGGTATCCTTCACGTACTCAATCGTACGGTCACGGTTGTACTGGCAAAAGTCCACGTCAAAGTCAGGCATGGACACACGTTCTGGGTTCAAGAAACGTTCAAAAAGGAGGTCGTACTTCAAGGGATCCAAGTCGGTAATCCCAAGCGAATAAGCCACAAGCGACCCAGCACCAGAGCCTCGCCCTGGGCCCACTGGTACGCCATGCGTTTTCGACCAATTGATAAAGTCTTGCACGATCAAGAAGTAGCCAGGGAACTGCATCTTCTTGATGATGCCTAATTCATACTGCAAGCGCTCTTCGTATTGTGGACGCTTTTCTTCGCGCTCTTTTTCGTCTGGATAAAGGAACGCCAAGCGCTTATCCAAACCTTCATGCGCCAGATGATCCATATAGTCATCAAGCGTCATCCCTTCTGGTGTGGGGAAGTGAGGGAGTTGAGGCTTACTCAAGACGCCGTCCAAATTGCAGCGCTTCGCGATTTCTACGCTATTGGCGAGGGCCGAAGGGATGTCCGCGAAAAGCGCACACATCTCTTCTTCACTCTTTAAATATTGCTCCGCACTGTAGCGCTTTTCGCGGCGCGGATCTGAGAGCGTATAGCCTTCTGCGATACAGCAGCGCACTTCATGCGCTTCAAAGTCTTCTTTCTTTAAGAACTGAATGGGGTGCGTCGCGACGACTGGGAGCTTAGCCTCCGCCGCCAAGTTTGCCAAAAAGCGCACAATCGATTCGTCGTTGGGACGCCCTGCGCGCTGGAGTTCCACATAGAGTCGCCCAGGGAAGCGTTCTGCCCATTGCGCGAGCTCCGCAGGACCCGTTTTTTCCATCCCTAAGGAAATCAAGCGTCCCAAGCGACCATCTGGGCCACCCGTTAAAAGAATCAATCCTTCGGTTGCGCCTTCTTCATCAAACCACACCTCTTCAATCTGACCGCGATACTCATCGTCCTTACTTAAAAAGGCACGCGTTAAGAGTTCACACAACGAGTGATACCCCGTGTGATTCATACAGAGGAGCGCCATGCGGTAAGGATTGTCTGGGAAACCAGAATTTTTCACCTTAATATCGCACCCCATCACAGGCTTTAAGCCTGCAGCTTGAGCGTGCGTATAAAAGCGAAGCCCCCCGAAGACATTCATCAGGTCAGTGATGCCGAGCGCCACACCGCCATCTTTTGCCACCTTGTGAATCGCGGGGTCAATACGTGTGATCCCGTCTGTCACAGAGTATTCAGTATGCATTCGAAGGTGGACAAATCTCGGTTCGGTCATGAGGAATGAATCCTAAAAGGGAAAAGAAAAAGGGGCGCCGTGCGCACTCAAGATAGACTCAGTCAAGTTTAATTAATCTAACACACTTTGAGGGCATGAGAAGATGAAAAAAAGAGACCACACTGGCTTTTTACGAACCGAATGTGATCTCTCGTTTTTTCAAGCTTGACGCGAAGAATTATTCCACGACTTTTTCCGTCATTTCTTTGTCAGTTAAGACAAAGACTTTCTTTGCGGCAGGCGTCAAGGCAATGGTTTTCATATCTGCGTTTAAAAGCACCACTTTGAGGTCAGGGCGCTTCTTTAAGAAGTCCATCGCTTTTTCCCAGCCCATCGCAAAAAACGCGGTGCAAAGGCCGTCGGCTTCCGTGCCGTCTCTCGAGGCAATCGAAACGCTCGCGACGTCCGTCTTCACCGGCTGCCCGGTCTTCGCATCGAGAATATGCCCGTAGCGCTTGCCGTTTTCGACAAAGTAGCGCTCGTATGCGCCAGAGGTGATGACGCTTTCATCGGACGAAAGCATATAGCCAAAGTATGCGTTACGTTCTTCTTCAGGGTGCTGAAGGCCAATACGCCAGGGCGTGCCATCAGGGCGCATCCCCATCGTAATGATGTTGCCGCCAAGGCTCAACACGCCTTGGGTCATCCCTTCTTTTTCTAACTCTTCTTGCATTTTCTGGCCGATATAGCCTTTGGCGCTGCCGCCCAAGTCTAAGCTCTGCCCTTTGGCAATCTGGACGTAATCTTGCCCATCGTCGAGCTTACCAACGATGACTTTTCGGTAGTCAATGCTTTTAACAGCCTCACGAATGGCTTCAGAGGACGGGACATGCTCCCCACCAAAACCAATCTTCCAAATGTTTACCAACGCACCAATCGTCGGTTCAAATGCGCCATCGCTCTCAGCGGCAAGTTCTACCGAGCGGCGCACGAGTTCAGCAATCTTTGCCGGAACGGGCACTTTTTCTCCCGAGTGCACGTTCACTTGATTAAGCGGGCTACCGCGATGCACCGTTAAGAGGTCATCGTATTCGCCAGCGAGTTCATCAGCCTTCTGGGCAAAACGCTGCGCTTCTTCGCTCGTCTTCCCGTAGGTCTTGATGTTGATAATGGTCCCCATGTGCATGGTATTGAGCGTGACCGCAAAGCGGTTTTCGCCTTCGGACTGAATCGTGGCGACGTTGGCTTCATTGGGCTCGCTGGTGGTCGTGGTCTTAGCTTCTTCTGCGTTAGCCACCGAGACGCTCGCGAGCGCGAGTGCTACCAGGCTAGCTAACAATGTTTGACGCACAAAAGACATGAATAAACCTTCACAGAGGTAAAAAACGAGAAAAGGGAGATACGTTTACGGTATCCCCCTCTTTTGGTTTGAGGAATGGGTTAGTCAATTAAGCACTAACCGGAAGCCTCAAGCTATTACTGAGCCTTGGAAAGAGCATCCTTAACAGCGGCGCGGATGCCTTCGCTGGAGAGCGTAGCACCGGCGGCGTTATCAACACCGTCAACACCGTTCTTTTCAACGATCTTCGGGAGCATTTCTTCCTGAGCAGCGCCGATGATCATGTCGGTTTCACCGTGCTTGACAACCTTAACGTCAGCGATCTTGCCACCCTTGACATCCACTTGAACCTGGATCTTGGAAGCACGACCCTGGCCTTCGCCAGTGTAGGAACCGTCTTTGTAAGCGGCCTGAGCAGCACCAGCAGCAAGGAGAGCAGCGGCAGCAACAACGATCAACTTCTTCATAATGATAACCTCAAATAATTTGTTGTTATTTCCGTCACCTTAACACGGGGAATCGTGTCTTATGAGGGTAACGTCGGTGGGAGAAAAGCCTCTCACCTTTGACCGTTAGGAGACTATGTTTGTCGAGAGTACAAACTCCTTAACGGAGCGAGAATGATATTACCACAATAGAAGAAAAAGTCGAATGCTCTCTCAGTGACATTTTTTAGTTGCACCACCTTTGGGAGAGGGAAAAACCCGAGGAAACGAGTCTCATTTCAAGCACTCCCTACTCGCTCAAGCCTTTGCAAATACTAAGCGGGAGTACATTCTAAAAAGAAAGGCTCCCGCTCACCAATGAAAAGTTACAAAATCCTTGTTGCGAACTCACCACAACTCGCCATTTTTGACGTGATTTCGACAAAGTCGATGGTCGCTACTTTTGGGGATGGTCTCGTATAAAGTCTGTGACCGAATACGATTTCAAGTTCTCAATCGGTTGAAATGCTTTATAGCCGATACGCACTTGGTTTTGGTCTTCACAGACTTCAGCCTTATACCAATTGCATACGGGTGCTTTAAAGGGACCTGAGGCTTTGAGTCCTAACCACTCAGCCACCATCAAACTAAAGTAGCGCCCGCTTCGCTGCTCAGGGACAACGCTAGCGGTTTTCCAATTCGAACCCGTCACAAAGAAAGGCACTTTAAAGGAATCCTGCAATTCGCCTGCATGCTTCAATACCCAGCCCTCCCCTGTTTCCATAAAGTGGAGCCCATGGTCCGAAGTGTAGAGAATACTCCAATTGCCAGCCGTGGGCGAATCATTGAGCGCCTCTGCTAGGTTTTTCAAAAGCGTATCCGTACGGCGAATCGATTCGATGTAGCAAGAGAGCTCTTCAGATTCAAACCATTCGGTGTATTTTCCGCCCGTGCGATTGCAAGCAATGGGGTGCGAACCATAGAGGTGCACGAAAATAAAGCGCTTGGTCCCAGTCTTTCCCTCTTTCACATAGTTCGCAATCGGCGCGAGAAGAGCTTCATCAGAGCGAAGCACTGTAGGATCGTCTTCAGTGAAGTAGGTGTGATCCGCAAAGGTCGAGACCACCGTAATGGGAGAATCATCGGCACTGCGCTTTTTTTGGTTCGAGAACCAAGCGGTTTCAAAACCACCCTTTTTAGCAAGCGTGATCAAGTTGTCCCCAAAAGGCGCAACCCCTTTGGGGTTTGGGGCAAAGAGTTCTACGACGAGCGAAGGTACAGTGGCGTAGCCTGGCGACAAAAAGTCTGTCATCTTGATCCCAGGCTGAGCGCTCATCCACGGGGTGTTCTTCCAAGGCGCGCCAAATGCGCCCATAAAGTCAGCGCGCACGCTCTCGCCCATCACGAGCACGCAGGTGTCGCACTCGGGAAGCACCGGCGTTTTAAGCGGTGCAACGTTCCAATGCACGGTTTTGGCAAAAATAGAGCGCTGTTTATCATCCTCTTTGATATCAAAGTAGGAGCGCGCGACATCACGCGCGAGCACCACTTCATTAATGCGCCAGATGTGAAGGCCTGGCATATTTTTGATGAGCGCTCGCACGACGGATGCCCCGTTCACCACCACCAAAATCCCAAGCGCAATCGCGACCCAACGCCCTTTGCGATAAGGGTCAAGCCTGCGAATGGTGCCTACTTTATCTGGGAAGCCCTTGCGTTTAATGCCACTCCACCACCAGAGAAGCGCATAGAGCACAATCACCGCCCCATAAAAGCCAAACACAAAGCGGGGTATTAAGACCAAAAATTCCCGTGCCTCTTCGGGGTTTGTGGTCATCAGGGCGACAATCGCGTTTTTATCCACCGCCCCATAAGTGAGTCCCACCGCGCCGTAGCCCAACGCCAAGAGTGCCCAAATCCCGAGGTAAATGCGCAAACCCCAGGCATTGAAAAGCTTCAAAACGAAAATTGCAATCGCAAAACCGCAAAGTGCATCACGCACCACAGCCCAGCTGGGCGAATAGCCCAACATGTAGCGTACGAGCAAAAAAAATAAAACGATGGTGGGCGGGAAAAGACTCGCACGAAGGAATCGAAGAAGTCGTTTTTTCATCGGTGGTAAAAAAATCAATGAGTTTATGGTCTAGTTAAACGAAAGGGTGGCTTGGTCAAACCACCCTTCCCTGATCAGTTAATCCTGAGGATTACTTTCCCCAAGAATCACGCAAGCCAACGGCCAAGTTGAAGACCGGCTTTTCAGCCGTATGGTCTTCACGGTCGGAGACGAAGTAGCCGTTACGTTCAAACTGGAACTTCGTGTCAGGCTCAACGTTGGCTACAGCGGGTTCCACGTAAGAAGCAAGCACTTCCTTGGAGTTTGGCGTTAAGCGATCCAAGAAGTTGCCTTCGCCTTCGTCAGGATGCGGGACGTTAAAGAGACGATCGTAGACGCGGATTTCCGCGGGCACAGCTGTCTTGGCATCCAACCAGTGAATCGTTGCTTTGGTCTTCACAGACATCGAGCCGTCAGTACCAGACTTCGTTTCAGGGAGATACTTGGCGTGCACAGCAACGACCTTACCCGACTCGTCCTTATCAAAGGAGGTGGGCACGACCACATAGCCATAGCGCAAGCGAACAGGCTTGGCTTCGGTGCCGTCCGTTGGGATCGTCAAGCGACGATAGCCCTTCGGGGGAACTTCTGCAAAGTCTTCCTCTTCAATCCAGAGTTCTTTCGAGAACGTGATCTGGCGAGAGCCCATTTCTGGGTGCTGCGGGTGGTTCTGCGCTTCAAGCGTTTCCTGTAAATCCTCTGGATAGTTGTCGATGATGAGCTTCAAGGGACGCATCACAGCGACGCGGCGTTCAGCGCGTTCTTCCAAGTCTTCACGCAAGGCCTGTTCAAGAACGGAGTAGTCAATCCAACCGCCAGCCACTTTCGAGACGCCGCAGCGTTCAGCAAAAAGCTGCATACTTTCTGGCGTATAACCACGACGGCGCAAGCCCACAATCGTCGGCATACGCGGGTCGTCCCAACCGTCCACATAGCCTTCTTTCACGAGCTGAATCAATTTGCGCTTACTCACCACGACATAGGTGAGGTTCAAGCGGTTGAATTCATACTGGTGCGAGAGCAAGAAGAAATTCGGGCGAACAACAGCCAAACCCGCCTGCATCACCGGCGTGAAGTTTTCTGGGAATTCAAGAATCAAGGCAAAGAGCTCTGCCACGCTATCGTTAAATTCCGTCGGCACAACGCCGTTCCACGAAGCGATGATCGCCTTGGCCTTTTCTTCAGGCAAGCTGTTGCCGAGCTTCTGCGGCGCAGCGGCGACAACACGCGCCACGAAGTCAAGCGCACGAGCGTCTTCGCCAGCGGCCATCTGACGCAAAATCGTCAAGGCTTCTTCGTACTGCGGCGTGCGAAGCACTGGAATGATACGTTCCAAGGCCCAATCGTAGAAAGCACGCTGGTCTTCAAACTCAAGCGTACAAATCGAGTGGGTGATGTTTTCCAAGGAGTCTTCGATCGGGTGAGCGAAGGTGTACATCGGGTAGACGCACCAACGGTTGCCCGTCGCATGGTGTTCGGCAAAGCGAATACGATAGATCGCCGGATCACGCAAATTCATGTTGGGGCTAGCCATATCGATCTTGGCACGCAAGACCATGGAGCCTTCAGCATGTTTCCCATCGCGCATTTCATGGAAAAGGCGAAGGTTGTCTTCAATGGAGCGTTCACGGTAAGGAGAATTGCGACCTGGTTCACGCAACGTGCCGCGGTTTTCGCGCATTTCATCTGCGCTTTGCTCATCGACGTAGGCGTAGCCCGTCTTGATCAAATGTTCCGCAAAAGCGTACATGTAGTCAAAGTAGGAGCTTGCGAAGTAGAGGTTCGTTTCCCCTTCATACTTCCAGTCAAAGCCCAACCAACGCACGCTGTCTTTAATCCCGTCAACGTACTCCTGATCTTCCTTTTCAGGGTTCGTATCGTCAAAACGCATATGGCAAGCGCCGCCATACATGCGGGCTAAACCAAAATTCAGACAAATACTCTTCGCGTGACCAATGTGCAAGTAGCCATTGGGTTCCGGCGGGAAACGAGTACGGATCTTCGCGGTGTCGACTTGACCCTTTTCCTGTTCGGAATAAGGGGCAGGATGACCGCACCAGAGGCGAGGCTCATTGGCGTGATTCGCGAGATCGTCCTCGATGATGTTTCGAATGAAGTTTGTCGTCTGAGGGGTATCAGGCGTGACGGTGTCAGAACTCATTTATTTTTTTCCAAAACGAAAAAGATTTTTCTTGAGCGAGGCTGCAGCCATTTGGGCGTGTTTCAACCTCTACCATGCTTGATTGATGACGGACTCTCACCACTCTCTTTTGCGAAGAAAAGAGAGTGGATGAAGCTCTTTTTGTCACAATAATTAATCTATTTTAGCAAAGATGGCTAAAGTTCACCTACTTTGGCTATTTCTTGACATTTTGTGGAAGGCGAGTAATCAAGGAAGAGGTATCCCAACGGCCGCCACCCGCTTCTTGCACTTCGCCGTAGAACTTATCGACGAGCGCGACAAGGGGCAATTCCGAACCGTTGCGCTTGGCTTCATCGAGCGCGAAGCCCAAGTCTTTACGCATCCAGTCAACGGCAAAGCCAAAAGTGAATTCGCCTGCGAGCATCGTGCGAGAACGGTTTTCCATCTGCCAGGAGCCAGCAGCACCCAGATTCAACGCAGGCATAACGCGTTCCATCGGAAGTCCAGCATTGACGCCAAAGGCAATCCCTTCAGAGAGCGCTTCCACGATTCCTGCGATACAGATTTGGTTCACCATCTTGGCGCGCTGGCCGCTTCCCGCGGGGCCAAAACACTGCATCGAAACGCCATAGGCTTGAAGGACTGGAACAATCCGTTCAAAGACAGCTTCTTCCCCACCGCAGAAAATCGTGAGTTTCCCGTTTTCCGCGCCACTTTGACCGCCCGAGACAGGAGCATCGATAAAGTCGATTCCCTTTTGTTTACTTGCGGTGAAAAGTTCTTCTGATAAACGAGCGCTCGTCGTTGTGTGGTCTACAAGCACTGTGCCTTCCGTCATGCCAGCTAAAACGCCGTCTTCGCCGTAAACAACGCTACGCACATCGTCGTCGTTGCCAACGCACATAAAGACGACCTCAGCCCCTTCGGAGGCTTGGCGAGGCGTGGGAGCCCATTGGCCACCATATTCGCCTGCCCATTCGCGAGCTTTCATGACCGTGCGGTTATAAACCGCCACCGCGAAGCCCGCTTTCTGAAGATGTCCTGCCATGGGAAAACCCATGACCCCGAGGCCAATAAAGGCCACTTTCGTAATTTTTTGAGTCATATTAGGTCCTCTCAAAAAAATGAAAAATTTGTCTTTGTTATTTGTCTTGGTGGTTGGCGTCTACGCTTCTTTTTTTTGTGTCTTTATTCCTGAGACTCGTCAGAGAGTTCGCTCCCCACGTATTCACCCCAGGTATAAAGCGTATCCATCAGAGCGGTGAGTTCTTCATCCTCACCAATGATCTCTTGGAAGGCGTCGATTTCGTTAAAGTAATCCGTCACCGTACGATTGACCCTATCGCCCTTGAAGAGGCGCTTAGAGCAGAAAATCTTCCACTCTTTTTGCTCTTCGGCGCTCATCAACTCTGGCCAATTGCGCGCACGATAGCGAGCGAGAAGCACGTCCAAGCGCACATCGTCAAACTTCAATTTGCCCGCTTCAATCGCACGACTCAATTGTTCGGGTTCGTAGCCTCGGACAAACTTGCAAAGTTCGCGATCGTGGACAGAGAGCTCTTTGTCAGATTTAAGCCCCTGGTCCACATCGAGCGGTTCGGGCCGCGTCGCTTCTTCCACCCAATCGTGAATCGGTTTTTGCATAGAAGGCAAAAGCGAAAGAAGCTTAGGCACATTGGCAACAGCCCCTTCTTTATTGATTCCAAAGTGCGCCGCACGCTCGTCCGTTAACACTTTTAAGTTGTCACAGACAAAAGGTGCTTCATCGACATGGAGACGGTAAATTGGGAGCGGAATCACGCCCGCTTCCCTCTTAGCTTTATTGGGGAAGAGGCGTTCACGAATTTCGTCTTGCGAGAGCTTTGCCAAGCCTTCAGGATCGTAGGCCAAGTCCCAGACAAAAACTTCGTTTTCGTTACGGGGGTTGAGCCCAATCATCTGCACAATTTTGGCGTAGCCACGCTTTTGACCAAAGCGCGGATGAATCCAGAGCACGGGGCCTTTTTCGAGCGCTGCGCGAATCGTTTCTTTAGAGCGATGTTCAAACGCCCATTGCCAGAGGCGAGGTTCCGTTTCCGCAATCTTTTTCGCGAGCCCAATCGTGGCGTTCACGTCAGAGAGAGCATTATGCGCACGGTTGTGCGGAATCTTATTGGCCTTGGTTAAAAATTCCAACTTCATGCAAACGCCCGTGCGGCCTTCGGCTGCTGGGTAGTCACGCACGCTAATATCTTCCCAACGAGGCCAATTCATCCCATCGCCTCGCAATGCCCACACGGCACAAACGAGAGGATAGATATCCCAGCGCGAACAACCATTCTCGCTCTGGTGGCTATTGGGATCTAAAAAATTGCGCCAGAAAAGAAAACGCGCCACATCGTCGTCAAAAGTGAGACTGTTGTAGCCCAAGCTAATGGTGCCAGGCTCATTTAAGCGGTTCCAGACTTCCTGTGCGAACTCACTTTCCACCACCCCTTCACTCATACAGATCTGAGGGGTAATGCCCGTTAAAAGACAACTCTGCGCAGAAGGGAGATAGTCCATCGAGGGTTTGTTA